>ENA-UOOK01001768-UOOK01001768.1-fermentation-metagenome-genome-assembly--contig:-NODE-1768-length-28019-cov-5.366471_pt1 | contig 28019 bp, 19 predicted proteins | sample MGYA00245777_ERZ724023 | MGnify/ENA primary metagenome ERZ724023 (study PRJEB28704, sample SAMN03018312) | fermentation metagenome | biome: anthropogenic terrestrial biome; feature: soil; material... | reverse complement strand
GGTCGGCCTCTATAGCGTCGAAGCTGTTGGGGAAATAGTTGGGTGCATCCCCACCGTTGCCGTTGACCGACATATAGCCGTCACGCTCGTGGTTGTAAACAGGATTGATAGGTCGGTTTACCGGTATCTGTTCATAGTTTGCTCCTAAGCGGTAACGGTGAGCATCAGGGTAAGCAAAGATTCGCCCCTGCAGCATCTTGTCGGGTGATAAGCCAATACCTCTTACAAAATTAGAGGGTGCAAAGGCTGCCTGTTCTACATCAGCAAAGTAGTTGCGAGGTATTTCGTTTAGCTCCATAACGCCAACTTCAATCAAGGGATATTCAGCATGCGACCATACCTTCGTGATATCAAAAGGATTCCATTTAAAGGATTTTGCCTGAGCCTCAGTCATCACCTGGATGTTAAGTGTCCACCTGGGGAAGTCCTTACGTTTAATGGCATCAACAAGATCGCGCTGTGAATAATCAGGGTCGCTGCCTTTCAACTCGTCTGCTCTCGCACCCGACAAAGTCTTGTTGCCCTGTTGTGTTTTGAAATGAAATTTAACCCACACCCGATCGTTCTTATCATTATACATTGAGTAAGTATGGCTGCCATAGCCGTTCATATGGCGATAACCATCGGGGGTGCCTCGATCGCTGAAAAGTGTCATTATCTGATGCATACTCTCGGGATTTAGGCTCCAGAAGTCCCACATCATGGTAGCACTTTTCAGGTTGGTGTGAGGGTCCCTCTTTTGGGTGTGGATAAAATCAGGGAATTTCTTAGCATCCTTAATAAAGAATACGGGAGTGTTATTTCCTACCAAATCCCAGTTGCCCTCCTCAGTGTAAAATTTAACTGCAAAGCCTCTGGGGTCGCGCTCAGTATCGGCGCTGCCCTTTTCACCGCCAACGGTCGAAAACCTGATGAAGAGCCTGCATTCGTTGCCAACTTTGCTGAAAAGAGCTGCGCTGCTATATTTGCTAATGTCCTTTGTGACGGTGAATTTACCGTAAGCTCCGGTTCCCTTCGCATGAACCACGCGCTCAGGAATCCTTTCGCGATTAAAATGTGCTAGTTTTTCTTGTAGATAGTGGTCTTGCAATAAAACCGGGCCGCGCGGACCGACGGTCATGCTATCTTCATTCTCAAAGTAAGGTCTTCCCGACGCGGTTGTCAACCTTTTTTTTTCTTCTTTCATATCTGTACGTTTAAATTATTAGGCCGGATGCAATTCGCATGATGAATAAGGACCCTAAATTGTGGTTAACGAATCATGCTCGTTTATACTATAGTGTCTGCATTTATTATTATGGCAGACTCATTTATTTCCTGGCATTCGGCACCCAAAACCATACAACTGCCGTGCCTATGCACGCGGCTGCTAAAACTACAATGCGTAAGCTATTGTTGCTAATTATTATAAAGGCAGAAATGGATACCATAATCCACATAAGGACTGTCGAATATATCTTTTGAGTCCTGCTAAGTCCTTTTTGTTTATAATAGCGCCTGATTCTGCCTCCCAGGTATTTGTGTCCCAATAACCATTTATGAAGTGCCGGCGAACCTTTCAAATATAGATAAGCCGAGAGCAGCAAAAACGGGGTGGTTGGCAAGCCTGGCAGAACGATGCCTATAATTCCTAATGCTAACGATATTGATCCTAATACAATATATAATGGTTTCAACATTAATAACCGGGGGTCATATTTTACACAAACTATTTTGCATGGGTTAAAATAGTCTATTTCCTGAGATAGTACAAGAGCAGGCTAAAGATAAAGGCTTTTGTTAATAAACTCAGATTCTTTTTAAGTGTTAAGAAAAGTAAAAAACGGCAGAATAATACAAAATATTGATAAAAAAGTATTAGCACTATTAACTAATGAGCTCTATTTTTGAATTTACTAATTAAGTGTAAAGTTCACACTAAGAGAGAGGGGAGGTGGCTGTTGAATATTAGAGGAATAGCCCTCCCGGAGACAGTGGCGAGTGTTTCTTATTAATTATTATGATAGTATTAAACTATGGTATGATTGTATTAGATGAAAAGGCGGGCGAATATTACTTTTGAAAAACAATTAATAGATGAAAAATAGTGTAAAAATGTGTATTATTGTTATTGTAAATTAACAGCTGATTACCAGGTGGTTTATTACCCTTTATTCATGACTAATCAGCCGATCATTTTACGTTTATTTAATTAAAATTTAGACTTATGACAAAAAATCTGCGTTTGTTGTCTGTTTTTGTTCTACTCTTGAGCCATATAATGGTTTTTGGGCAGACTAAAACAGTCACAGGTACGGTGACTGACGACAGCAGTTCACCCCTTCCCGGAGTTACCATTGTGGTAGAAGGAACTACTATTGGAGTAGTTACCGATATCGATGGTAATTACAATATCAATTTTCCTGAGGATGCTCAAGCCTTGGTCTTTAGCTTTATTGGCTTTGACAACCAGCGTATTGAGGTAGGTGAACGTTCCGTTATTAATGTATTGATGCAATCCTCGGATCTTCGTCTTGATGAGGTGGTGGTAGTGGGTTATGGAACCATGAAAAGGAGCGACCTCTCAGGGGCTTCTATTTCTGTTGGTGAGGATAAAATACGGGGTTCCGTAATTACCAATATCGACCAGGCCCTGCAAGGACGTGCCGCGGGCGTTACTGCCATGACAACTTCAGGGGCTCCCGGTGGAGCTGTTTCTATTCGGGTGCGTGGACAAAGTACTATTAATGCAAGCGCCGAACCTCTTTATGTAGTAGATGGGGTTATATTGCAAGGAGGCGGAGCCAGCGGTGCTTCACTGGGCTTAGGTGATAAGTTAGGGAATGGTGCAGTATCTTCGGTTTCTCCAATTTCTTCTTTGAACCCTTCCGATATCGAATCGATGGAAATCCTTAAGGATGCCTCTGCAACAGCTATTTATGGGGCTCAGGGAGCCAACGGTGTGGTCTTGATTACTACCAAGAAGGGACAAAGCGGTGCAGCCCGGTTCGATTATGATGGTATGTACGGTATGCAGCGTCAGGCTACTCGTTTGGAAATGATGAATCTGCGGGAGTTCGCCGATTACAGCAATACTGTTGCAATGGACTTTCGCACATCTGATGACCGTAGTGAATTTAAGGATCCTTCTCTTTTAGGTGTAGGGACAAACTGGCAGGACGCCATTTTTCAGTTTGCACCCATGCAGCAGCACCAGGTTTCTGCTCGTGGAGGTACTGATGCTGCACGTTATTTTGTTTCAGGATCGTATATGGATCAGGATGGAACAATTGTTGGGTCTGAGTTTAAGCGCTATTCTTTCCGAACCAACTTTGACGCTGACTTGAAGCCATGGATGAAGTTAGGTGTGAATGCGGCATATTCGCTTACTGATGAAAAGCTTGGCCTGGCTGAGGGTACTGAAGGTATCATTACCTATTCGCTACTGACTCCTCCTGATATTCCAATTTATGATCTTAACGGGGACTATGCCAGCGAGGTAAGAGAGGGCTATACCAGGATTAATCCAATTGCCAAAGCACATGATGAAGACCTCTTGCTGGAGCGTTCTAAATTAAATGGTAACATTTATTTGGACATCACGCCAATTGAAAAGCTTACATGGCATACAGAACTGGGCTTTGATATCAGCGGTACCCGCGGCGAGGTCTTTTTGCCCCAGGTTACTTATGGTAACTGGTCGCGCGATATTAACGAGAGTTCGATTCAAAGAAACAATAACTCTTTTATGCAGTACAAAAACTATCTGACTTACGCAGATAGCTTCAATCGGCACTCTTATTCGCTTATGGCAGGACAAGAGGCATGGGAGTCAAAATGGGAGAGCCAGCGCGTGATTGGTATTGGTTTGCCCGGCAACGAGGTGCGTAATCCGGTATTGGCTAGTGAGCATAAGATTACTTCCGGTTTTGGCAGCTCAGCAATGGCTTCTTTCTTTGGACGGCTTACGTATAATTTCGATAGTCGCTACGGTTTTACTTATACCTTCCGCCGGGATGGCTCGTCCAACTTTGGACCTAAAAACAGGTGGGCTAATTTCCATGCCTTTGCCGGCTCCTGGCGTTTTACCGAAGAAGCCTTCCTGCAAGGATTGAATACTGTAATAAGTAATGGTAAGTTGCGCTTTGGCTGGGGACAGACCGGGAACTCCAATATAGGTGGATATGCCTGGGGAGCATCAATTAGTCGCATGCCTTCCGGACTAGGAATGGGCTACCGCCAGAGCAATATTGCTAATCCATATATTAAGTGGGAAACTCAGGAACAGATTAACCTTGGTTTGGATTTAGGTTTATGGCGTGATAGAATAACACTGGTTGTTGATTTGTATGATAAGACTTCTGAGGATATGTTGATGGATTTGCAGTTGCCCTCTTATATGGGAACACGGGGAAACCAGTCCTCTGCACTTGCTCCTCCAAAAGGTAACTATGGCACCATCAATAATAAGGGTATAGAAATTTCTTTGAACACCCGTAATATAACAGGTGCTTTTGAATGGGATACAGATATTCAGTGGTCAGCCAACGAGAACACTCTTGAAGCTTTGGATGGAACTGCCAGTGCTCATATTGAAGGCTATGGTCAGTGGAGTGATGTTGTTACAATTACCAATGTAGGTGAATCTTTGTATAACTTTTATGGTTATAAGGTAGTTGGCGTGTATAAGGATTTAGCTGATTTGCAAAATTCTCCAAAATCTGCCAAGTATCCTGAGAATGGAGAGAGCTTTGATCGTTATAACACCGTATGGGTAGGTGACCTGAAATTTGCCGATTTAAGTGGTCCGGATGGTAAACCTGACGGAGTGATTGATGAGTATGACAGAACTAATATTGGCTCGCCAATGCCCAAGTTTACTTTTGGTGTGACCAACACTTTCCGTTACAAAAATTTTGACCTGGCTGTGTTTCTGAATGGTAGCTATGGCAATAAGATATTTAATTATACTGCCATGCAGCTTTCCAATATGAAGAGTGTTTGGGATAACCAATTGGCAGTAGTAAACGATCGTGCCCGTTTGGTAGCCGTAAATGGCGATAAGACTTATCCTGCTTTAGCTATTGATGGAGTAACTGAGATTTATGCATGGAACGAGGATATTAGTAACATTCGTGTTGCAAATGCAGATACAAAAGTGCCAAGAGTCATTGCCAACGACCCTAATGATAACGATCGGATAAGTGATCGCTATGTAGAAGATGGATCATACCTCCGTATCAAAAACCTCACCTTGGGATATACCGTTCCCGGGCATCTGAGCAGACGTTACAAGCTGGATAATGTAAGGGTATATATTAATGTTCAGAATTTACACACTTTTACTGATTATTCAGGTTATGATCCTGAGGTCGGAGTTAGTACTTTGAGTACTAATGTGTATGGCCTTGATAACGGTCGTTATCCCGCACCTCAGGTTTATACGGTTGGTTTGAATTTCTCTTTCTAGGAACAAAAAAACGTAAACAAATGAATTACAAAATATTAAAAACTCTGGCATTGTCTTTTGGGCTGCTGATAGGGATGACTTCCTGCGAGGACTTTCTCGACCGCCCTACAGAGGACAATTACAACGTAGATAATTTCTATCAGACCGACGAGCAGTGCTTTCAGGCTGTGAACCCTATCTACAATTCGCCCTGGTATGATTTTCAACGAGGCTTCTTTAAAGTTGGAGAAGTTTTGGCCGGTAATTATTATTGGGGTGGCTCTCCATACATGACTTATACCATGAACTCCAGTGATGAGGATTTGGTGAACATGTCGGCATCCTTGTGGTCGGTTAATGCCTATTGCAACGGGATTTTGGAGAACATTGATATGAAAGCCGGTGCAGGTGTTAGCGAAACTACCAAGTTGACTGTTAAAGGCGAAGCTCTGGTATGGAAGGCTATGACCTATTTTTATCTGGTACGTGTTTTTGGCGAGGTTCCGATTGTGCATAATAACTCGGCAGAAATTGCTTCCGGCACTTACAACGACAAGTACAAGGCTACCATCCCCAATGTTTATGATTACATCATTATGACACTGGAGAAGGCTATTGAATGGCTGCCTGAAAAGAATGCTACCGGTCGCATTGACCGTTATTCCGCCTATGCTTTGTTGTCTAAGGTGTATCTGACCAAAAGTGGATATGGTATGGATGGCAGCCGAAACCAGGATGACCTTGATAAGGCAGCTGCTTATGCACTAAAAGTGATTGATGAAAGTGGGCGGGAGTTGGTTCCTGCTTTTTCTGATATTTTCCGCTTACAGAATAATTTTTCCTCTGAAAGCCTTCTGGCATGGCATTGGCGCGGAGACCGTGATCCATGGACTCAGCAGAATACCTTGCAGTCAGATTTGGCCTTGACCGGCTTTTCTGAATTTGGAGATACCTGGGGTGGCTATGCAGGTCCTTCAATTGATCTGCAAAGGGCTTTTGGGGAAAACGCGCTTAGCCTTGAGCGGGCCAATAGGGATACCCGTCGCAAAGCCACTATGATGATGTATGGCGATAAATACGAATACTTCTGGGCAGACAAGGGAGGTTTTGACTGGACTGATTACAACCTGAATGAGTTGAAGGAATTTCATAGTGCTACAGGAGCCAATCAGGTAAAGCACCTTGTAGGTAACAACAACGACCACGTAATTGGTCTGGGCTATGGAATGGCCAATATGTCAACAGGTCTGAGCACACATCTTATCAGGTTGGCGGATGTTTATCTTATTTATGCAGAAGCTGTTTTAGGAAACCAGACCTCAACCACCAACGCGAGAGCTCTGGAGATGTTTAACAGGGTAAGAGCCAGAGCCTATGGCAAGACCTACGAAGACTTTTTGACGAGCACTGATGTGGCTACATCATTAAGTTTTGATGATATTTGGAAAGAGCGCCGTTTGGAGTTGGCAACTGAGGGCGATCGTTGGTATGATTATGTTCGTTTGCATTACTACAATCCTACAAAAGCCATCAATGAGCTTCGTGATCAGTATAGAGGAACTTACAATGGGCTAAAAGCATTTTACGAAACAGGAACTTTGGATCCTTCGGTCACCTATTACAATGAGGTGCCCAAGCCAAATATCAATAGCTCGCATTTTAAGCTGCCCTTTCCTGATACTGACCTTACTATGAACAAACATCTGTTGGAAGAGGCAGTTGAAGTGGACATCTCTCAATACAGTTATTAATGGTTCTGATGTTAATGTTTAAAATGATTTTTATGAAGCGATATAATATCAATCACCTGAGTCGTCTGTTGCTGCTTGTGGCAGTGGCTCTGATAGGGACTACTTTCCATTCTTGTGAAGAGTACCCCGACGCATACGAAAGCACCGGCGGGGTGCCTGAAGTGGTGTATGTTCGCCTGCCGGCTCCCGAATCTGCCGACTCGCTGATTACAGCAGCATTTATGGAGAATACAATTGTTTTAGTGGGAAATAATCTTACTAGTATTAAGGAGATTTATTTTAATGATCAAAAAGCGATTCTTAACACCAGCTTTATTACTGCTAATACTCTGTTTGTAAATGTTCCTAAGACTATTCCTACGGCCGTAACCAACAAGATTTACATGGTTACTACTTCGAGTGACACTGTGGCCTATGATTTTTCAGTCTTGGTGCCTGCCCCCTCAGTAAATAGAATTTCAAATGAGTATGCTCATGATGGGGATGAGGTAGTGCTGCTCGGGGATTACTTTATTGATGATCCTCAGGTTCCCTTAAGCATTACAATGGCCGGAAATCTTCAGGTTCCTGCTGAAAACATCCTTAGTGTTAATAAGAATGCGGTACGTTTCGTGATCCCCGAAGGAGCTGAAAAGGGATATATTAATGTGAGCAGCATTTATGGTAGCAGCCGATCCAGGTTTCAGTTTCGCGACGACCGCGGTATGATTCTGGATTGGGACAACCTTAATGCTAACGGCGGATGGAGGGCCGGCCAAATTCGGGAGGATGATCCGATTGAAGGAATATCAGGGAAATATGTCTATTTCTCCGGTGATATTCCCGGTGATAATTCTGACTGGAATGAAGATGGCTTTTCTTTTAACCTGTGGGGAACTGCCAACGGACGACCTGAAGGCGACTTATTTGATATAAGTTTGGATGAGGCTCTTTTGAAGTTTGAAATTAACGTTCTCGAACCCTGGTCGGCTAATGCTCTTCAAATGATTTTTACTCCCTGGGCGACTAGCGGAACCAATAGTTATATTGCTGACGCGAATACTCCTCGCGGATTATGGTATCCCTGGAGGAGTAGTGGTTCCTATACTACAGATGGATGGGAAACAGTTGTAGTTCCACTAAAGGACTTCAAATACGACCATACCGGAAAAGATATTGGTGCTGCCGGTCCCGGAAACTTTGGTGGTCTTACCTTCTTTGTATATCATGGTGGTATAGAAGGTAGCGCTTGTTCGCCGAAGATTTGTATTGACAATATTCGTGTTGTTCCGGCAGAATAGAGTGATAAATCTTAAAGATGTAAATTATGAATCGAAACAGATATAAATGGTCGGCGCTTCTTATGATGTGCCTGATGCTTATAGGCAGCCTTGCCTTTACCGCATGCGATGATGGTGAAGATCTGGATACAAACCAGATTGACTCAGGAGCCATTGCTTTGAACGCCTTTGGTCCATCTCCTGCAATGCGGGGAGGGGAGCTGCGCTTTATTGGAACCAACCTGGATAAGGTAAGCAGTATTGATATGCAAGGTGCAGAAGGCATTACTGAGATTACAAAGATTGGTAAATATGAGATCAGAATTACCATTCCGCAAACGGCTCAGCCGGGCTACATTGTGCTTCATACTCCTAAGGGTGAAATCAAAACCCTTACTCCTATCAGCTATTCTGAGCCTATCTCAATATCAAAGCTTTCCCCGCTGACGATAAAAGCCGGGGCTGTTCTTGCGATAGAGGGTGATTATCTGAACATTGTTGAAGAAGTGATTTTTGCAGATGGAGTTCATGTCTTAAAAGCTGATTTTGAATCCCAAACACGTGCCAAGATAGAGCTTAAGGTGCCTTTGGCTGCTCAAACCGGAAAGGTTATTGTGTCTGACGGGGCTGATTTGCTTTCGGATGGAGAGGAAATACCTTCCTGGGTTTATAGCGAGGGAGACCTTGATGTTATACTGCCAGAGGCTACTGAAACCAGTCCGGCCACACCAAAAGCAGGCACTGCATTTACCATAAGCGGTAAGGATCTTGACTTAGTTGCTTCTGTTAAGTTTCAGGAAGCTGAAGTCTCTGAATTTGTGGTTTCTGAAGATGCTAAAACTTTAACTCTGACGGTTCCTGCAACAGCCAAGGACGGCGAAGTTAAACTAGTAACTTATTCCGGAGTGGAAGTATTAGTTGGCAACACCTCACTTGTTCAACCTACAGCAGCAATCGAAGACAAGAAAGTTTCTTACGGTGTTGGTGATATCGTTGTGATAAGCGGAACTAATCTTGATTTAGTGGTTTCAGCAGCATTCACCAACGGTGAAGCAACAGCAGTTACTCTCACAGGTGGCAAAATAAACCTTACTGTGACCGGAGTTGCTCAGAGTGGTGTTATCACGCTAACTATGGCTAACGGCAATACTGTTGCTGTTGAAGGTTTTGTGACTACTAAGCCTGTTGCAGTAATTCCTGCCGATGCGACTCCTCTTGATGAGCTTAGCATTGTTTCAACTCTTGGCAATAGAGTGAAAACTGTAATGTTTGGTGATCTTGAAGCCGAAGCTACAGCAAGCGGAACGGGATTCAAAGTGATAGTGCCGCTTGAGGCTGAATCCGGAGAAGTAACTTTGGTTATGGACAATGGCGAAACTGTTGCAGCAGGAAGCATTGCAATTAATGCATTCACTTTCTGTGCAATCCAGGAATTTGCTGCGGAAACAACAACGGTTGGAGAATTGATGAAGGCTTCTGTTGTCAATGGATCCGGTCTTACCAATGTTCTTCTCAATGGTGATGACACCCAGTATTTGCTTGTAGGAACCGTGCTTTACGTTGCCGTTGGGGTCAATCCCGGAGATAATGTAATTACTTTGGTGTCAGGTGAATCTAAAGTAGATTACACTATCAAAGTTGTTGCTTCCGGGATGGTTGAAACCATTCTTTATAATACGCCAATTGAATTGGCTGGATGGAGTGCTAACTATGAGTTGAATGTTGACTTCTCAGGCGCTCCGGCTGATGCTACTGTTCGTATCAGATATACCAAAACTAATGATGCCCCACAATTCAAGGCATTTAATGGTCACTGGGAGCTGCAATACGATGGTTCAAGTGATGGTCATGCTGCCGATGTAGCGGCTGCCGACTATATTGATCTTCCGGTGTCACTGTTCCCATACAGCGATTGGGGTTATTCGATTATTCTGCAGGGCGACGGCATGATTGTTTCTTCTATTTCATGGGTGAAAGACTACTCGGCTCCTGTGGCTATTTGGGAAGGTTCTTTTAATAATGCAGGATGGGCAGGAAACCAGGCATTAGCTTATGGAGCTTTCGATTGGTCATCTGTGAAGGCAGGTCAGACTCTCTATTTCACCTTTACTGTGAATGAGGGAAAAGACTGGGCATGTATATCTCTTAGACATGGTGAAGGATGGGGTAACTTACCTACTCCGGAGACAGCTCAATTTGATTTTGGGCCTGGAGACATAACTTTACAGTACACCTTAAATCAAGCTGATATCGACGACCTGATTGCTAATAATGGGTTAGTGGTTACCGGCGATAATCTGACATTAACTAAGATTGCCCTTAAATAAGGGCTGATTACGAGCTAAATATAAAAGAGCCATCCCTCCTGAGGATGGCTTTTTTATCGTAAATTGACTGATCTGTATTAGGGAAAGGCCTTATACTGGCTTATTTTTGTTTTTCACACTTTATGCAACTGTATGAAAAATCTGGTTTATATACCTTTGGTTCTGGTGCTGACTGCTGCAGCCTGTGATGACAAAGAAGAGGTGCAGCACTCTGCTCCTGTTTTAGTGAGCACCCTTCCCTCTGATGGTGCGGAAGGCGTAGCGTCTAATCAAGTAGTGCAGCTTCGTTTTGATGAGGTTGTTACACCAGCAATAGCTCATGGTGTTAGCGTGAATGGAGAGGCTGTGGAGATAAAAGTATCCACTCTTTCCCTCACCACTTTGGAGCTTGAAGTGGCACTTGAAAGTGCTAAGACCTATGAGGTCAAAGTGCCTGCAGGCGCTGTAATTAATACTTTTGGGGTGGCTCTGGAAGGCAGTTATTCCTTTTCCTTTTCTACAAAAGAGGATATTGTGATAATTCCCGACGAGCATCCGGTCGTGGCAAACCCCAGTCCGGAAGTCGTAAAGGTGTACAACTACCTGAAGGAACAGTACGGAAAAAAAGCGCTTTCAGGAAGCATGTCGCATGTGAGTTGGAATATCAACGAGGCCGAATGGGTAAAACAGCATGTCGGAAAATACCCGGCGATAGCTACGGTCGATTATATACATTTGAATTATTCGCCTGCCAACTGGATCGATTATAACGAAACAGGTTTTTTGGAGGGCTGGTGGGCTGCCAATGGATTGGTGAGTGCAGGCTGGCACTGGGTAGTGCCCAAGTCGGAAGCGGTGAAGGCCGATCCGCAACAATATACTTATAAGCCTGAGGAAACGACTTTCAAAGCCTCCAATGCGCTCACTGAGGGAACCTGGGAGAACGAGGTTGTGAAGGCAGATTTGGCGGAGATGGCCGATTATCTATTGTTACTCAAAGAGAAGAACATTCCTGTTATTTGGCGTCCCTTGCACGAAGCTGCCGGAAATATATACGAATACAACAATGGTACTGCCTGGTTTTGGTGGGGGGCAGGAGGTGCCGCCAATTACAAGGCCTTGTGGATATATATGTTCGAGTATTTTGAGTCGCGGGGTCTCAACAACCTGCTGTGGGTGTGGACTAGCCAGACCAAAGACGCGGGTTTTTATCCGGGGGATGCTTATGTAGATATTGTGGGGCGTGACATATACAACAATGGTTCAGCCGGTGATATCGCTATTCAATTTGCATCAATACAGGAGAGCTATCCAAATAAAATGGTGACTCTAAGTGAGTTCGGGAACGTAGCCACCTTCACGAAGCAGTGGGAAGCAGGAGCTAGCTGGTCTTACTTTATGCCTTGGTATGATTACGACCGCACCTTGAATCCAAGCTCCGAGGCCTTTAGCGGGAGCAGTCACGAGCATGCCGATGCTGCATGGTGGCAGGATGCCGCTACCCATTCGGATGTGCTCTGGCGGAAGGATATGCCCAACTGGAAGGACTAAGTGCTTAATTTTGATTTATAAATCAGCGGTTTCAGGGCTGCCAAGGGCAAATATCTTGTGAAAGTAGCTTGTTAAGCTTCTATCACATACTTACAAAAAAAGCCCCATCCGGAGGCAGTCGTTTTTTATAGGAGTTTGACAGAGTTTTAGAGTCCCTGTATGGTTAAAAAAAAGGTTGCCCGGATTACAGGCGACCTTTCCTTTTACTTTTTAATAACAATTAAATCGTGTTACTTAACCAATGCCTTGATGGCTTTACTGTCAATTTGAACCATATAAAGCCCGCTAGGCAGAACAATGTTCAGATTTCCACTAACCGCAGCCTGTTCAAAAACCTTAGTGCCGTTAAGGTTGTAAACAATAATGTTGTTATTTTGTAGTCCTGCTATTTCAATAACACCAGCTTTTGAAATAATATCGACAGAAGATAAATCGGAACCTAATTCCGGAATAGAGGTGGGAGTTGCCACCAGACTTACGTCGTCAGCATACCAAATGGTGGTAACATCTTCTTGGTCACCTGCACAGTTGAAGCCAAAGGCCAAAAAGACAGTTCCTTCATAGTCGGGCACCCCTGAAAGATCAATTTCTATTGTTTCCCAAGCAGTGGAAGTGGGTTTTGCCCGATCCCAGGAGCCTATTTGCGTTCCTGTAGTGTTTTCATGAAAGGCAGGCCCTGTGGGTGTTACATCGTAGGCGTAAACTATGATGTTCTTCCATCCTACGTCACCTTGTGCAAAATAGCCATCGAACAGAAATTTGCTGTAATCTGACAATTTGGTTCCGGCGCCTAAAGTAAATTCAACCACCGCGGCAGCGTTGTAGTTGTTTGGGGTAAATTTTAAGACATTGTTGCCGGTAGCCAGGGGGTCGTCAGCGATGACAGCTTCCATACCTCCCCAACCAATTGCAGGCTGGACAGCTCCTACGGTGCGGTCTTCAAAATCAACAACGAGTGTGGTCTGTGCGTGATGGTTGTAGCAGCAAATAAAACAATCAGACCTGTCATGTAAATTTTTCTCATAATTAAGGTTTAAAATATTGAAAAAATAAAGTTTGGCTCAAGATGAGCAAGAGCGTCTGTAAATCTAAAATCATTGATTGGCAGACAGGTATAAAGTTGCAATAATTTTTAATAGTAATCCACCTCGGCTTACCTTTTTTAGAAACCTTAACAAATGGGGCTTGTATAAGCTATATCGAATGCCCTTTTCACTTTGCTTTTTTTTTCACAATCTGAATCTCCGGTATCATCTCGTTCCGAAAGGAAAATTTTTCAATGAGACAGGTATTCTCTCAGTATTGCATATCACTCTTTAGTTGTTAATGTACACTGTTATACAACATGTATTTTTAAGTGCTACTTCGAGAGCTAATTTATGAAAAGTTGTTTACATTACGGACTTTTTATTATAATCACTTATACTAAACTTAAAATCATTATGAAAAACTTTACTAAACCCGGATTGTCTTCATTTGCTTTTGGCAGAAACTTTCTGCTTTATGCCATTTTGTTTTTATCATTTTCGTTTAGCACCCTTGCACAATACACCCTTACAGATGCCGATGTGGAGCTTGTTGATGGTGTAATAGTTAGCGTGAGTTATGATTTTTCGTCCACCGACATTGTTGTACCTGATGTATTGGATGGTCAAGCAATCATAGGGATTAAGGATGGTGATACTTTTTACCCTTCGTGTTTTATGAATAAAGAGCTTACCAGCATTGTTTTACCTTCAGGTTTGAAGTCGATCGGAAACTATGCCTTTCGCGGCAATAAACTGACAAGCATTACGCTCCCCGAGGGCTTGAAGCGTATTGGTGAAGGGGCCTTTGGGGGTAATAGTTTTAGTTTCAAAACGGTGGACTTCCCAAATAGCTTGATTTTTATTGGAAAGTATGCTTTTTCTAATAATGGTGTTACCAGTGTTACGCTTCCCTCGCCTGCAATATCAGGTTTTGTTCATTGGCTTGATGGAAATAGCGGGCTCACTTATGCAGGGGGTGAGACTGTTGCATATTCGGGTCAGACTTTAAGAGCGAAAATCCTTTATACCTTGAGTGAAGAAGATTTGACTGTGGATGAAGAAGGAATTATTACTGCTTGTTCTTATGATTTTGAAGCGGGATTTAAGGATATTATAATTCCTGAGTCACTTAATGGCAACCCTGTTTTGGGCATTGGTGATGGGGGATGGTATGGTATTTTTAGGAATAAGGGACTATATTCGGTTGTGCTTCCTGCGGGTTTGGAAAAAATTGGGAACAATGCTTTTGCCGACAATAGTCTTGCTGAAGTGGTTCTTCCCTCCGGCTTGAAGTCGATTGGCAATAATGCATTCTCCTCGAATGACTTGAAGGCAATTGAGTTGCCCAACTCTTTGGTTCACATAGGGCAAAGGGCTTTTGCCTTCAATGATATCGAAGATTTTACGCTTCCTACCCCTCCGGCGGGTGAGTTCGAGTTGTGGGTAACAGCAGCCGGGGTGACATACAATGTGGGGACTTCCATTTCAGCGGATTCGTACGACACCTTTAGTGCAAAAATTATTTATACGCTTACTGATGACGATGTGATTGTTGAAGAAGGGCTTATCCTTTCTTGCAATAGTGACTTGCCTTTAACTTATTTTGTAATTCCTGGGACATTAGACGGGCAAACAGTTGTCGGCATTGCTGATGGCAGCGTGCCTGTTTATTATAAGCCAGTAGGAGTATTCCTTAGGAGAGGAATCAAGGAGGTGGAGCTTCCAGCGTCTTTGGTAAAAATTGGCGATTTCGCATTTTACGATAACAGCATAACGGAGATTGCTGTACCGGATGGTCTTAGCTATATTGGCTTGGATGCCTTTACTTTGAACAGTAGTTTTGCAGGTATTGTTCTGCCGGCAATTCAAAATGAAAATTTTAAAGGGTGGATAGATAATTATGACAATACTTATGCAGCAGGTGAAACGGTTAAAAGCTTTTATGAAAGATCTTATTCCGCAATTTTTACGACTTCGATTTCAGGAGGGTTTGATGAAAAGCCGGCTGTTGAAGTTGTTATCGATAGATTAGTGAATAAGTTATGGATTAAGGCAGAGCACTTGGCCGCTGTTGATTTGTATGATCTTACCGGCCGAAAGGTTTATGACTTCGAAGGCAGAGTGGCTCAATTATCTGTAGATTTGTCTTCCTTCCCCAAAGGAGTATATGTTGTCAATTGTAGGGATGATTCAGGACAGTTTTTCAGCCGGAAAATTATCTTAGATTAAGGAGAGATATTTTGGGGAAATGCACCCGGGGATTTGTCTGTTAGTATAATTAAAACAAAAGGTTGCTGCGGCAACCTTTTGTTTTTTATCACTTATATTATTCTCTTCAGGGCGCCTTATTATACACTGATTCAAGGGTGTAGGCTGGGTCGTCGTTGGTGATGGCATTAACCATTATCGCGGCAATATCGCCCCCGTTATTTATAAACTCTCCGGTGGAATGGTTGATAATACCTGAACATTCGCGACCTGTTCCCGGTGCACCATTATCCCAATAAAAAGGAGCCATTCCATATTCGCGTGCAGCTTTGCAAATATATTCCAGATAGTATTTGCGGAAATCTTCGGCACGTTCTGTATCTCGGTGCACGCAGCCGGTTTCGCCAATATAAACAGGGATACCTTTGTCTATATACTTAGTTTTTAGTTTCCCAAAAATATCCTTCAAGAAGTCTTCATCGCCGTAATCAGCTTTCTTGTCGGCACTTGCGCTGTGTCCCCATTCCTTGAACTCATCTTCGAGGGTGAATTTATGAGGGTCGTAATAGTGTACTGATACCATCAGTCGATTCTCTGCCGGATCGACGGGGAGCACCATGTGATCAATGGTAAGCTTAGAGTTGGTGACGTAGCCGGGAATGCCTAAATAGCGATTGCTGTTATTAGCTCCTGTTGCTCTTACGGCATCAACAAAAACCTGATTCCACCCGTTGAGGGTGGCATATTGTTTGCCCCCATCATTAAGGTTGGCGCCATAACCCCACTTGCCGTCATGAACTTCGTTCAAGCTTTCAAAAATCAGGAAGTCGCCTTTATCTTTAAATTTTTCTGCAATTTGTGTCCACATAGCTGCCAGCTGTGCTTTGACTGCCCGGTTGACCTGCGGATCGAGTGCCGCGTCCTTGATGTTAAGCCAATGTTTGCTGTCGCCACCATCGTGATGAATATTGATAATGACATTAAGTCCGGCATTTTCGGCATAAGCTACTACTTCAGCTACCCGATTGAGCCAGTTGCTATCGATAGTATAGTCGGGAGCAGGCTCCACCTTGCCAAGCCAGGTGATGGGTATTCTAACTGAAGCAAAACCGGCCTCTGCCAGTTTGTCGAAGGTTGTTTGGGTCGCTGCCTGATTGCCCCAGATAGTCTCGTTGGCCATTTCATTGGCATGTGCATCCAATTGATTTCCGAGGTTCCAGCCCATCCCGAGTTTTTTAGCCAGAGCCATAGCTTCTTCAGGCTTGTAGATGACACTTTTGCCTTCCTGATTAATATAAATATCTCTGGCGTAATCACGGCCCAAAAGGGTAAGTTTTGCTTGCCGAGGGTCGGCATTATTGTTAGGTTCAGCGCTTACAGTAAAAATCTGAATGTTTTTCTCAGTACTTTCATTAGAGCTAAGAGAGTACCATCCGGCCTTGTCTCCTTCTATTTCCAAAGGAGTGTTGGTAGTAACGCTAATCGAGCTTTTTCCTCCTTCCGGGGAGAATTCAAAACTGTTTTGCGATAATGTTACCTCGGGAGTGAAGGTTTCATTTTTTTTGTTGTTACATCCCACAAGCAGGCATATAGCTAGTATTGCCGGGACATTGTATTTAAGCATTACGTTTTGCATAAGAGATAGTGTGTGTATTACAAGAATTGCTAAAATACTATTTTTCAATGATTTTTATGCATTTTTAGCTGATAATATTGATGACAATTATTTAGTTTTGGCCAAATATTTTTCATCCCTATGTTATCGCTGAAAATCTTTTTTAAGGAGCGCAAGTTTTTTGCGCCTGCCTTTTTATACGCGTGCTTTGCTTTAGTCTTTAGTACCTGGATTATTTATATTCCGCATTTGGCCGCGAAGTTGCAAATAAGTGAAGGACAAATAGGAACTGCCTTATTCTTTTCCTCGGTAGGATCTTTTGTTATGATTCCTCTTGCCAATCGCCTTATAGATATTTTGGGTGTAGGACGTCAGGCCTTTGTCGGCTTTATCTTATATGCCTTTTCATTATACGGTATTATGCTGGCTCCGAGCTATCTATGGCTGATTGTAGCGCTTTTTTGCTATGGAATGATGAGTTCAATTTTTTCAATAGCTGTTAATTCGCTAATCGCAGAGATAGAGAAGCGTGCCGGAAAGTATATTATGACCGGCAGCCATGGTTTTTGGAGTATTGGCGGCATTATAGGAGCCTCAGTGGGCGGCTATATTGCCGGGAAGTTTGGCATGCCTTTGCTGCATGTTACAGTCTTACTGCTAATAATACTTCCTATTCATTTTTGGCTGCGTAAGGAGTATGTGCATATCAAAGGCGAGACTCGCGAAAAGGGCGAGAAACGGACTACTCCATGGAGGCCTTTGATGGCTGTTGCTGTGATAGGGATGATAATGATGGCATCGGAAGGCGCCATTGCCGACTGGAGTGGACTTTACCTGAAAAAGGTGGTTATGATAAAGCCTCAATTTCTGGGTATGGGTTATGCTTTTTTCGCGGTAGGGATGACTATTGGGCGTTTTAACGGCGATGGTCTTAGTCTGCGCTTTGGCTCGTGGAAATTGTTGCTTATCGCTATTGGAGTCAGCTTGGCAGGCCTCTTATTAGTACTTACTACGCATTTTATTGCCGCTTTTGCAGGATTTGTAGTGATAGGCCTGGGTTTTTCTGTAATTGTGCCTGAGATTTATCGCCTCGTATCTAATATGCCGGGCGTTAGAGCCTCAGATGGGATTTCCCTTATAGCGGCATCGTCTAATGTGGGTTTCTTGACAGGTCCTGTTGTGCTGGGTTTCGTAGCAGAAATCTACTCCCTTTTTGTTAGCTTTATAGTGCTGACTGCTTTTGTGTCAATAGCTTTTGTAATCACCTTGATAAAAAGGGAGTAGAGTATAAGGCAACCCGACAGGCTTAATCGATTATGCGCCTAATTGTCAACTACTTCCAGGGTTTCGTAGAAATAACTCAGGTCTGATTTTTCGTCAGTATAGGGGCCTTCCTTTTCTATTACCCTCCATTTTTGCGGATAGATTTTCGGAAACCAAGTGTCGGCACCTTCAAAGCTGTGATCGATATGCGTTAGATAGAGTCGTTGGGTTAGATGCATAAAGGATTGATAGACCTTGCCACCCCCGATAACAAAGAGCTTTTGGTGGCCTTCGGCTGCTTCAATAGCAGCCTCGATGGAAGTAACAACGGTACATCCGGAGAAGCTCAATTCAGGATTTTTAGTAAGCACAATATTCAGTCTGTCAGATAAAGCCCCTTTTGGTAAAGCATTGAAAGTCTTGCGTCCCATCACAATGGCATGGCCTTGGGTAAGTTGTTTAAAGCGTTTCAAATCACCACTCAAATACACCAGTTGATCGCCATCGCGCCCGATAGCATTCTGTTGGTCGATAGCTGCAATCATCGCAATTTCCATAATGTAAAAGTTTTAAAACCGGATTATCATACTGCTATTTCACCTTTTATATGCGGGTGAGGATCATAATCTTTTAGTTCGAAATCTTCGTAACTAAAGTTGTCAATATTTTTTATTTCAGGATTAATATGCATAGTTGGCAGAGGTCGCGGTTCGCGGCTGAGCTGTAGCTTTACCTGTTCAATATGGTTGCTGTAAATATGAGCATCTCCAAGGGTATGTACAAAGTCGCCTGCCTTCAATCCTGAAACCTGCGCTATCATCATGGTTAATAGAGCATAAGATGCAATGTTGAAAGGCACGCCCAGGAAAATATCGGCACTACGCTGGTAGAGCTGACAACTGAGGCGACCTTGGGCTACGTAGAACTGAAAAAGAATGTGACAGGGCGGAAGTTGCATATCCTTGATTTGTCCAACGTTCCAGGCGCTAACCAGGTGGCGGCGCGAGTCAGGATTCTTCTGCAGAGATTCGATAAGCTCCGCTATTTGGTCGATATGTCCTCCATTGTAATCAGGCCACGAGCGCCATTGGTAGCCATAAATCGGGCCCAGTTCGCCGTCTTCCTTTGCCCATTCATTCCAGATACGCACGCCCTTTTCCTGAAGATATTTGACATTAGTACTACCCTGCAAGAACCATAATAATTCGTAAATAATAGATTTTAGGTGCAATTTCTTGGTTGTAACCAGGGGGAATCCGTCTTGAAGATTAAAGCGCATCTGGTGTCCAAACACAGAATAGGTGCCTGTACCTGTTCTGTCTTCCTTATGTACCCCTTCATCGAGTACGCGTTTTATCAAGCCGAGATATTGTTGCATCGTATATAGTACTTTGAGGTTTTACTTTTTAGGTTGAAGGTCAATGGTAGCAGTTATGGGGAAATGGTCAGAATATTTTACGTGATATTTTTTGAAATCATAAGATTGAAACTCCGGATCGTGAAAAATGTAGTCGATACGGAATGAAGGCAGTCGGCCGTTGTAGGTCCCGCCAAAACCGAGTCCCGACTCGGTGAAGGCGTCTTTCAGCTCACCTCTCATAGTGCGGTAAACATAGGAAACCGGAATATCATTGAAATCGCCGCAGACAATCACGGGGTAGGGCGATTCGGCAATATGCAGGGCAAGGGCTTCTGCCTGGTTGGCACGGGTTCTCAAGGCACGGGTCAGCTTATTGGAAATGTTTTTTAAGCCTCGCTTTTGGCTTTCGCTCATTCTGAAATCAAGGCTGTCAAGCACCTTAAGGTCATTATCCATGAAGCCGATAGATTCCAGGTGAGTATTGAAAACTCTTATAAGCGTTCCATTTACATTGATATCGGCATAGATGGTCATATTCTTTGATTGGTCGAAATGTATTGCCTTCCCGTCGGAGATGGGGTATTTCGAAAAAATTGCCAGACCATAACCGGTGTTCCCCTTATGGGTTTCAACGTATTCGATATGCTTGTATTTATAGCCCCTGAATTTCAGGGCAATAGCCGTAGGACTATATTCTTCGGGTTTTAATTTTGTGAAATATTCCTGAAAACTGATTATATCAGGTGATTTGTCAAGCACAAAATCAAAGGCAAGCCCGGGAGTGCCTGCGATTCCGGAGTGCTTGTAATAGTCGAACATCCTTGTGTTATATGACAATACCGATATCATCTGCCCCGGTTCTTCTACGGCTTCAGATTTGCGGCTTTTTACCCTGAATGAATTATTCCAGTGTTGCAAACTGATGAGCAAAGCGATGGCAGGTATCAGGAATAGCCAGCGTTTGCGCAATATCATCCAAATAGCCAGCAGCAAGTTTATTATCCACAGAACCGGGAAGAAAAATCCTGCAAAGGCCAATACGTGCAGCCTGGCCGGTGAAATATAGGCTGTCATCATTGCAATCAGTAGCGCTAAAGCAGTAAGCGATACTAAGGTAAGCGATATGGAACGTATTATTTTTTTCAAAGTAGTATTCTTCGTTTTGTCCGAATCCTAAATATAGTCAATTTTATCCTTCCTTGCTTGCATCGAACAAAGTTCTCTTCTCTTCGGAGCTAAGGCTCTCATAACCACTGCTCTTAATTTTCTCCAGTATCCGGTCAAGCTCTTTTTGGCGGCGAAGCTTCAAGGCGTTATACTCATAATCCGAGAGAGGGCGTTTGTGCGCCACCGACATCTTAGACTTCTTGGCAAACTGCCCTTTTAAATTTTCAAAGAACAAGATAAAGGGGTCGGAAGCTCCCGGCAGACCATTTTTACTCCATTGCCATCCCAGGTAAAGTCCTGCAAGAGCTCCGCCAATATGAGCCAGGTGACCTCCTGTGTTGCTAAGTGTGGGGATGCTGATAAGATCGATTATTAGTGCTGTTAAGGCTATATATTTCAGTCTAACGGGGCCTATAAAGAGCAAATTAACGGTGTAATCGGGCTGGAAGCGGGCTACAGAAAACAGAACTGCCATTACTGAGGCCGAGGCTCCCATCAGTATTGGTGAGCTTCCGCCGCTGTAGAAGGCAGGAATAAAATTGAAAGCCAGAAAATAGGCTAATGCGCCTGCGAGGCCCCCGAGCAGGTAGGTTTTGAGCAGCTGTTTTTCACCCACAAGATGCATAAAAATTTTCCCGAACCAATACAAATAGAGGATGTTAAAGAGAAGGTGCAGGAAATCGAAGTGCAGAAACATATAACTTAGGGGTGTCCAGAAGCGCTTAATCAGTTGCAGGAAATCAGCCGGCACACTGAAAAATGCCAGCCATTTCATTATCTCGCCCGGTTGGAAGCCGAAGAGCAGCATAAAAAGCTGGATAAAGCGAAAAATCAGAAACACTCCGATATTTATATATATCAATCGTGTAAGCATGCTTCCATACCTGAACGATTCGCGTATTTCAGAACTTATTGTCATACCTGCAATTTAGTAAATTCCTTTTTTTTGCCAGTATTTTATCAGCACAAATCCGAAGAGCATTCCGCCGAGGTGAGCAAAGTGAGCCACATTATCACCTGAAAAATTTGATACGCCCATGAAGAGTTCAAGTACGCCGTACATAATAACGAAATATTTGGCTTTGATAGGAATGGGAGGAAACATCAGAAAGAGAACCGTGTTGGGGAATAACATCCCGAAGGCCAGCAGAATACCAAAGACAGCGCCGGATGCCCCGACAGTAACATAGGCATTAAGATACTCGGCCCGGTAGTTATACACGAACTCTTTGGATAGTGCTATGGCCATATCGGGGTTGGTGTACAAGAGAGCATTGTATTGATCAACGAAAGAGCCAAATCCGGGCGAAGGGACTTTGTACCATTGGCTTAAAAAGGCCTGAAGGTTCTCAGGGGAGGCATTATTCATATAGAAAGTGATTGCCTCCAGAACAGGCTGTACTTCAAAGTATTGTACTATAAGGTGGATAATGCCTGCACCTACGCCGGTAACCATGTAATACAGCAGGAAGCGTTTGGGGCCCCATACAGTTTCCAGCATCCTTCCAAACATAAAGAGGGCAAACATATTGAAAAAGACGTGTGAAGGATCGGGGTAAGCATGCAGGAACATATAGGTAATCAGCTGGTGAGCTCCGAATTTTTCTGCCATGGGAAGATGAAGTCCCAAATAATCCATAATTTCAATATTGAGGCTCGCTTTAAGCGCAATGGATGCTACGTAAAAGAGTACATTTATAATTAGTAGGTTTTTTACCACCGGCGGCATTGCAAAAGGTGAAGATCCGTATCTCATTTTCCTAAGATTGTATGTAGTTAATCAACAAATATTGTCGCTTATATGTTGCGCAAAGATAAGAGTTCTGACGTTTAAGCCTTCAAAAGAGCTTAAACTTACTTAAAGCCTTTTTCCAATTCCTCATTTTCTATGATTGTAAAGACCCTTTTGCCGGATGAAGTGTAGCCGGGTGTCTGGCATTGAAAAAGGCGGGCAACAAGCATAGTCATCTCATCGGCCGAGAGCCTTTCGCCGGGTTTCATACGTGCATTGCGCGCCATAATTGAGGCAAGCTGTTCTTTTACTTCATGTGAAGCATCTATTTCTCCTGATTTGTAGGCTTCAAGCAAGTCCTCAAGTAAGGGGCCGCTACTGTTGTTGCCATATTCGTAAGGTATTCCGGCAATGGTAAAAGTGTTGTCTTTTTCTTCGCGTATATCAAATCCGAAAACTTTCAGTTCTTCTTGTATGTCGCGCATTAGCACGGCATCTTCGGCATTCAGGCTAATGGTCTCGGCAAAAAGCACCTGCTGGGTAGCCGATTTGTGAGTCTGAATAATATTCAAAAATTTCTCGAACAAGATACGCTCATGAGCCCGGCGCTGATGAATTATCATTATCCCCGACCTTACAGGAGTTAATATATAGCGATTCTTAATCTGAAAGTAAGAGGCATCGTGCACGGGGCGGTCGTCCTGACTACCCGAAAAAGAAGTCTGCTCAGTCTGTTCATTTCCTTTTGATGGCAAAAGGATTACCTCCTGATCTGTATCTTCATGGTAACTATTTGATTCAAAGCCTCTGTAAAGGTCTTCCCAATTGGGCGACACCGAGTCGGGTCGGCGGCTGTATGAGCCATCCGAGTCGAAAGGGTTATAATTTGGGTTTATGTTTATCCTGGGCGGCCCGGTTTGGGGGTTAATTCTTGTAGGTATATCAACCTGCCCTTCAGTATCAAAGTCGATTGATGGTACGATATTATGTTTGCCCAGGCTTTCACGTATTGCCGAATTCAAAACCTTCCACACCAATTTTTCATCTTCAAACTTGATCTCTGTTTTGGTAGGATGAATATTGACATCTATCATTTGGGGAGAAATATCGAAGTAGATGAAATAAGAAGGATAAGAATCGCCCGAAATTAAGGATGCATAAGCATCCATAATCGCCTTATGCAAATAGGGATGCCGCATATAGCGATTGTTTACAAAAAAGAACTGGCTGCCTCCGGTTTTCCGCGCTCCTTGTGGGGTTCCGATAAAACCGTGAATATTAATAATTGAAGCCTCTGTATTTACCGGTATCAGTTGTTGATTGCCCTGGCGACCTATTACTGCAGCTATTCGTTGTCGATAATTAGCCGCAGGCAGGTTCATCAGAGGCTGATCGTTGTGAGTCAAATGGAATGCTACTTCAGGATTAGCAAGCGAGATGCGCTGCATCTCGGTGATAATATAGCGTAATTCGGTGCTGTTGGATTTTAGGAATTTGCGCCTTGCAGGGACATTATAAAAGAGGTTTTTTATAATGAAATTGCTGCCCTTATCACAAACAATTGGCTCCTGGCTATCTACACGCGAGCCTTCAATAATAATATGAGTTCCCAATTCGCTGTCTTTCACTTTTGTTTTAAGCTCAACAAGGGCTATGGCAGCTATTGAGGCAAGGGCTTCACCTCTAAAGCCCATGGTAAGTATGGAAAACAGGTCGCCGGCCGATTTGATTTTCGAAGTAGCATGGCGCTCAAAAGCCATTCGGGCATCGGTTTCGCTCATTCCTCCACCGTTGTCTATCACCTGGATAAGCGTCCGACCGGCATCTTTAACTATTACTTTTATTTCTGTTGCCTTAGCATCGATAGCATTTTCGACCAGCTCTTTGATTACTGACGCAGGTCTTTGTATCACCTCTCCGGCAGCTATCTGATTGGCTACCGAATCGGGCAACAGTTGTATTAAATCAGACATGGACTGTCAAAATATGTTCTAAGTTTGATGTTCTAAGTTTCAAACCTTGAATTTAAAACGATTAAAATTTTAATAAGAAATAAAACAGAGCTGCAAGCAAGACAACAATAATTAGCAGTCTCTTATTTGAGCTGCGGTTTGCCCTTGACTTAAGATCAAACATCCCTGTGTTGCCCTTGCGCATTGAGCCCTTAATCCGTGATTCTATACCTGAGCGGCTAAAGTCGCCCTCGGCCAGTCCGAGCTCGGCTCTTATTCGTTTTTCGCGTTCCTGCTGTTCTTCTTTTATCGGATCCCAATAGATGGGTTTATGATCAAAGGTACGCACTTTTGGAGTGCTAAAATTAAATAGTCCCATAATTCCCTAACTTTTGGTTTCTACAAAAATACAAAATCCTTGTATTCTTTCCTGAAAGTTAATAACTTTATTGGTTTTAAGGTATTTTCTCCAACCCATAACACTATGTTAGTAAAAACTTTTGGTGCGGCAGTGTCAGGTATCGATGCTATTTTAATTACCATTGAGGTTGACATATCAAGGGGCATTCGTTTTTTTATGGTCGGTCTGCCCGACAATGCTGTAAAAGAGAGCCAGCAGCGAATAGAATCAGTTTTCAGGGTCTTTAACTATGAATGGCCCGGCAAACGCATAGTTATTAATATGGCTCCTGCCGATACGCGTAAGGAGGGTTCTGCCTATGATTTGCCTTTAGCCATTGGAATCCTTGCCGGTGATGAACAATTGTCGCCCGATAAGGTTGGTGATTATGTTATGATGGGGGAGCTTTCGCTTGATGGCAGCCTTAATCCCATTAAGGGAGCTTTGCCAATCGCGGTTCGTGCGCAGCAGGAAGGCTTCAAGGGCATTATTCTGCCCAGGGCTAATGCCCGTGAGGCGGCTGTTGTTGAAGGTCTTGAAGTATATGGTGCGGCAAATATTCGTGAAGTCACGGAGTTTTTGAACGGGCAGTTGGAATTGGAACCAACTGTTATTGATACGGAAGCCGAGTTTCTGAACGGTTTGTCTTCTTACGAGGTGGATTTTTCGGATGTAAAAGGTCAGGAGAGTGTAAAACGCGCACTTGAAGTGGCGGCAGCCGGGGGGCACAATCTGATTATGATAGGAGCGCCGGGCAGCGGCAAATCCATGCTTGCAAAGCGTCTTTCCACCATTTTGCCTCCTTTACAACTAAGTGAGGCGCTCGAAACGACTAAGATTCATTCGGTTGCAGGAAAGTTGATGGGAGAGAGGGCACTAATAACTCAACGCCCCTTTCGTTCGCCTCACCATACTATCTCGGATATTGCCCTGGTTGGAGGAGGATCTTATCCTCAGCCCGGGGAGATTTCTCTTGCTCATAACGGGGTGCTGTTTCTTGATGAGCTCCCGGAGTTCAAACGCACGGTTCTGGAGGTGCTCAGGCAGCCTTTGGAGGACAGGCAGATTACCATTTCCAGGGCTAAATTTGCTCTTGATTATCCTGCCAGTTTCATGTTGGTTGCGAGCATGAATCCCTGCCCCTGCGGTTATTACAATCATCCTGAGAAAAAGTGTTACTGTGGCACCGGGGTTGTTCAGAAATATCTGAGCCGTATTTCGGGTCCCCTGCTTGACCGTATTGATATTCATATTGAAGTAGTGCCTGTACCCTTTGATAAGCTTGCTTCAGCGCCATCGTCGGAGAAAAGCGCCGATGTGCGTGCGCGGGTTATCAAGGCTCGCGAAGCCCAGAGTGAGCGCTTTAAGACCTTCCCTTCGGTGCATTGCAATGCTCAGATGAGCAGCCGCCTCCTCCGAAAGTATGCTTCGCCCGATGAGGCCGGTGCCATGATATTGAAGAATGCAATGGAGAAGCTTGGTTTGTCGGCAAGAGCGTACGACCGTATTTTAAAAGTTTCCAGAACGATAGCCGATATGGAAGGAGAGGATAGTATTCAGGCACATCATGTTGCCGAAGCCGTACAGTACCGGAGTTTAGACCGCTCAGGCTGGGCCGGATGAAGTAGCCCTTGGTGTAATTGTAGCGAGGATTGGTGTAAAATTATGACAAGATTAGTATAGTTTCAGAAAATGGCTTTATTTTGCGACTCAAACAAAATAAGAGATGAGTCCACAAAAAAAACCTACAGCAGCTGCTATGTCTTCAAATATACTTATGGAACCGATAGGCCGATTAATGGGACTGCGTTATAAGTCGCATCCCTGGCACGGGATAGATATAGGCGCCAACGCGCCTGAAACGGTGACCTGCTTTATAGAAGTTGTCCCGACAGATACTATTAAATACGAGATTGATAAAGAGAGCGGCTATCTTCGCATAGATCGTCCTCAGAAATACTCCAATGTAGTGCCGTCTTTGTATGGTTTTATCCCACAAACATACTGCGGTGTTAATGTTGGTAAGTTTTGTGAGGACAAGACCGGCAAGAAAGATATTAAAGGCGATGGCGACCCGCTCGACATCTGTGTTCTGACTGAGAAGGATGTGATGCACGGCGATATTATTGCAGAAGTTATTCCTATAGGCGGATTTAGAATGATTGACGGCAATGCAGCCGATGATAAGATTATCTCCGTTCTGAAAGGTGATGTTATGTATGGCGGTGTAACTGATGTTTCGGAGCTTCCGGAGCTTGTTTTGGAGCGTTTAAAACATTACTTCCTGACTTATAAAGATATGCCGGGCATGAGCCGTGAATCTGAAATTACCCATGTATATAATGCTCAAGAGGCGCACGAGGTAATTAAACTTTCGATGCTGGATTACGAAGCGCGTTTTGAAAAGCTCAGAACGGCATTATCGACATACTAAAAAAGGGTTATAAACTATAAGTTATAAGTTATAAGTTATAAGTTATAAGTTATGGGTGTAACCCGACACTCCCTGCTCGGCGGGCTAAAGTAGCTTTGCTGGTTTTTGCAAGGCCAGGCATTTACTGCAAGCAAGCTTGAGTACTGCCCTTGCCTGAGGTAAGAACTTCAGAGCTACAATATGTTTTTCTGTTTGCAAGATTTGCAGCAATTCCTGTTGTTGAACTTCCTGTGAATGGATCCAAAACCCAAGCACTCTTTTCTGTAGATGCTAATATAATCCGGGTCAACAAAGCTAATGGCTTTTGTGTAGGATGTTTACTGCAGTATTTTTCCCAGGGAGCTATTGCTGACAAATTCCATACATCTTTCATCTGAGTTCCACCATTAATGGCTTTCATTAACTCATAATTTAATATCGTTTAGTTAAGATGCCATGTCTAATTGACTTTATGCTGTTGGGGCTATTCCAGTATTTTAGTTTCTAGTTCAGACAATTTTAGAAAAGAAACCCTGCTTGCTTTTAATGTATCCCATAATGTAAGCATATAACTCACGGGCGTGTT
>ENA-UOOK01001767-UOOK01001767.1-fermentation-metagenome-genome-assembly--contig:-NODE-1767-length-28019-cov-21.483515_pt1 | contig 28019 bp, 24 predicted proteins | sample MGYA00245777_ERZ724023 | MGnify/ENA primary metagenome ERZ724023 (study PRJEB28704, sample SAMN03018312) | fermentation metagenome | biome: anthropogenic terrestrial biome; feature: soil... | reverse complement strand
CGATAATGGAACGCGATCCTGCTGCTAGGCACTTTATCCAAATTATATTAACTTATTCTGGTGTTCAGGCAATGTTTTTTTATCGAATTGCACGGTTTTTCTATATAATAAAATTAAAATTAATCGCCGAAATTATTATGTACATTGTGAAAATAATTACGCATATTGATATTCATCCGGGGGCTAAAATTGGTAAAAGATTATTTATTGATCATGGAATTGGAGTTGTGATTGGAGCGACAACTATTATTGGTGATGATTGTACTATCTATCAGGGATCAACTCTTGGAGGTCGTGGACATGAACGTGGTAAACGCCATCCAACTTTGGGAAATAATGTATTAGTTGGAGCAGGTGCAAAAATCCTAGGTAATATAACTATTGGTGATAACGCTAAAATTGGTTCCAACACAGTTGTATTACATAATGTTAGTGAGGGAAAAACAATTGTATTAATAACACATGACGCCGAAATTGCAAAGAAAGCAAGACGCACAATAACAATCAAGGATGGTCTTATTCTTGATAATTCAGTGCAGCCGGCATAGCAAAGGAGCCCGATATGAACATTAAAAGTATAACAAAAATGGCTTTTCAGTCTATATTATCAAATAAAATGAGGACCTTTCTTACAATGCTTGGCATTATAATCGGTGTATTTGCAGTGGTTGTTCTTATTTCCATAGGTCAGGGCGCCACATCAGGCGTCACTGACAATATTTCAAGCATGGGTTCAAACATAATAAGCGTCAATATAATGGGAAGAAGAGCCTCCCTTGATTATAATGATGTTTATGACATTGAAGTGCTTGAAGGAGTTAAAAATCTGACTCCAGTTTACTCTTCAAACACAACCGTTAAATACGACATTGAATCAGCAGATGTAAATGTAATGGGAGGAAACGAAAACTATTTGAACATTAACAATTATGAAGTAGATTCAGGAAGAACAATTACTCCTGTAGATGTTAAATACAGAAACAAAATTGCACTCATTGGATCATCAACAACAGAAGACTTGTTCAACCGGGATAACCCTATTGGGAAAAACATATCTATAGGTGGTGAAAAATATGCTGTTGTGGGAACCCTGAAGGAAAAAAGCAGTTCTTCCACAGGAGACAGCAACGATATAGTAATAGTCCCTGTAACCTCTCTGATGAGGCAAAATAGCATAAATCAGGTTAGCAGCATAACAGTACAGGCTAATTCCGCAGAAGAGTCTTCTATTGCAAAGAAAAATATTGAAAATTATCTTTTTGATTATTTTGGCGATGAGAATTATTATAATGTGTTCAGTCAGGATGAAATGCTGGAGGTGCTGAGTGAAACCACGGCGATGCTTACGGCAATGCTGGGGGGAATAGCAGGTATTTCCCTTCTTGTGGGAGGAATAGGCATAATGAATATCATGCTTGTCACGGTGACTGAAAGAACAAGGGAAATAGGTATACGTAAGGCTATAGGAGCCGGAAGAAGCAATATTCTAATACAGTTTCTGATTGAGTCCTCGGTAATAAGCGGAGTGGGAGGTATATTAGGTTCTGTTGCAGGTATGCTGGTTTCGTATTTTGTAAGCAATATGATGGGCATAACCTATAATATAAATTTACCCGTTATTTTAGCAGCATTCATATTTTCTCTGGCAGTCGGAGTATTCTTTGGATTGTACCCTGCAAATAAAGCATCTAAATTAAGACCTGTTGATGCATTAAGATATGAATGATTGTCTGACCGCCTGAAACATTTCACGATGGTCACGTTTTTCCAAAATATATTTGTAAAATGTATTGCCTCTTGTCCTAAATTAAGCTATAATACAAAGGTAAAAATTAAATATTAGCGCATCAATATAATATGGATAATATGGTTCCAAAGTTTCTACCAAACAGCCTTAAATTGTTTGACTATTGATTTGTATTACTTTATCCAATTATGATGCGAATAGGTTTCTATTCGTTTTTTTATTTCTTTTAGCTTTATATTAATATTAAAGTTGGAGATAGTAAACAAAGGATTAATATTTATAATTTTAACTTTTATAATACAAGGAGGAATGATGGAAAAATTTTTTAAACTTAAAGAAAACGGCACAAATGTGTCAACAGAAATAATGGCCGGATTTACTACTTTCTTTGCTATGTCTTATATTATATTTGTCAATCCGTCAATTTTATCAGCTACTGGGATGCCGTCTCAGGCAGTATTTTTAGCCACAATTATATCAGCGGCAATAGGAACTCTTGTAATGGGACTGTTTGCGAATGTCCCTTACGCACAAGCTCCCGGAATGGGGCTTAATGCATTTTTCACATATACTGTTGTTTTTGCACTTGGTTTCTCTTGGGAACAGGCGCTGGCACTGGTATTTATATGCGGTCTCTTAAACATATTCATTACAGTTACTAAAATCAGAAAAAGTATAATTAAAGCAATCCCTGAAAGCCTGCAGAATGCAATCAGCGGAGGAATAGGGATTTTTATAGCTTACATTGGACTTAAGGGAGCAAACATAATTCAGTTTACTTCTGACAATACAAATATACTTTCAATAAATAACCAACCTTTTGTAGCAGATGCAACCTACAATGGTATTTTTTCCGTTGTTACCAGCGGCGGTATTGTCCCTGCTCTTGTAAATTTTACAAACCCTGCAACACAGCTTGCTTTAATAGGATTGGTATTGTTAGTTATTCTCCTTATAAAGAATGTCAGAGGTGCTGTTCTAATAAGTATTGTAGCTACAACTTTAATTGGAATTCCGTTCGGAGTTGTGGACATTTCTAATGTTTCACTAAGCTCTCAAGGCTGGAAAACAGCATTTTCTGAACTTGGTATAACCTTTGGTGCAGCCTTTGGTTCTAACGGAATGCAGTCGTTATTTTCCGACCCTTCACGTATTCCTCTTGTTTTAATGACTATATTTGCATTCAGCTTATCAGATACATTTGATACGATAGGAACATTTATAGGTACAGGCAGAAGAAGCGGAATTTTCAGCGAGGAAGACCAGAAAGCTCTTGAAACAAGCACGGGCTTCAAATCTAAAATGGATAAAGCCTTATTTGCAGATGCAATAGCTACATCAATAGGAGCAGTATTCGGAACTTCAAATACAACAACATATGTTGAAAGCGCCGCCGGAATAGGCGCCGGAGGACGTACAGGCTTAACAAGTGTGGTAACAGCACTTTTGTTCCTTGCCTGCATTTTAATTGCACCTATCGCAGGAATAGTTCCTTCGGCAGCAACATCACCCGTACTGATTATAGTGGGCGTCATGATGATGTCATCATTTACAAAAATTAATTGGGAAGACTTGGAAGAAGCAATACCAGCATTCTTTTCATCAGTGTTCATGGGATTAGGTTACAGCATTTCTTACGGAATTGCAGCAGGTTTCATTTTCTACTGCATAGTTAAAATTTGCAAAGGACAATTCAAAGAAGTTCATCCTATATTGAAGGTTTCAACATTATTGTTCCTGTTAAACTTTGTTGTCCTGGCCATTATTCAATAATTAATTTAAGCAAAGTAAAGTAATTTTAGGAACACAGTTAAACTGTGTTCCTGTTTTTTTTATAGCCCTAACCCAGTTTTTCAGAGCCTGCCATAGCCCTAACCCTGTTTTTCAGAGTCTGCCATAGCCCTAACCCTGTTTTTCAGATTTGTGCGAACGTAAGGGAGCGAACAAATTAGTGATGAAGCCTGTTTGAAACTTTTACAAGCTTGCCTGCATTTTTGCCAATATTTACTTTTAATTGCTTTGATATGTATCAGCGTTTTTTGAGTGATTAAAATGTTAAATTGCAAAAGCAATTGTTTTCACGGAAAATTTTTTATGTTTTTTGCATTTAACTATTTACAAATTGCATTTTACATGGTATAATACATTATCAAATGAAATCACGGAGGTACTTATGAATATGACAATGAAAGAAATTAAAGATTCTGTTGCAAAAATGACTTTTAGAAAATGCGGGACAATCACATGTATATATAATGTTGACAGCAAATGCAGCCAAAAAGAATGCGAAATGCACGAAAGAGGATTAAGAAAAGAAGAGGATTAACAGTATATGAATACTAAAAATTTCACTTAAAAGCGGAAGTCTAAGGTTTGCACTTCCGCTTTTGCTTTTTTATTTTTTCCTTAATTGCTCCAGTCTTTCCGTAACCTTATCCATCATGGACTGATACTTTGCAAGCTTTTCTTTTTCTTCATCAACTACATTTTCAGGAGCCTTGCTCATAAATTTTTCATTATTAAGCTTGTTATAAACCCTTTGAAGCTCCCCTTCGAGTTTTGATTTTTCCTTTTCAAGTCTTTCTGTTTCTTTTTCGTAGTCAATCAAATCTGATAAAGGCAAGTATATTTCCGTTCCATCTATTACGGATGACGCCGTATCTTCACCTATCAAATCCTTGCTGTCGGCTATTGACACCTCTGTTATATTTGCCAGTGTGGAAAAGTATTGTGCTCCTGAATGAATAACTTTAGCTATACCTTCTTTGTTTGGAACAAATACGGCTCTTGCCTTTCTTGAAGGTACAACATTCATTTCAGCCCTTATATTACGAATGCTTCTTACAGCTTCCATGATAAATTCCATAGAGGCTTCTGCTTCTTCAAAATTTTCTTCTTCATTAAATAATGGCCACTCCGACTTAATCAGTCTCATACCCGTATCAGGCAGGTACGACCAGATTTCTTCAGTAATAAAAGGCATAAACGGATGCAAAAGTTTTAGCATGTTCTTTAATACTTTTATTAAAACAAATCGTGCTGTGTCCTTATCAGTCCCTTCTTCTCCGTATAATCTTGGTTTAACAATTTCAATGTACCAGTCACAGTATTCATTCCAGATAAAATCATAAACTCTTTGAGCAGCAAGACCCAATTCAAACTTATCAAGATTTTCCTTTACATCTTTAGCTGCCTTGTTGGCTCTTGAAATAATCCACTTATCTTCAGTCTTGTAATTTTTCTTAGCTGTTTTCTTATCTATTAATGTACCTTCAATATTCATAAGAACAAATCTGGATGCATTCCACAGCTTATTTGCAAAATTACGGCTTGATTCAAGCCTGTCGATATTAAAACGAGTGTCATTTCCCGGTGAAATACCTGTCATAAGCATGAATCTCAGGGCATCCGCACCGTACTGGTCTATAACCTCAAGAGGATCTACGCCATTTCCAAGAGATTTGCTCATTTTCCTTCCCTCTGCATCTCTTACCAACCCATGTATAAACACATGCTTAAAGGGTACCTCTCCTGTTGCTTCCAATGCGGAAAATACCATGCGTACAACCCAGAAGAATATGATATCATAGCCTGTTACCAGTACATCCGTAGGATAAAAATACTTTAGCTCCTCTGTTTCATTAGGCCATCCCAATGTTGAGAAAGGCCACAGACCTGATGAAAACCATGTATCAAGAACATCTTCATCCTGTTTGATATCAATGCTGCCGCATTTAGTGCATCTTTCGGGAGCCTCTTTTGAAACCATAATTTCTCCGCATTCCTGACAATAATATGCCGGTATTCTGTGACCCCACCAAAGTTGTCTGGATATACACCAGTCTCTGATATTTTCAAGCCAGTGAGTATAAATTTTTGTAAAACGCTCCGGAACGAATTCAACCTCTTTTTCCGCACCTGCTTTCAGAGCAGGTTCAGCAAGAGATTTCATGCTTACAAACCATTGATCAGATACTCTGGGTTCAACTATATTGTGGCATCTGTAGCATGTTCCAACGTTATGGTCAGTTTTTTCTATTTTCAGCATAAATCCGTTATCTTCAAGAGCCTTGACAAATAATTTCCTGCATTCATAACGGTCCATGCCGTTATATTTTCCGGCTTCTTCATTCATGGTCCCGTCTTCATTCATGCAGTTGATTTGCTCCAAGTCATGGCGCAGCCCGATTTCAAAGTCATTAGGGTCATGGCATGGAGTTATTTTTAATGCACCTGTTCCTTTTGACATATCAGGATATTCATCCGCAATAATGGGTATTTCTCTTCCAATTAGGGGCACAATTACTTTTCTCCCTATCAGATGCTTATATCTTTCATCTTCCGGATGTGCGGCTATAGCAACATCCCCAAACATTGTTTCAGGTCTTGTAGTGGCAACTACAAAAAATTCATCGGGATTATCAACATAGGGGTATTTTACGTAGTAATAATTACCCGGTACGTCCTCATGTTCAACCTCAGCGTCCGACAGTGTGGTATGGCAGTCTGGACACCAGTTGATAATTCTGTTTCCCTTGTAAATAAGCCCCTTATTATATAGATTAACAAAAAATTCCTTTACAGCTTCATTGCAGCCTTCATCCATGGTAAATCTTTCTCTTGACCAGTCACAGGAATTTCCCAGTTTTTTAACCTGCTCAACTATTCTTCCGCCGTACTCTTCCTTCCACTCCCAGGCTCTTTTTAAGAATTCATCTCTGCCCAGCTCTTCCTTTGTTTTTCCTTCTTCTTTTTTTATTTTTTCAACAACTTTAACCTCGGTTGCAATGCTGGCGTGATCCGAGCCGGGAAGCCACAGAGCTTCGTAGCCTTCCATCCTCTTCCACCTGATTAATACATCCTGGAGAGTCATGTCAAGGGCGTGACCCATGTGAAGCTGCCCCGTTATATTGGGCGGCGGCATGACAATCGTAAAGGGCTTCTTGTCCGGGTTTACCTCCGCCCTGAAACAGTTTTCTTCCATCCAAATATTATAGATTTTATCTTCAAATTCTTTTGGATTGTACTTACTTGGTATGTTGTTCATAATATCAGTCCTTTCTATCTGTAATTTGCTACAAAAAAGCGGGCTTTCTTCCTTAAAAGGACGAGAAAACCCGCGGTACCACCTAATTTCCATTACTGGCTCTTAATTTATAACGGCCATGCCGTTTAATCCTACTACTGATTCAGATTAAATGCTCCAAAGCTACCTTCAGCGCAAATTGACTTATGAAACCTTTCAACCGGTGGGTTTCAATCTCTGTAAAGTTTATGCACCTACTCCTCTTTTTCATAGCACTTTATTTAATTACTTACCATAATATTAAATGTTAATACTTTTGTCAACAGATTTTTTGTTTGATTGATTTTTAACTTGCAATATTTTATATATTCTAAGGTGTTAACCTGTTTCTGTCTCTTGGGAAGCTTGCGGCTTCACGAATATTTTCCAGTCCTAAAAGCATGGCGGTTATTCTTTCAAGACCTATGGCCAGACCGCCGTGAGGAGGCATGCCATATCTGAAAACTGAAAGATACCCTTCAAAGTCATCAGGATTAAGTCCATGCCTGAGCATATTATTTTTCAGTTTTTCGTATTGGTGTATCCTCTGCCCGCCTGTTGTTATTTCCAGACCCCTGAACAGCAGGTCAAAGCTGTGAGTTTCCGAATCTCCATCAGGCATGGTGTACATAGGTCGTTTTGACTGGGGATAATGAGTCAGGAAAACAAAGTCAGAATTATACTTTTCCTTTACATATCCGGATATAAGAACCTCACCTTCCGGGTCCAAATCTCCATCAGAATTATTTTTCCCATATTGTGTTTTTAGAATCTGGATTGCTTCAGATAATTTCAATCTGGGAATTTCTTTAGGCACAACAGGTATATGAGCATCAGAAAGCTCAAGTGCAGCTTTGCATACCTGGGTGAGGTGCAGCATCATGTATCTGAGAAGCTCAGTTTCAAGCTCCATTATTTCGTACTCATTCTCAATGAATCCCATTTCCAGGTCCAGACTGACATATTCGTTGAGATGTCGCTTTGTATCATGGCTCTCCGCCCTGTATACATGACCTATTTCAAATACCCTTTCATAACCGGCTCCAACCATCATCTGTTTATAAAACTGAGGGCTTTGAGCAAGGTACGCCTTTCTGTCAAAATAGTTTACGCTGAACAAATTGGTACCGCCTTCCGTACCCTCGGCTACAATTTTCGGCGTAAATATCTGTGTAAAACCTTGTTGTACCAGATATTGTGAAAATCCCTGAGTTAGAGCAGCTTGTATCTTGAATATTGCATTTATTTTCGGGTTTCTTAAGCTGAGCGCCCGGTTGTTTAAAAGCACATCCAGATTTAAATTGAGAGATTCCTTGTTAATTTCTATAGGTAATTCCTCCGCCTGGGATATGACATCAAGAACATGTACTTGTATTTCAGCACTGTTTAAATTTGATTCATCTGTAACAGCCATTCCCTTTATCTCAACGACACTCTCAAGCTTCAGCCCTTTTATTTCAATTTCCCTTGTATCTACTACGCATTGAATTATTCCGCTTCTGTCCCTGACAAGGAGAAACGCAATTTTTCCAATATTTCTTATTCTGTGAAGCCATCCTTTTATTATCACTTCACTGCCTGTAAAATTCCTTGTTTCACTTATTAAAATCCTTTCCATTCTAAAATCCTCCTTAAAAAAATTTCGCCTCTTATGCAAGAGGCGATGACCGCGGTACCACTCTTATTAACTACATGCTGAAAATAATCACAAGAACATGAGGAGTGTGCACTGCTCCACACCAACCGTAAAATAAAAAAACCCACTTCATCATAAGAAGTGAGCTGCCCACGGTACCATTCTTTTTAACTATTCCTGAACAAATAGTTCTCTTTATTTCCTGTAACGGAGAAATCCGGATTTCCCTATTTGCACAAACGGCTTTCAGAAAACCAACTCCGGGAGGTCATTCGGTATGATTCATCTCATCAGGCTTCCACCATCCCCGACTCGCTGCAGAACTCCATATACCTACTCTTCCCATCACTGTAATTAAATATTTACATTAGTATATTCCCGTTGTTTATATATGTCAATAAGATTATTCTGATTATTTTAACTTTACATTTCTTTATTGCCCCATAGTTTAGCCAATATTTTTATATTTAATGCAATCGCAAAATATTTTAAAATGCATTCGACAAATTTTTACATATTTTTCTTTAAAAGCAATATAATATAAAAATACATCAAATATCTAATTTAATAAGGAGGGCAATAATGAATATTTTAGTTGTTGTAGGTATTGGTACATTAATTCTGATTGCGGCTTATTTTACTTATGGTCGCTTCATATCCAAAAAGGTATTTGAGCTTGACGATTCCAGAACAGTTCCTGCTGTTGAAATGGAAGATGGAATCGACTATGTTCCCACAGATGCCAAATACCTGGCAGGGCAGCATTTTTCTGCCATTGCGGCGGCAGGTCCCGTAACAGGACCAATAATTGCAGGTATCAGCTTTGGCTGGGTTCCTACATTCCTTTGGATTATTTTCGGTACTATTTTTATTGGCGGTGTACATGACATGGGTTCACTGGTAGCCTCTATCCGACACAAGGCTGCAGGTATAGCAGATACCATGAAAACCTATGTTTCAAAACGTGTCTGGATTCTTTTTAATATTTTTATATTTTTTACCTTAGTTATGATTATAGTTGCTTTCACTGACATTACAACCTCATCCTTTGTAAACACCATTGAACTGGCTGACGGTGAGTCCGTAGGCGGAGGTGCAACTGCAACATCCTCGATTCTATACTTGATATTACCTATAATAATGGGCTTTTGCTTAAAATACACCAAGCTTTCCCTTAAGTGGGCAACCATAATTTTTCTTCCATTAGTTGCAGTATCTATATGGGTTGGTCAATACATACCTTTCAACCTTAATGAAGTTCTTGGAATCTCATTGGAAGGTTCACAAAAAATATGGAACTTTATTGTTATTGCCTACTGTTTCATAGCAGGTATCGTTCCTGTTTGGGCACTTTTACAACCCCGTGGTCATTTAGGCGGTTACTTCCTGTATGCCACGCTTATTGTAGCATTCATAGGCATAATCTTTGGAGGATTTGATACCCAGTATCCCGCATGGGTCAACTCCTTCGGAAATGAGGGATTCTGGAGACCTATGTTTCCAATGCTGTTTATTACCGTTGCCTGCGGGGCATGTTCAGGATTCCACAGCCTGGTAAGTTCCGGAACAACCTCAAAACAGATAGCAAGAGAAAGCGATACAAAACCAATAGGCTACGGTATGATGCTTGCCGAGGCGGTAGTTGCCCTGATAGCATTGTCAACGGTTATGATACTTCCAAAGGGAGACTCTCTACTTTCAAAATCACCAAACTTCGTCTATGCCAGTGGACTTGGTTCATTTATGGAATTAATAGGCATCAATAAGTCTTTTGGTATTTCTTTTGGATTAATGGCATTTACCACTTTTGTATATGATACTCTGGATGTTTGTACGAGACTTGGACGTTTTATAGTACAGGAACTGACGGGTTGGAGCGGAAAAGGCGGTCGTATATTGTCTACATTATTGATTGGCGGCATACCCCTGATTCTCATGTCTATTAAACTTACGGATCCAAGCGGAACACCAATTGCTATATGGAGCCTTTTCTGGAAAACATTTGGTTCATCCAACCAGCTCCTTGCCGCACTGGCTCTTGTTGGCATTACCGTATGGCTGCAAAGAACGGCTAAAAATAAGAAAGCATGGTATGTAACTCTGATTCCTGCCATATTTATGTTCATAATGAGTACTTGGGCATTGCTTGATACACTCAGATCCTATACCTTTGTTAACGGAGCATTTGTAATGCCCGTGGGAACAAACATAATTGTACCGGTTCTCTGCCTGATTTATATAGTACTTGCAATATGGGTCGTTATTGAATGTGCTCCTGCAATCATAAAAAATTCAAAAAATCAAACTCAGATTAGCACAGAAGCATAATATTTCAGCGGTTAAGCCTCAGGCTTAACCGCCATTTTTCAAAACATCTTTTTCTAACTTTCTTTCATAACCTCTTCTGGTTATTATCTTATTATTTTTAATGTATGTTGAACTGTTGCCTACAATCACGATACTCAACATATCGACAAATTCGTAGTCAATTGTATCCATGGTGCAAACCTGAACCTGCTGGTTTTCTCTTCCTGCGTTTTTCACTACACCAACAGGTGTTGAACCGGCTTTATATTTTTTCATTATTTCAAAAGATTTTTTAAGATAATCCGGGCGGCCTTTGCTTCTTGGGTTGTAAATGCATATAACAAAATCACCCTCCGATGCCAGAGCAATTCTTTTATATATTAAATTTAGCGGCGTTAATAAGTCACTGAGGCTTATGTGACAGAAATCATGCATGAGAGGTGCACCAAGAACTGCCGCTGCAGCAGTTGATGCAGTCACTCCGCTGACAACCTGTACTTCTTCACCCTCTGCCAATTCCAGAACAAGACCTGCCATGCCATATACCCCGGCATCCCCCGAGCTTATAACAGCCACCATCTTTCCTGTTTTTGAAATTTCCACTGCCTTTTTCACCCTGTCTACTTCCTGTTTCATACCGTTTGAAACAATTTCTTTGTCTTTTACTAAATCCTTAATAAGGTCAATATATGTTTTGTAGCCAACTACTACATCTGATTTTTCTATTGCCGACCTGGCTTCATACGTGATCCCTTCCCTGCTTCCGGGACCTATACCTACTGCATAAATCATACTGCCTCCCATTTTTTATTTATTAATATGGTTGTGAAATACGAAATGTCATTTTTGCTTACATCCTCAATATTCCGATATATCACTTCTTCATCCTTTGATGAGTTGCTTACTATTACAGAATGTTTCTGAAGGTTTTCCTCAAGGAGCAGCTCCATTATTTCATCAAAATTCCTGTATACCTTCATGAGAACAATTGAATTTTCATTTTTTATATAGCTTCTCAATTTTTCTGTTCCAATTGTTGCAGGAAGAATCACTAAAGGATCATCCCCTTCCACCAGGGGAAAATTATTTTTTGATGCAATATCCAAAAATGATGTTATGCCGGGTATGGTTTCTACTTTAATTTTATCTTTAAGCAGCCTCAGAAGATATATGTAGGTACTGTAAACCATGGGATCCCCAATTGTTATGAATCCAGCCGTCCTTCCTTCCGATACGTCCTGAACTATCTCGGAAGCAATTTCATCCCACGCATTTTTAAGCTCCTGAGAATCATAATTCATGGGAAAATATCTGCTTTTTATTAATGTTTTATCGCTTATATAGTCCTGTACAATTTTATATGCGGTGCTTTCCTTATCTGATTTCTCAGCCGCAGGCACATACAGCACATCTAATGTGCCAAGCACATCAATAGCTCTCCTAATTACTGCATTGCTGCTCCCTACTCCTACTCCGATACCATAAAACATAAAATCTCCTTATCTGATAATAATTTTCATATTCAATTATTCAATTATTCAATTATTCAATTATTCAATATTGTACAGCAAGGCGTTGCATATGGCAGCGGCAATATTGCTGCCTCCCTTTCTGCCTTTTGCGACAATGTATTCCACGTCTTTCAAACTCATTATCAGTTCCTTTGCTTCAACCACATTTACAAAACCCACAGGAACTCCTATAATAACCTCAGGCTTGACAGCTCCTTTCTTAATAAGCTCATAAAGCTTAATTAAGGCTGTAGGAGCATTTCCTATGGCAAAAATTACAGGTCCCTGTATTCCGGAGGCTTTTTCCATAGAGAGCGCAGCTCTTGTTTCTCCTCGCTCAATTGCTTCTTTTGAAACATCCTCATCAGCCATAAAACAATGTATGCTCACTCCATACTTTGCCGCAGCCTTTTTATTTATTCCCGAATAAGCCATGTTTGTATCGGTAACTATTGCAGCTCCTTTTTTTAATGCTTCCTTTGCTTTTTTAACGGCGTTTTCTGAAAAACACATGTTATTTAAGTAGTCAAAATCTGCCGACGTATGTATAACTCTTTTTACTATGGGCTCTATTTCCTTGTCCAGATAAATATTACCCATTTCTTCCTGTATTATTTCAAAGCTTCTTTCTTCAATATTATGAGGCTCAACGAATTTAATATTTTCCATCTTTTCCTCCTGTTTTTAATTTATCAATTAGTTATTTAAAACTCAACTTCATAATCATCCACGGCTGCTGCAACTGTAACTGAATTTATAACAGTCTTGCCTATAGTCAGTATTTTTGATTCACTTCCCATGATTGCCGCCCTCTCACACACAGTGCCTACTCCTGCAATTTTTTTTACAAAATCAGAATTTGAGAATTGCCCCTGAATGTTATTGAGTTGCTCCGCAGGATAGGCGTTAAAAGGAATCTTGAATACCTGCGCAGCCTTTATGATTCCTTCTTCTTCCCTTTTTAAATCAATGGAATTAATTGATTTAAGGGCAAAGTGTGAAATACCATGAGCAGCTAAAGCTTCCTTTACGGCATTATAAACATCCTTAAATTCCGCTCCTTTTCTGCAGCCAACCCCCACTGATACAATTCGAGGAATAAGGTTTAGCGTATTCTTAAAGGGAGATTTTTGGGAGTCAAGACTTATACATATTCCTGTTTCTTTTTCATTCAAATCTATTTCCGGAGGCATTTTCCCTTTTACCTTAAAATCTGATGCAAGCCCTATCTTCCTGTCCTGTAGTATGTCAGCGGCAATATCTCTTGCCTTTTTCAAGCTTGTTATATGAAGATTCCCATTATGAGCCCATTCGTCAACAGCAAATTTCCCGTTAACATCCGTGGCGGTGGTAATTACCGGATTTCCTCCCACGATATCTGCAATTTTCAGGGTAAGCTTATTGGCTCCGCCTATGTGACCGCTTAAAAGAGATATGACATTGATTCCCCTCTCATCCATGCATATGACTGCAGGGTCATTTTTTTTGCTTCTGACAAAAGGAGCTATTGCCCTTACGGCTATGCCTGCCGCACTTACAAATATTATGCAGTCCGCACTTTCAAAGGATTTTTCTGTTGCCTTGTACAAGTTTCCTTCACGTAATTTAACCAGCCTTGCCGAATGGATGTATTTTTCCGAGACATAGGCGTTAACCTCATGCTCGCTTAAATTTTCAATTAATTTGTCACATAGCCTTGTACCGTTTACTGAAAATGAATATATGTCAACCTTCATTTTTTTCACTCTTTTCGTATTCGACTGCTTTTTTCATGAAGTTTTCAGCAAAGCTTATGTTCCCCATGAAATTTGTATGAGGATATCCGGCAAATTTTGTACTGTCTGCTGTAACAGCGTTCCAGCTCCTGTCCGACTCCGGCTTTGAAGCAAGGAAGGACTGCCCGTTGTTGGTGCTGTCTGAATAATGAAACTCATGACCGTTAATTGTTTCTCCCGCTTTGCACATCAGATTGTCAACTTGACTTGTCAATGTAATATATCCGAACCTTTTCAGTGACTCGGTCATGTAGCTGCTGCCTTCTATTGCTCCTGACAGGCTGTATACTTTCCCTTCCCTGCCAGTAAAGCTGTCCAATAGGTACATGAATCCCCCGCATTCAGCGAAGGTAGGCAAACCTGCGGAAACTTTTTCTTTTATATGGTTAAGCATTAATTTGTTTTCCGAAAGCACCTCCATATACAGCTCAGGATAGCCCCCTCCAATATACAAACCGCCTGTTCCTTCCGGTAATTTCTTATCATTCAGAGGGCTGAATTTAACTATTTCGGCTCCCATTTCCTCAAGCAGCTCCAGGTTGTCCTGATAATAAAAGCAAAAAGCTTTATCCCAGGCAACGGCTATTTTTGTTTTTCCGATAAAGGGTACAGATGGTTCATCATATTCAATCAGGCACGCACTTTTGGCTAATTCATACAATCCTTCCAGATCAACACTTTTTACAGCCTGATGCCCTAATTCTTCTATTATTGCTTCAAGGCTTCCTACTTCCTCAGCAGTTACCAGTCCCAGGTGTCTGCTTTCAAGCCTGCAGTTTTCTAATGTGGGCATATAGCCGTATACCATTATTCCTGTATTTACCTGAATAATTTTTTTATAATATTCATACATACCATCAGAAACTCCGTTTAGAATAACACCTCTGATGTTGCTTTTTTCCCTGAAATTCTTAAAACCTTCGATTATTGCGGCTACAGATACTGCCATGCTTACAGGGTTAATTACAAGAACCACCGGACAGTCCAGTGCTGCCGCAAGCTCGTAGGAACTGCAGGAAGTACCCTGACCGATGCCGTCATAGTACCCCATTACCCCTTCAATAACCGAAATATCCGCATTCCTGCTGTTTTTACACAATACGTACCTGCAATTATTTTCACCCATCATAAAAATATCCAAGTTCCTGGATGGCACCTTAATAATACTTGAATGGAACATGGGATCGATATAATCCGGTCCTGCCTTAAAAGCGGCAGGTCTTTTACACTTCAAAGCAATGGCTTTTAATATTGCCGATGTTACCGTTGTTTTTCCGCTGTTGCTGCCCGTGGCTGATATCATCAGTCTTGGTACTTTTGACTTCATTGAGATCCCCCTCCTTTTCCGCTTATAACATAAATAGGATTCTGCCCTATCATCATGTCATACTTTCCTGCTTTTTTTGATTTTGCCACTGAAATATTTACAACTTCCACATCCCTGAACCCATATTTTTCCATACAGCTCATGGCTTCATTTAAACTTTGAAGGGTAATTGTATTGATTACCAAAGTGACAGTTGGGTTCTTTCTTAAAATTACATTTATTATATCTTCCATGTTCCCGCTGCTTCCTCCTATGAAGCATGCATCAGGGGCAGGAAGACTTTTGATTGCCTGGGGAGCCATTCCTCTTACAACCTCAATGTTACGGGTTTTAAATTTCTCTATGTTCTTCTCTATTAAAACTACAGCTTCCTCATTTTTTTCAACAGCGTAAAGTGTTCCCCCATACAGCTTCAATGCTGCTTCAATAGACACTGAACCTGTTCCGGCACCTATGTCATATACCGTGTAACCGCTTTTTAAATTGAGCTTGCCTACACATATGGTTCTTACTTCACTTTTTGTCATTGGAACATTGCCTGTAACAAACTCTTCATCTCTTATGGAGCGGAGTCCCTCATCCGGGCTTATGCAGTCATCATTGTGAACAATCATAACAGACAGGTTTTCAAATTTCATTTTAGCAATTGCAGAAGCATTATCTTCCACTATTCTCTCATTTTCATAGGACAAGTTTTCTCCCACACTGACCTTCAGATGTCCCAAGCCTTTATGTGTCAGCACTTCACATATATGCCCCGGTCCAAAATCTCCTCCTGTGAGGATAAATGTTTTATTATTGAAAATAACATTGGATACAATGTTCGGAATTCTTCCGTGAGCACTGACATACTTTATATTATCCCAGGGTAAATTTAATTTTGATGCAAAATATTGAAGTGAGCTTATCGCCGGAATATTTTCTACCTGGATATCCTTGTTTTCTTTCAAAATCCCAGTAACCTTTTTAGAGAGACTGTAAAAGCCTGAATCCCCGGAAACTAAAACACCATATCTTTGAAAACTGCTCCCTCCTATATATTCGCAAATACTTTCGGCATTGGAGCTTTCATAAACCTCTTTGTTTAAATCCATAAAATCCCTGAGCATTCTCCTTGCACCTATAAGACAATCACAGTTCACTATTATTTTCTCAGCCTTTTTATGCATGTAGCCTGAACTTCCTATACCAAGACCTATAATAAAAACCTTTTTCATACGTTACCTCTTATAATTTCTTTGAACTCTTTCAGAGTTATGCCTTCCTCTTCGGGTTTCTTTAATACCAGACATTCCGTACCTGTCTTAAGACATGCGTTCACCTTTTCCTCAAAACCACCGGACGCCGCACTTTCCTTTGTTACAACAAATTTGGCGCCTATGGAATTAATCATTGCAGCGTTCAGCTCTTCACTGAATGGTCCCTGCATACAAATTATATTTTTATTGGTAAAATCAAGCTCCAAGGCTCTTTTCAGGGAGTTTGCCATAGGAAGTATTCTCAGGAAAATTCTCTCTTGATAATTATTTATGGCTGTAAATTTATCCAGATCCTTGCTTCCGGTTGTAAGCAATATGTTTCCCTCAGTGCCGTTCAGATAAGAAACAATATCTTCTACTCTGTCGAAATAAGTACAACCGTCATTTATTGCAGTTTCTCTTACAATTCTGTAATATTTTAAGCTGCAGTATTCTGCCGATTCTTTCGCATTTTGTGAAACGATTTTTGCAAAGGGATGAGTTGCATCAATTACGAAATCATAATTTTTCTCTCTGAACAAATCAATCATCTGCTCTTTATCAAGTCTTTTCCGATGAACATTTACATTGCCTGATTCCTTTACAAATTGTTCGCCGTAATCTGTTGCAATATACAAATCAACCTTTACATCCGATTCATTGAAAAATTCGGCAAGGAGGCGTCCTTCCGTTGTACCTCCCAGTATACAGGCATACATTATCGGACACCTTTTCTGAACTCATGGGTAAATGCAGGGTTGTACAATTCACTTCTGTCATAATCATCCCCAAGGAAATTCCCAACTAAAATCAAAGCAGTCTTACTTATATTGTTTTCTTTCATTGTCTGAGGAAGGCTTTCTATGGTACATCTGAAAACTCTTTCATCAGGCCAGGTTGCTTTGTAGACCACCGCCACAGGTGTTTCCCCGTCATATCCGCCGGCAATCAGTTCCTTTGATAATTCTTCTGACAGACCTGAGCTTAAAAACAAAACCATGGTTGATTTGTGCGCGGCAAATGAGCGGATGCTTTCTCTTTCAGGAACAGGAGTTCTTCCCTCCATGCGGGTTATGATTACGGACTGGCTCACATCCGGCAATGTGTATTCTGCTTTTAAGGATGCAGCCGCACCGCAAAAGGAACTGACACCCGGCACTACGTCATATTGAATATCCAGAGATTTTAAAACATCCATCTGCTCTCTTACAGCACCGTAAATGCTTGAATCTCCGGTGTGAAGCCTCACTGTGACTTTATTTTCCCCTTCAGCCTTTTTTATAACTTCTATTACTTCTTCCAATGTCATCTGAGCACTGTTGTGGATTTCAGCATCTTTTTTTGAGTAATTTAAAATCTCCTTATTTACCAGCGAACCTGCATATATAACAACATCTGCTTCCGAAAGAAGCTTATGACCTCTCATTGTTATTAAATCTGCAGCTCCCGGACCCGCACCTACAAAATGTACCATATCTTCCTCCCTGTTAATTTAAAGTTCCATATTAATTTAAAACTAATTTAAAATTCCATGATTGTTTGAATATATAATTAAATTTATTTTTATTCTGTTGTCTACTCTTTTGTTTATGTAGAAAAGCGCTCTTTCACTTATTTTTCTTATAACCTTCTTTTCCAGCTTTTCTCTGATTAAAACATCCACCGCCTGCTCCGTAGTGACGCAGGAGAGTATCTCTCCGATAACACGGCTGTTTGCTCCGTAAAGTCCCGCATAGCAGGCAAACATCTCCATTCTGAAATCTCCAGTATGAGAATGTGTGTTCATCATTCCCCCGGCTACCTTGACCATCTTGCCAATATGTCCTACAATTAATATTTCTCTATAATCAAGCTCAAGGGCAAAGTCCAGAACTTCTCCAAGATAATTGCTGAACTTCAGCCTGTTTTCTCCCTGTATGCCAAGTGTGCTGTCTACAAATCTTTCCCCGTAATTTCCCGGAAAAGCCAGAAGTGTATTGTAACCTCTTTCTTTGATTACCTGCATTTCAACCTTTAAGCTATCAATCAGCGCTTTTTCACTCATGGGCTCCACAATTCCGGTAGTGCCTATGATTGAAATACCTCCTACAATTCCAAGCTGCGGATTAAAGGTTTTCTTAGCAATTTCTTCTCCCTCCGGAGCTGTAATTATAATGTTTACACCCCCGTTGTAGCTGTAATCATTACATATTCTCCTGACATTCTCGATTATCATTTTTCTTGGAACTGAGTTTATGGCAGGACCTCCCACAGAGCAGTCTAATCCCTTTTGCGTAACTCTTCCTATACCCTTTCCGCCGTCAATATGAATTTCACCGGAGTCATCCAAATTTACATCTGCATATATCAAAATCCCGTCCGTTACATCAGGATCGTCCCCACTGTCCTTTTTCACACAACATCTTACACCATGAACGCTGAAAGTCGGTTCATTAATGTCAATAGCAAGAATTTCACCTCTGGGCAGCCTTACGGAAACATTATTCACAGTTTCTCCGGTGAATATCATTAGTGCTGCAGCGGTTGCAGCTGCAGCAGCACATGTTCCCGTTGTGAATCCGTATCTTAATCTTTTCCCATTTTTAACAATATATCTTTCCATATCCACCTCATAATATTGGACAGCCCCCTGAATAATTGACACATTCGCTCTCTTTTATCTGAAAGTATAAAATATACAAGGACATAGTACGCCCACAAACAAATAAAACTTCCGTCCTACGGAAGTTAAGCAGCAAATATAATCACTATATTTATTTTAGATAATCCTCCCGAAAATCTACAAATGCATACTTTGGCAGGTCTCCTGACTTCAGGTTCATCTTAAGCTCGCCTTCCCATGCATAAGCACAGTGGCACAGAGCCTTATCACCTTTCACAGTAGCGGGGGCTGTAACAGCTTTTACTGTTTTCCCTATTAAAACAACAGTTACCAAAATATCAATATTTAATTTACTTAAATTATATATCATGGAATTAATGAAGTCAATAAATTAAAAAAGTATCGGGTTTATGGGGTTACTTGCTACACCTTAATCATCTGAAAGAAATTGGAATTTTAATACCTATGAATTAAAATTATATTGAAACATATGCAGAATTTTTTTTAAATAATATTGACACAATATTATTTATAGTGATATACTGACATTAAATTGAATATGGAAAATAGGTTATGGAAGTTGGGTGTAATTCCTACGCAAGACCGTTGCTGTAATTCACCGATACTTTGGCTTATGCCACTGGAATAATTTCCGGGAAGGTGCCAAAGTTGTGTTATTTTTAAACACAGGTGATAAGCCAGAATACTTATCTGTTTTTCTGCCGCATTAATCGTGCGGTGCGTACAGCCTTGCGGATAACCATGGCATGAATGCAATATACGTATCTTTTCTGTCTTATTTTAGATGTAGAGATGAGTTTAAATTAATGTATATATGTCTGCGAGAATCGCAGACTTTTTTATTTCATGCACCATATTCTGCAGTGCTCACACCGCCGATGAAATAAAGCGATAATCAATATATAATAAAAAGGAGCAGTTATGAAAAAACAAATTAAAAAATTATTGAGCCTTACAATGGCACTGTCATTACTTCTGACAATGATTACAGGATGTTCAAGTACAACAGATACGGCAGAGAAAAATCCACCGGCAGAAAGCCCTGAAAATTCTTCAGATGAAAAACCTGCAACTGATTCAACCGACAAGGTTCTTCTTGTGGTAAGCTTTGGTACAAGCTACAACGATAACAGGGATTTATCCATCGGAGGCGTTGAAAAGGCTCTTCAAAATGCTTACCCTGATTATGAGGTTCGCAGAGCATTCACAAGTCAGATTATCATTGACAAACTAAAGGAACGCGACAGCCTTGAAATCGACAATGTAACAGAAGCCATGGATCGCCTGGTAGCTGATGGCGTAAAGGAAGTTGTAATACAGCCTACTCATGTAATGAGCGGTTATGAATACGATGATGTAGTCAACGAAGTAACTCCATACAAGGATAAGTTTGAAAGCTTTAAAATAGGTAAGACGCTTCTTTCATCTGATGCAGATTATGAAGAGGCTGTTTCGGTCATAACAGAAGAGACAAAATCTTATGACGCAGAAGGAACCGCAATAGTGTTCATGGGTCACGGAACTGAACATGAAGCAAACTCCACCTATGCAAAGCTCCAGCAATTTGTTACTGATTCCGGTCACTCCAACTATTTCATCGGCACTGTGGAAGCAACTCCATCATTAGATGATGTTGTAGCTCTTGTTAAAGAATCAGGCGCAAAAAAGGTTGTTCTGCTTCCTTTCATGATTGTTGCAGGAGACCATGCAAACAATGATATGGCTGGGGACGAAGATGATTCCTGGAAGACCACATTTGAATCTGAAGGCTTTGAAACCGAAGCTGTATTAAAGGGTCTGGGAGAATATACAGGCATTCAGAATCTTATCGTTAAGCATGCAGGAGAAACTATAGCTGAATAAGAATATTACGGCTGGCTGAATACAGTCAGCCGTAATTATTAAAGAGTAACATTAATTTAATTTAGGAGAATCATATAATGAAAAGAATATTAACTTTTATACTGACTGTATCTGTTGCACTGACAGTCCTTACAGGTTGTGGCAATCAAAATAGCCCTTCAACAGACAATGATCCTGCCATAAATGAGAATCCCGTACAAAACACAAATGAAGAAAATATTCAGGAAGATAACGCGGAAAAGGAAACCGAAGCAAAAACAGAAACTGAAAAAGCAGAACCTATTTACGCAAATCAGATTGAAGACGGAACTTACAGCATTGAGGTTTCCTCCAGCTCCTCAATGTTCAGAATAGTTGATGCACAGCTCACCGTGAAAGGCGGAGAAATGTCGGCAGTCTTAACCCTCAGCGGAACAGGCTATGAAAAACTATACATGGGAACCGGCGAAGAAGCTCTTGCTGATACTGACGATAAATGCATATATTTTGTTGAAGATTCACAGGGCAAGTACACATACGAAGTTCCTGTTGAAGCACTTAATCAGGACATCAACTGCGCCGCATGGAGCATTCGTAAAGAAGAATGGTACGACAGAGTTTTAGTATTTCAATCATCAATGATACCTGAGGATGCCATAACCGAAAGTTCTGTACCTGACGGCATGTACACTGCAGAAGCTGCACTTTCAGGAGGTTCAGGCAGGGCAGGCATAGAATCCCCTGTGGATATTACCGCAGCAGATGGTACGATGACTGCCACTGTTATCTGGAGCAGTTCAAGTTATGAGTATATGCTTATAGATGGAATTTACTATTATCCTGTTAATACTACCGGAAATTCAACATTTGAAATTCCTGTTTTAATGGATAAAGATATTGAAGTAACTGCTCAGACAGTGGCCATGAGCACCCCACACGAAGTAGATTACACTCTCCGTTTTGATTCGGCCACTCTTAAATCAAAATAAAGAAGAAAAAGGTACTGTTATGATAAAAAAAAGATGCATATCTATAGCTATGGTTATTATGATGACTTTACCGCTGTTTTCAGGGTGCAGCCGCAGCATGGAGGAAAATGGGAAAAATCCGGAAAACGGCTGGCAGCAGGAAGGCAGCATGGAACTTAAGTATGCGGAAAATTTTAATGTGGACTACTACAAAGGCGGTTATTCACTTATATCTATATCTGATGGCAGCAGGTACCTAATTGTTCCGGAAGATCAAGACATCCCCACGAATCCGGGTGAGGACATTACAATACTGAAACAACCCATTAGCAACATTTATTTGGTCGCAACCTCAGCCATGTGCCTGTTTGACGCTTTAAATTCCCTGGACTCCATCAGTCTTTCCGGGACAAAAGCAAAAGACTGGTACATCGAAAACGCAAGAGCCGCAATGGAGGCAGGCGACATCACCTATGCAGGAAAGTACAACATCCCGGACTACGAGCTGATTATGTCAAGCAATTGCGGTTTAGCCATAGAATCTACAATGATAAACCATACTCCGGAGGTTAAGGAAAAGCTAAAAGAGTTGGGCATCCCGGTACTTACAGACCAGTCAAGCTATGAATCCCATCCGCTGGGACGTACAGAATGGATAAAGCTTTACGGATTGCTGACAGGAAAGGAATCAGAAGCAAAACAGCTTTTTGATGAACAGGCAGAGTATATTGACAAGCTTGCAGACCAGGAAAAAACAGATAAGACAGTTGCATTTTTCTATATAAGCTCTTCCGGCAATGCCATAGCCAGAAAATCAGGAGACTATGTGACAAGAATGATTGAGCTTGCCGGCGGAAATTATATATTTGACCACCTGGGAAATCCTGAAAGCGCCACCAGTACGGTAACTCTGGAAATGGAGGAATTTTACGCCACAGCAAAGGATGCGGATTTTATAATATACAACAGCACCATCGACGGAGAGCTTTCCTCTGTTGAAGAACTTATAGGCAAAAACAGCCTGCTAAAAGACTTCAAAGCAGTTAAAAATAACAACGTCTGGTGTACAAGCAAGAACATGTTTCAGGAAACCACACAGTTTGGTCTGATGATTTCAGATATTCACCGTGTGCTTACGGATGATGACAAAGACCTTACAGAATTAAATTTTATGTACAAGCTGCCTGCAGCAGATGGAGAATCAAATGGAAAAAGGTAAGGGAACAAGATATATAAGGTACATTACAACGCTGATTGTATTGATTATCCTCTTTGTTGTATTAATTTTATTAAACATTAAATCAGGAAGCGTAAATGTTTCAATAAAGGATATTATAAACATATTGTTCCACGGAAGCGTAAACGAAACTAATTACAACATTATATGGAAAGTACGTCTTCCAAGGATGACGGCAAGTATTATATTGGGCGGCGCATTAGCTTTATCAGGATTTTTGCTTCAAACCTTTTTCAATAACCCTATTGCGGGACCATATGTGCTTGGTATTTCATCCGGATCGAAAATGATGGTGGCCATAGTCATGATTACAGTACTCAGCAGATATCACTCTGTCAGTTCCGCAGTCCTGATAGCAGCCGCCTTTGCAGGTGCAATGCTTTCAATGGGCTTTGTGCTGATTATATCAAGGAGGGTTCAAAGTGTGTCAATGCTTATTGTCTGCGGCGTCATGATAGGGTATATATGCTCTGCAGTAACAGACATAATGATTACATTTGCAGATGATGCCAATATCGTGAACCTGCACAACTGGTCTCTTGGCAGTTTCTCCGGCACTTCCTGGAAGGATGTTGGCGTAATGGCTTCGGTAGTACTGCCTACATCGCTGATTGTGTTTCTCATGTCAAAACCCATTGGTGCATACCAGCTTGGGGAAAGCTATGCAAAGAACATGGGTGTTAACATTAAATTGTTCCGTATTATGCTTGTATTGCTTTCAAGTTTTCTTTGTGCATGCGTTACCGCTTTTGCAGGACCTATATCATTTGTGGGTATAGCGGTACCCCATCTTGTAAAATCTTTTTTGAAAACATCAAAACCGCTTATTGTCACTCCCATATGCTTCCTGGGCGGTTCTGTTTTCTGCTTAGGCTGTGACTTAATAGCCAGAACATTATTTGCTCCTGTTGAACTGAGCGTAAGCACAGTAAGTTCAATATTCGGAGTACCCATAGTAATATACATTATGCTAAAGAAGAGAGTACAATAATATGGAATATTTTTTCTGCACAAAAAAGCTTACTGTAGGCTATAACGGAAAGCCTCTGATAAAAGACATTGAAATAAATTTAAAGAAGGGGCAGATACTGACCCTCATCGGTCCAAACGGCTCAGGCAAATCCACAATTCTTAAAAGTATAACAAAGCACCTGAAAAGCATCTGCGGAACAATCTATATTGATAATAAATCCATAGAAACTATGAGCAACAGGGATATGGCACATAAGGTGGCCGTTGTGTTAACCGACAAGCTGAAAACAGAGCTTATGACCTGCAAAGATGTGGTGGCAACAGGACGCTACCCCTATACCGGCATGCTTGGCATACTTTCGGAGGAGGATAACCTCCAGGTCAGAAACGCAATGGAGCTTGTGAATGCCTGGGAATTAAGAGACAGGGATTTTACCGAGATAAGTGACGGTCAGAGGCAGAGAATCCTGCTTGCAAGAGCCATTTGTCAGGAGCCTGAAATAATAGTCCTTGACGAACCAACCTCCTTTCTGGATATACACTATGAGCTTGAACTTCTTAACATCTTAAGAACTCTGGCGGAAGAACGGGGTATAACAGTCATCATGTCACTCCATGAGCTGGATATGGCTCAGAGAGTTTCAGATTTAGTCATGTGTGTAAAGGGGGAGTATATCACTCACCTGGGAACTCCAAGGGAAATATTCCAAAAGGAGCTTATCAGCGAACTTTACGATTTGTCTAACGGCAGCTACAATCCGCTGTTTGGAAGCTTCGAGATGGAACGTCCAAAAGGTGAACCAGGGGTATTTGTAATAGCAGGAGGAGGAACGGGAATAGCAGAATACAGAACCCTGCAAAAAAAGAGAATACCCTTTGTAACAGGAATACTCCATGAAAACGACATAGATTATCAACTGGCACAGGATTTAGCCTCCGAAGTGTTTTTTGAAAAAAGCTTTGAACCTATAAGCGAACCCATTTTTCAAAACGCCCTAAAGCGTATGCAGTCCTGTGACACTGTAATTAACTGCTTAAAAAGCTATGGTGAAATAAACAGGAAAAATAAAGTTCTTTATGAAACAGCACTGTCCCAGGGTAAAAAAATCCTCGAAATCACCGATATGCTGTAGTGAAATAAACTGCGAAATTTAATGCATCAAATTCTGTCATATAAGAACACTCATACAAAATATTCAACTGTACGAGTTCGTACAGTTGAATATTTGCAGTGTTTAAGCTGTTTAAACATGGTTGCCCGAGAAACAGGCAATTAAATTATAATCCAAGTTCCCTCTTTAAGTTTTCATGTGAAATAGTATAACTATCGTCTTTAGCTTCTTCCAAAATTTTTAATTCTGATTCTGTTAACTTTGTATAATCAGGATCCCAGGCTAAGACAAGTTTTTTTATAAATTCAAATGCAAACCTCTGGTCATCTTCCGGAAGCATTTCCATCATTTCAACTACCTTGCTTGTTATTTCACTCATTGACAATTCCTCCTTATTTATAAATATCTCCACGTGAATCAATATTCAATATTATTAAATTATTGTTTTCATACACATATATTATCCGATACTTTCCAATACGTAACCTTAATTCGTTTTCTTTGCCTTGCAGAGTCTTTATATCTCCTTCTGGCGGTTCTTTTGTCAATCCTTCAATCCCATTTAAGATTCTTACTGATAATTTTTTATCGGCTGATTTAAGAAATTTAACGGCACATCTTTTATATATAATCTCCAATTGAACCTCCAAACAATAGTTTTCTTTTTCTGTATTATATCAAATTATAGCGTATAATTGCAAACAAAATAAAAATATCTCAATATTCCTTTATATTGCTACAACTTGTAAAGTCAGTGATTTAAAGTCCTAATTTTATTGACAAACAAACAATTATACACTATACTTTAGATAATTAAAAATATGTTGATATTGGTGCGCTGATGCGATAATAGGGAACCGGGTTAAATTCCCGGACAGTCCTGCTGCCGTAATGAGAGAGCGATTTTTAAGGCTAAGCCAACCACTGGGAAAACCGGGAAGGTTAAAAGTCTGCTGTGACCTCTAAGTCGGAAAACCTGCCAATATCATGCGTAAAAACCGCAGGCTATGCTTTTCAGGTAAAAAAAAGCAGTAGCTAAAATAACCTGAATACTTTTAACTGCTTGTGGATTTTACGTTTCGATATCTGTCATTAGATTTCGGAACGTTTTTTACATTATAACCGGAGGAATACAATGAAAAAAAATCTTACATCAATAACAATTATCTTAATTATTATGGCCGCTCTTACTGCCTGCTCGGGGAAACCGAACCAGCCCCAGCAAACAGAACAGCCAAATCAATCCAATCAGGAAGTTAAGCAAAGTCGACAGGAGACAGATCAATTGCCTGCTGAAGACAGAGCAGGAAATAAAATAACCATACCGTCCAAAATTGATAAAATAATATCCATATCGCCTGCCAATACTGAAATAATTGTAGCTTTGGGCTTAGGTGACAAACTTGTGGCGGTGGACAAATATTCGGAAAATATAGAAGGAATTCCTGAAAATATCCCATTTTTTGATATTATGAATCCCGATGCCGAGCAGCTTGTGGCACTGGAGCCGGACATATTATTTGCCACGGGCATGAGCATGAGTGACGGCAGTGACCCTTTCAAGCCTGTTAAGGATCTGGGTATTACAGTGGCATACATACCGGCCAGTGACAGCATAGACGGAATATACAAGGATATAATGTTTATAGCAGACTCTCTTCATGCAGATAGCAAGGGACAGGAAATTGTGGACACCATGAAATCAAAAATAGAGGAATACAGGAAAACAGGCTCCGCTATAACTGATAAAAAAACCGTATATTTTGAAATTGCTGATTCACCCAGCCTGTACAGCTTCGGAAGGGGAGTTTTCCTGAATGAAATGATTGAACTGCTGGGTGCCGAGAACATACTGTCCGATCAGGAGAAATGGATTTCTATATCTGAGGAAACAGTAATTTCTGCAAACCCGGATGTAATACTTACAAATGTAAACTATATTGATAATCCTGTTGATGAAATTAAAAACCGTACAGGCTGGGAAAATGTGACTGCGGTAAAAAACAATGATGTATACTACATTGATAACAATGCAAGTTCACTGTCAAACCAAAATATAGTAAAGGCATTAGAACAAATGGCTGCTGCCATATATCCGGACATATATAAATAATGAAAACCAATTTAAAAGTAATAATATGTATTATAGTCTGCATTTTTGTACTGCTAATCGGTATTGCTTTTGGCAGCATTTATGTGCCTCCTGAGCATGTTGCAGGCATAATATCGAATAAACTTTTTTCAACTGAATTATCTCCTGATATTTCAAGCATTCAGGTATCAATAGTTTGGAATCTTAGGCTTCCCAGAGCCCTGCTGGCATTTCTGGTAGGAGGTGCGCTGGCTGTGAGCGGAACTGTTATGCAGTCTGTTTTGAAAAACCCCCTTGCATCTTCTTTTACACTGGGAGTGTCATCAGGTGCCTCTCTGGGTGCTGCTCTTGTAATAGTGGCTGGTTTAAACATTCCCTTTCTTGGAATGTTTACTCTGCCTGCGGCAGGTCTTGTATGCGGTCTTGCGACTGTTTTTGGAGCAGTTAAATTTGCGTCCAAGATGGATAAGAATTTAGAAAATAATACTATTATTTTAGTCGGAATGGTTTTTTCATTATTTGTAAATGCTATATTGACATTAGTTACATCAATGGCAAGAGAACATG
>ENA-UOOK01001766-UOOK01001766.1-fermentation-metagenome-genome-assembly--contig:-NODE-1766-length-28020-cov-8.546934_pt1 | contig 28020 bp, 21 predicted proteins | sample MGYA00245777_ERZ724023 | MGnify/ENA primary metagenome ERZ724023 (study PRJEB28704, sample SAMN03018312) | fermentation metagenome | biome: anthropogenic terrestrial biome; feature: soil; material... | reverse complement strand
TATACCTGGACAAAATGGGATACGCTTATGGAGAGGATTTCTGGGGCATACAGTCAAGAGGGCTCCTCGAAGGCAACCTGAAAAACGTTGATGCTTCGGTACATTCGGCATCTTCAAACCTTTACGACTCCCTTGACAACGATGACTTTTTCCAGTACTTCGGCGGCCTTAACCTGGCAACGAGGCACGTAAAGGGTGATGGGACCACTCCTGAAATGTACGTTTCGGATACCAGTGACCCGGACGGCGCTCAGATGCTTGGAATGCAGGAGTACCTCAGCAAGGACCTGAGAGCCAGATATTTCAATGACAAATGGATCGAAGGGATGCAGAATTCCGGATATTCGGGCGGTAGCATGATGTCCGATTTTGTGGACAACCTTTTTGGATGGGAAGTCAGCGACCCTGACCTTGTGGATGATACTGTCTGGCAGCAGGTGTACGAGACCTATGTTAATGACGCTTCCATGAGAGAATGGTTCAAACAGAATAATCCGGACGCTTATCAGTCTGTGACAGGCAGGATGCTTGAAGCTGTAAGGCATGATTACTGGACGCCTTCAGAAGAGGTTATCAAAAGCCTTGCAACGGAATATGAACAGTCTGTGGCTGAAAATGGGGCTTCATGCTGTCACCATACCTGTGGAAATCCCCTTCTTCATGAATTTGTAAGCGGGACGGTATCTGTGCCTGGCTACTCTGAGCAGATAGAGGCTGCAACTAAACCCGTAAACAAGGAAACTGCAGAAGATACTCAGAGCAGCAGCCACAGCAGCAAAGGTCACCAGACGAGTGTAGCCGAAAAACTCAACAAGACCACCAAATCGACCTCTGGAGAGCCGGAAAGCAACCAGACTGTTCAGAATTCAGATGCAGGATATGGTGTGGATTCTCCAGAACCTGCTCCTGAGGTCCGCCAATCTGCAGATCCCGATTATGTGGAGGGCTATGAGATGCAGAAAGAAGACCCTGTAAAGGAAGAAGATAATGGAGGTCTTTCTTTCTCGGGTTCTGATATAATCGGAATTCTTTTCGTAGTAGTAGCAGTTGGAGGAATTTATCTGGGGTTCCGTAAAAAGAGTATGTAAATAATTTGTGGAAGAGAAAGCTTTTATTTTATGCTTTTTTCTTCTCATTTTGCTCCTTTTTCTTCTTTTTTTGCTCCTTTTTCTTCTCTTCCTTTTTCAACCTGTAGTTCAACTTTTTCTAATATTTAGATAGAATCTACAACATTTTGTTCAATTTTTTTACTACTTATTCTTTTTTGTTCATTTTTGTTATCTTTATAGCTAACAATTGTTATCAAAAATCGCAGGTTTTTATATAAGTAAAGTAAACTTGCGTTCGAATAATCTGGCAATTCTATGTTTTGAGGTGAACGGCTGAAGATTTGTTATGGTTATGGATTTCAAAAAACATCTTTGAATCATTCGTTTTGAATGATGTTTTTCTATACATTAGTTAGTAAAGTTTACTTTTGTTGTATATTTGCTGTGCATTTTTCCTGTCTATCTAATTTGCCATGTCTGCTTGCGGAGATTTCCAATAAGAATTGCATATCAGATATGCAATTAAAGATATAATTTTAGGAGTTTCCTGAAAGCAGCATACAGAATCAATGTTGGGATACGGTTTTTTTACAGCAATAAACTTAATTATCTTCTGGAGTAGGATTATGAAAGAACAATTGAATAAAGAAATAGACCCTTTTAATAACAAAATTAAAGCTTCCGGATTGGCAATTTTAATCCTTTTAATGCTATTTTCTGCTTCCCCGGCGGCAGGAAGTGAAGCCTTCCAGTATGAACTTGTTACCAGCACTACAAGTGATGCTGAAGGCAACTACCTGCTTTCCGGTATTCCTGATGGAAACTATACGCTTGTTGCTATTTACAATGGGGATAAATGGCGCCGTGCAGATGAACAAATCCAGGTTCAGGGAACTGACCTTTCAGTGAATCTTGATACTTCAAGCAGGGGTATTGATGTAAATGAATCACAGGCCCTTCTTGACCTGAAAGGCAGTGGGGTAGAACTGACAGGAGGTTCTGTAATCAGCGGGCTAACCCGCCAGAAAAAGATGGGTGATGACCCTGTGGCTCTTGGATTTACAGATGTCCTTCTTTTGAAGAAAGCGGTAACAGAACACCGGGTCCCTTCCAGTACAGGGCAGCATCTGGACATTGCCATTGTGACCGGGTACCGAAGCCATGAACTTCCACTCAAAAACCTTGCAGAGGAAATCAACAGCAACAGTAGCCTTAACCTTACTCTCAACTGTTTTATGGCTGACTACGTGATGGAAAACGATGTCGACCTGAGCGGGATGGACATCATCTATATTAACATGCTGAGCCCCTCAACGGCCCAGAAGCTCACATCCACGGTGGACGGTGCGATTGCTAATGGGTGTGTGGTTATTGATGACGACACCCTGCTAAACGAGAGCATCCCGCTTTCCGAAGACCGGATAGAGAGCTACAGGGAAAAACTGAATAATTACTGGCTTAACGGGGCTTATGACCAGAGCAACCTGAAGAACCTTGTATTCTGTATTGCCAGCGACTGCTGCGGCAGGACTGACCTCCTGTACAAGGACCCGCACATGCTTCCCGAAAGGGCGATCTACCATACGAACATGACAGGTTACTTCACTGATTCCCTGGATACCTATCTTACCTGGTACTCTAACAGAAGCGACAGTGGGCATGTATATGATCCTGCAAAACCCACAGTTGCAATTACCATGTACCAGAGCTATTTCCCTTTCCAGATTGAGCCAATTGACGCTTTAATTTCGGAACTTGAATCCAGGGATTACAATGTTATTGCGACTTATGGGTCTGATAACCTTTCCTCTGGAGATTTTTTCAAGCAGGGCGACGAAGTCCTTGTGGACGCTATTATCTCTTTTACGTACTTTGGAAACAAGTTTGATGCCGAAGAACTAGATGTTCCTGTAATCAACGGAATTGTTAATAATTACATGAACAGGGCCGAGTATGAAGCCAGCAGCAGGCCGCTCCCTGCCGATAAGATGATGAAGCTCGATTTGCAGGAACTCTGGGGGGCTATTGACCCGGTAATAATGGCTTCAACGGAAATAGATCCTGAAACTGAGACCGAGACTTCAGTTTCCATAGACTACCAGGTGGACTGGCTCGTTGACCGCGTCGAAAGCTGGGTGAACCTTGGGGAAATACCTGAGTCCGACAAAAAAGTTGCTGTCATTTATTACAACCACGGTGGAGGAAAGGATAACATAGGGGCTTCTTATCTCGATGTTATCCCAAGTTTGACCAGCCTGCTTGATGCCATGGCTGCCGGAGGATATGCCATTAACGAAAGCCAGACCCTAAACGAGACCGCCCTCCTTAACCTCATGCTTACTCAGGGTATCAACATAGGGACCTGGGCTCCAGGGGAACTCGAGAAGCTGGTTGCTACAGGAAAGGTCGTGCTTGTCCCTGAAAATACCTATGAGGGATGGTTTTCTGAACTTCCTGAAGAGAAGCAGCAGGAGGTTATTGACCAGTGGGGACCTGCGCCCGGGGAGATTATGGTCTGGGCAAACGAGAGTGGAAAATATCTTGTAATTCCCAGAATTGAGGTCGGGGAGAATGTGCTTCTGGCCCCGCAGCCTTCGAGAGGCTGGCTCGATGACAGTGAGGCACTCTATCACGATTCAGAACTGCCTCCCCACCACCAGTACATTGCATTCTATCTCTGGCTCCAGCATTCTGAAGAGGAAGGCGGTTTTGGCAGTACTGCCCTTGTGCATTTCGGCAGGCATGGGACTCAGGAATGGCTGCCCGGAAAAGAGTTCGGACTTTCGAGGTACGACTGGTCTTCCCTGATGATCGGGGACATGCCAGTGATTTATCCTTATGTCATGGATGGGCTTGGAGAAGGAAATGAGGCAAAACGAAGAGGTGGAGCAGTTATAGTCAACCATCTCGTCCCTCCGATTATTTCCGCAGGAAGCTATGGGGACTATGCAAACCTGAGCGAAGCTATCCAGAACTATGAGAAGGCTGAGGCAGATGCCTCACTTAAAGCGGCTCATAGGTCTGAAGTTTTAAACCTGACCCGGTCCCTTTCCCTGGATGAAGAATTCAATATGACAGAGGCAGAAAACAATGAAACTTATTTTAATACAACTTTCCTGGGAGGGCTTGAAGAACTGCTGGATGAGTATAAGGGCCAGTCCATGCCTTACGGGCTGCACATTCTGGGCACGAGCCCGAAAGGGGAACAGCTTGTGGGCATGGTAAATTCTATGCTCGGCACTGACTTTGCTGATTCGGTTCACGAATTCAATGAAACCGAAGGTGCCCAGCTTTATCTGCTGGACCTTGTCCTGAATAAGGGAGCCAATTCCACGGATGCTCAGATGCAGGTTCTCGGTACAGGCAATGAAACAGTCAGCACCTTCCTTACAAGTGCAGAAGAATATGCTGCAAACCTGGCTCTTGGGGAAGAGGAAATCCAGCAGGTCCTCAATGCCCTTGATGGCAGGTTCATTTCCGGAAACCAGGGAGGAGACCCTGTTAGAAACCCTGAAACTCTGCCTTCGGGAAGAAACTTCTATGCTTTTGACCAGCGGATAGTGCCAACAGAAGCTTCCTGGGCGCTCGGGCAGGAGATGGCTGACCAGATGCTTAACTCCTATGTTGCCGAGCATGGGACTTACCCGAAAAAGGTGGCTTATATCCTCTGGGCAGGGGAAACTACAAGGCATGAAGGGGTTATGGAAGCAGAGATCCTCTACCTGCTCGGGGTCAAGCCTGTGTGGAAAAGCGGCAGAGTAGTTGATGTGGAAGCTATCCCCATGGAGACCCTTGGAAGGCCCAGAGTTGATGTGGTAATCCAGATCTCAGGCCTTTACAGGGACATGTACCCTGATAAGGTGCGCCTGCTGGACAAAGCCGTAAAACTGGCTTATGCCCAGGAAGATTCCCCCAACTATGTCCGGGAAAATGCTGATGCCCTTAAAGCCTCTTTGATGAGTGAAGGTTCACTTAATGATAGTGAAGCACTGGACCTTGCCCTGCTAAGGATTTTCGGGTCTTCGGACGGAGCCTACGGCACAGGTCTTCCCAATGCGGTCTCTGCAAGCGATACCTGGGAAAACAACGATGCTCTTGCAGACCTTTACATCAGCAAGATGTGCAATGCCTACGGAGAAAACCTCTGGGGCGAAAACCTGAGGGGCCTTTTCGAAAAGAACCTTGAAGGAGTTGAAGCCACTGTGCACAGCCGGAGCACAAACCTCTATGGGACTCTGGACAACGACGATTTCTTCCAGTATCTGGGAGGACTGAATCTCGCAGTCAGCTCTGTTTCGGGAGGGAAGTATCCTGATTCGTTTATCACTAACATGCTGACCGGAGGGGACGAGAAAATCGAAACTCTGAAAGAGTTCCTGACAAGGGAAACTTATTCCCGCTATTTCAACCCCAAATGGATTGACGGTATGCAGGGGAACGGTTATGCAGGAGCAAGGGAAATGGCAGACTTCATTGAGAACCTCTGGGGCTGGGAAGCTACAAACCCTGATTTGATCAGTGATGAAATGTGGAATAAGGTATATCAGACTTATATGGCAGACCAGGAACTCAATGCCTGGATAAAGCAGAACAACCCCTATGCTTACCAGTCCATGACAGCCCGGATGCTGGAGACCGCCCGCAAGGGCAACTGGGACGCTTCGGATGAGGCTCTCAAAAGCCTGGCTGAGGAATATGCAGAGTCCGTGGTCGAAGACGGAGTCACCTGTTGCCACCATACCTGCGGAAATCCCCTCCTCAATAACTATGTGTCTGGCATTGTCTCAGTACCAGGTTTCACAGAAACGATTGAAGAGGCTACGCAGGAATCTCTTGAACAGGAAGAGCCTGAAAAGCACAGCAGCAGTAAAGGTCACCAGACAAGTGTTGCTGAAAAACTCAACCAGACTTCTAAAGCAAACACTGAAGAACAGGCCAGCAACCAGACTGTTCAGAATTCCGATGCCGGTTATGGGACAAATTCCCCGGAGCCCGCTCCGGGGGTCCGCCAATCTGCAGATCCCGATTATGTGGAGGGCTATGAAATGCAGAAAGAAGGACCAGTAGAAGAAGAAAGTGGAGGGATGTCCTTCTCAGGTTCTGATATCGTCGGAATTCTCTTCGTGATAGCGGCAGTGGGAGGAATTTATCTGGGGATGAGGAAGAAGAAATTGTAAATGAAAAAACTGTAAATGAAATTTGGAAAGGGGTAACCCCCTTTCTTTTTCAGTCCTTTCTTTCTTCTGTTTTTTCTTCAGTCTTTTTTATATAAGGCTTGATATCAAGCACAGGTGTCCCGTTTATAGCATCCAGGCCTTTTACGTAGAGCACATTGCCCTCAACTTTTAATAATTCAACAATTGTCAGCCCTATCCCGTTAGGGCGGTATGGGCTTCTGCTTGCAAAAACCCCGGATATCTCTCCGTCATAGTGGCGGCGGTGAATAAGCTTATACCCTTTTGATTTGCTGAAGTAAAAGAGGATATACAGTTTTTCAAGCTCTTCTATTCTGTAAAGCCCGTCAGCAAGCTCTTTTTTCAGAATGATTTTTGAAACTTTCTTGTAGACGTCTTCGTTATACTCCGGCTCAAGGTAATCATTTTCCACATAGCCTATGGGAGTAAACTCAATTTTATCGAGGTCTTTCTCCAAATTCTTACTCATTTTTTGCCTCAAAACATGAGATACAAACTATTTCCCCATTTTTCACCCTTCCCAGAGGTTCCATGAAACCTTCTCCGCATTTACTGCATATAAGGGTGGGGTAGATTATGGCTTTTTCCGGAGGCTCGGTTTCTACTTCACTGACACAGAAAAGTTCTTCTTCCGGAATATCCAGGACTCTCCGGCTTTTTGCTTCGTGCGAAGCCCGAAACTCTTTTGCTTCTTCGGGGCTTGCAGTGCCTGCCCTTAATTTTGCGAAGAGGGCGGTGTGTTTTTCATCCTGGGGGAGGACATCCGGTTTCAGGGAAATTCTCAGGGCTTTTTTATCCCCTCTCTTGAAAAATGTGTATACATGCTTCCCGTGTTCTTTAAATATGAGATTTCCTTTCCCACATGTGCAGCCGTTGATCGCCTGAATTGCATCCACTGCACATGACCGGTTTTCCACAACTGCAACGAGTTCTTCATCTTTACTTCTGTCTTTAAAACGTTCGGCGGCCAGTGTAGCCACTCTATATCCTATCGAAAGACCAGGGCAGATATGTCCGTGGAACTTTACAGCAGTATCAAAATTAGCGTTATTGAAATCCAGGTTTTCAGCTCCTATTTTCCATTGTTTTCCGATATTTCTAATTAATTTACTGAGCCCGTTTCATATTCTTTAAATACTATTTATAAATTTTGTATTTAATTTTTATTACAAAAATAATTCGAAGTATTATCCAGGCTCAATTTTCAAGTACTATTTTTAAAAATGTAAAAATTTGATGTATTTTCCTTAAAACAATCTGTGCAGAAATAACAATCCGGGTACAAAAGCATCTGTAAATTGATGATTGTATAACACCCCGACCAGTAAAAATATACAGTTAATATCAATTTACAATGATATCAATTCATAGTAATAGCAATCCATAGCTCAGAATATTAAATTGAATTTGTTTTTAAAAAGGAGTTCAAACTTTAAATTATTCTATAATAAGGATAATAGGGACCTTATTTTCCATTCCAGGGTCCCTATTGATGATCCAACCCCATTTGATTGAGAGGAATCCCTTAACTCTCAATCTTCATCACTTTTTACGGTTTTTATGTATATAACATAAACGAAATAAAATATTGTTTACTATTCAAATTATAGCGGCTTTTATTTTTTTATTTATCTCTAAAATTTTCTATTTTATTAAAATATTTATTGACATCAAAAGTTTCAAGACCATCGAAAACTATTCCCGCTATATCCAGCGTTTTTCTTCTTTTTTCTTCTGAAAATCTAAAAAATTTGAAAATATACAATTTATATTTTTTCAAAATGATACAGTTTAAATCTGGGGGTTCAGCACGTATCCTCTTTATTAAAAAAAACATTCAGTTTGTAATTCCTCAACTTCTTGCAATTTCTGTAATTCAGACTTAACTATTTAATAATATTTCTCAAAAACCAATCATTTTTTAAAAAGTTGCATATTTGGGTAATATATAAGAAGATGATTTTTATGAATAATAGCTCTTTGAAATTGTTGGTGTTATAATTGGGAGCCGTTTGCCACCTCTGATTCGGCTCCCAATCGTGTGATTCAACCCCTACGATTAAGAGAAAAACCCCTTAACTCTTAATCGTTAACTTCCTCTTTATGTTATAGAGGTATATAACCTATGCGACCTCAAAATTTACTTCTCATTAAATTATTTAGCGGCCTCAAAATTCAGTTGCTCGGGCTCGAAAATCCTGCCCCACATTTTCAATTTTGATAATTTTTCACTCTGTAACATTTATTTTAATTTATATTTTTCTGTTTGGGCTGTGTATCAAAATTTACTTCTACCTTCTAACTAAAAATTTTAACAAACTCATAATGTTTCTGAAAACGGCTAAATAATACGAAAGGTACTTATTGAGTTTTTACTTATATCTCAAATCCATGAATAGCCCGCTTCTTGAGCTAATTTTCCTCTCTGAGAAAAGGAAAGATCTACTTTTGTTTTTGAAAGAGGGGCCAAAAAATATTGAAGAAATAAAAAAACATCTGAATACCAGCGCTGTAGCCATCCTCCCTCAGATTAAAAAATTAAGAGAAGACTTTCTGGTGTTCAAAACAGAAGATTCTTACATTCTGTCTCCTCTTGGCATAGCGGTAGTTGAGAGAATGCGGGCAATGACGGGTTTATTAAATGTTTTTGGTAATCACTATGAGTTCTGGGCAAGCCATGCAGTTGAGTGCATACCTGCTTCTTTAAGGAGCAGGATTGGAGATCTGGAGAAATGTACATTCTCCGAACCTCCTGACTGGACTCGCCTCTTTGAACCTCACAGGGAATTTGTAGAAAAACTTACAATTTCTGGAAGGATAAATGGTATTTCCTCCATTTTTCACCCTCTTTATCCGTCTCTTTTTCTTTCTTTTGCAAAAAAAGGGGTAGATGTCTCTCTTCTTGTGACTCCCCCAGTTTATGAGAGAATAAAAGTGGAATACAGGACTGATTTAGGAGAATTTCTTAATCTCGATAATACATGTTTCTATGTCTGTAATGAAAATATTGAATTTTCTCATGTTGTTACTGATAAGTTTCTCTCTCTAAGTCTTCCTTTTTCTAACGGTGCTTATGACCATGCGCAGGACATAATGTGTTTCACTCCTATTGGCCTTAAGTGGGGAGAAGACCTCTTTGCTTACTACAGGGATAGGTCGGAAAAAATAACACAGATCTAAATTAAATCAATCCGGTCTTATCTGCTGATATCAGGTGTAACTGGAAGATAGCTATGGAAGATAGCTATAAATCAGGCCCTGACTATCCCTTATATTATGGAGAAAGTTAAGGAAACCGCAGAAAAGATCCGGACAATGGAAATCCGGGGTGCAGGCAGGATTGCAAAAGCTGCGGCTGAAGCCGTAAGGGATTATGCTGCACAACTCGAGGTTGCTTCAATTGAGGAATTTGCAGCCGAAATCAGGGAAGTTTCTGATTACCTTATCAGCACCCGGCCTACAGCCGTATCCCTTCCTAATGCCGTAAAACTCTCTTCCAGATACTCTTCAGATAACGTAGAGGAAGCCAGGAAGGAAATCATCGAAAATGCCAATCTCTTTATTGAAAGAGCGGATAAAGCCCTTGGGAGAATAGGAAAAATAGGGTCAGGAAGAGTCCGGGATGGGGACGTAATAATGACTCATTGCAACTCCCATGCTGCACTTTCCATAATTACTACGGCTTTTGAAGACGGAAAAAATATATCTGTTATTGCCACTGAAAGCCGCCCAAGGCGTCAGGGCTTGCTGACAGTCCGGCACCTCAACGGCTTTGGCATACCCACAACCCTGATTGTAGACTCTGCTGTACGTTACTATATGAAAGATGTGGATAAGGTAATAGTCGGAGCCGATGCGATCGCGGCAAATGGAGCTCTTGTAAACAAAATAGGGACTTCTCAGCTTGCTCTCGCTGCCCATGAAGCCAGAAAGAGTTTCATGGTAGCTGCCGAGACCTTCAAATTTAGCCCGAGCACTATTCTTGGAATCCCTATCGAAATCGAAGAAAGAGCCGCAGATGAAGTAGTAGATCCTTCAATTCTCTCAGAACTCCCCAATGTGCAGGTAAAAAATCCGGCTTTTGACTTTACCCCTGCTGAGTATATTGACATGATTGTGACTGATATCGGAATCATCCCGCCTGCGATGGCATACACCGTAATAAAAGAGCACCTCGGCTGGGAACTTGGAGAAATTTAAAGAATTTTCTCTATCAGGACTTTTTTCCTGTTTTTTCTCATTCTAAGGGCTGAAAAGTAAGCTGGTGGAGGTAGTTTTATTCTCTATGAACCGGACTGTCCTTTAATCAGGAGCACCTTCAGGAGAACATTTAATTATCTTTAATCATCCCGTCCGTTATCCTGAGCACCCTTGAACACTCCTTTGCAACCTCAGGGTCGTGAGTTACCACAAGAATTGTCTGTCCCTTCCGGCTCAGTTCCTTGAAAACCTTCACAATTGAGTCTCTGGTTTTGCTGTCCACCTCGCCCGTAGGTTCGTCAGCCAGAATCAGGGCAGGTTTATTAGCAAGTGCCCTGGCAATAGAAACCCTCTGCTGCTCTCCGCCGGACAGCTCTGTAGGTTTATGATTGAGCCGGTCTCCAAGTCCAAGGTCCTCAAGCAGGGTTTTTGCCCTTTCTTTTCTTTCTTTTTTTGGAATCCTGGAAAAACGCATGGCAAGTTCCACATTTTCAAGGGCTGAAAGTGTAGGGATCAGATTGTAGTGCTGGAAGATAAAACCTATTTTTTCCCTTCTCACGCCAGGAAGCAGCTTTTCGGGCACTGATGTAAGGTCTATCCCGTCAAGGATTACTTTTCCGTCAGTGGCTTTTTCAAGCGTGCCAATAAGAGCCAGAAGAGTTGATTTCCCCGAACCAGAAGGCCCCATGATAGCAAGGAGTTCTCCTCTCCTTACGGTTATGCAGGCACAGCGGAGGGCATGGACAGGAATTTTACCCTGCATATAGGTTTTGGAGAGGTTTTCTACTCGCATTATGATTTTTTGCCCCTTGTTTCCGGAATTGATATCAGGCATGCTTCAAAGCCTCCATGGGGCTCATCTTCGAGGCCCTGTAAGCCGGATAAAGCCCTGAGAGAGCGCCTATCAGAAGGGCAAAAAACATTGCAATTATAAGGAGCCTTGGAGTTATCAGGAAAAGGACAATCCTTGTCGTTGCAAGCCAGGCGTTCATGATCTGGACAGCCCCGATACCAACAATAATCCCAAGGATTCCGCCTAAAAAGCCCATGAATGAAGCTTCTCCGAGCGTCAGGAGCAGGATATCCCGTGTTTCTGCACCTATGGCTTTCAAAATTCCAAACTCCCTTGTCCTCTCGGTAACGGACATGAGCATAGTATTCATCACACAGAGCCCGCCTATGATTGCTGCAAGGAGCCCGGAGCTGATCGTTATTACACTGAATATCATAAAAGATTGTTCTGCCTGAACCTCAAGTTCTCCCGGAGAAAGGGTGCTTGTGCCTTTTACGCTTAATTCGATGCGTTTGGAGAGCATCTCGGCATCCACCCGCTCGTCAGGCACGGCAAAGATATAGGATACAGAATTTCCCACATTATAAAGGTCCTGGGCAGTTTCAAGCGGAATGATCACTGCATTGTCAAAAATAGAGCCGGTATAATCAAGGATCCCGACAACAGTAAAATATTTGTCGTGAATCTCAAACTTGCTGCCAACCTGAAGGTTGTACTCTCTCTTGATATTATTTCCGACTACAACACTGTAAGAGTCTCCGGGGTTTAGAAAGCGGCCTGATTTTAACTCCACAGGGTAAAGGGCGACACTGGATTTTTCAGGAGGGACCCCAAGGATCTGCTTTCCTGTCATGCCCATCTTATCCTCGTCAAAGGTGGTCATCAAAAGCCCGTAAGCATCTTTTACTCCGGCTACCCGCAGGACATCGCTTACCTTATCGTCCGTAAGCCCCCCTCCGAAGACCCCGCTTTCGGAAAAGACCCGGATCTTGTCGCTGGTCACACTCATGGAACGCTCAAAAGTCTGGTGGAAATTTTCAGACATGGCGCCCATAACTATGACTGCAAAAATCCCGAGGGCTATCCCGCAGATTGTCAATGCGCTCCGGATTTTCCTGTTCGTTATATTTCGGATAATCAGGTCAAGCATAGTGGTCCCGCATTTTTTTCCTTCTTCTTTTTCTTCGCAGCATAACAACCATAAAGCAAAGGAAAACGCCAAGTGCTGCTGACTGAAAACTGAATGCAGGAGACTCTTCCTGGGGGGTTATTTCGGCTACTGGCTCAAAGACCCGCAAAACCGTTTCATGGCTGTCAAGGACTTCCCCCTCCAGGTTTACTGCATATATTTTTACGTTGTAGTCTCCCCTGGGAACCCCCTGCCAGATAATTCCTACGGTATCTTCTTTTCCTGCGGTAAGGATATCTGCAGTTTCTTCAAAAACCTGTACATCTCCTTTTTCAGGAGTCAGAACAACCCTTATAATCCCATTAAAAGGCACCTGGGATTTTCCTACAACTGTAACGCTTGCCCCGTATTCGTCCACGTCGATGTCCGTATCAAGGATTTCTACCTTTTCTTTCGCCCTGAATTCCGATATATAAGCAGTAGTAAGCTCAGGAGAATGGGAATGTACTTTCAAAAGAGCTGTGTAATTTTTGTCTTTTTCAAGAAGGAAAGACCAGTTCATTGCTTTATAATAGGCATCCGTCACAGGGACATTTTTCAGTTTTTCTGTGTATATAATGTCCGTGCCGGAAAGAAGTTTTAGGTCAAGGTCTACCATGCAGGGCTCAGGAACCTTAACGAATCCGAGATTTGCAGAACTCGTAAGGGTCATCAGAACTGAAGCTTTTTCAGAGTCTGCAGAAAAATCGACAAGTTTCAGGTTTGAAAGACAGGGGTTTCGGTAAGAAAAAGAGGTTTTTTGGGTTGCGAGATCTTCATTCCCTTCTTTTACATAAAGCTGTGCTGTATAAGAGTCCCTATCCTTTCCAAAGTCTTCCGGAAGCTCCCAGAAAAGGATTTTTGTAATTTCCTGCCCTGCCTGCACCGAACCCAGGTGGAAGGTTCCTGTTTTAAGGATCTTTTTTCCTGAACTCAGGGTAAAAACAAGGGATACATTTTCATGGGGCTCTTCAAACCTGACCGTTGCATCGCTCAGGTCATGGTCTGAGAAAAAATCAATAATAATTGCGCCTTCTTTGGCGTTTGTCCCGCTTATTGCCCCATAAACGGGATTTATCTGGGCACAGAAGAAAATAAGGAATAAAATTAGAGAAAATGAACGAAAAATAAATTCGCTCAGTCTTGAACAGTTCTTTTTTTCTGGCAGGCTCAAGCCCGGTTCCTCCTCCTTTCCAAAAGCTGCAGAGAATAAGAGCCGGTAGCTCGATAAGGCTCTCTACAATATGGATATATGTGGGAACCCCTATGTTTAACCTTTTGATTTCTTCTTTGTTTTTGGTTTTCAATGTGCCAGAAGAAAACCACAAATTTACTTTGATCTGCTTCAGGCTTTTATTTTTTTGCTGTTATCCAGGTCCCGCAGGAAACCGGAGATTTTTTTGCTGCCTCTCCACACATAATCTCTCCAAGCAGGGCAGGGTTTCTGGCATCCATAACAAGAGCGTCAAGCTTGCAGCGTTCTATAATTTTTGCAGCTACAGGGTCCACAGGTGACTTTGAGCCTGCTTTCATCTCGATCGCCATAACAATGCTTATGAGCTTTTCAGGAGATATTTTATCGAATTTGACTGCACTCGGGTCGCAGTTAGGGTCTGAAGAATAAACTCCGTCAATCGAGGTTGCAATTGTCAGCAGGTCTGCCCTCAGGTACTCTGCAAGGATTGCAGCAACAGCGTCAGTTGTCTGGCCGGGCGTAACCCCTCCCATTACCACTACTTTTCCTGAGGTCATAGCCTTTGAGGCTTCAAGATAGTTTGAAGGAATTTCAGGATATGCATCGGGTCCGAGAGCCGCAATAAGCAGCCTTGCGTTCAGGCGAGTGATCTCAATACCTATGTAGTCACAGGTCACTTCATCTGCCCCTATCGCCCGCGCAGCACCTATATAGTCCCGTGCTGCTTCTCCTCCGCCGGTTACTACGAGCAGTGTATGTTTTTTCGATATGTCGCGCAGGACTTTTGCGTATTTTAAAAAACGATCAGAATCAAGATTTTTTGCGAGAATTGAACCGCCTAATGAGAGTACTATGAGCATGATGATCTCTACACATTGACAATTCGGATTTTTAAATTTATCGCTGGTATTTTTCTTAATATGTTACCAAAAGCCCCAAATAACGAGAAATCCTAAAGACCTCCCAGACCAATAAGTTACTGATAGAAGTTACTGATAGGGCACTTATTATTAAGAGTTTTATTCCTTGATATTAATGTTGCAGATATGATTCTCAGGTACAGGGTGGCACATGGATCTTACTAATATATTAAAATCTGTCAAAGACGGAAATATCGACCTCAAAACTGCAGAACAGCAGGTCCAGAGTCTGGGTTTTGTTTCCTATTCGAATATAGCTAAAGTGGATACCCACAGGAAAAACAGGACTGGAGTAGTCGAAGCTATTCTTGCTGACTGCAAGGAGCCTGAAGATGTTGTCGAGATTGCCAGGGTTATGGTAGAAAAAAGTAAGAGAGCCCTGATTACCCGTGTTTCTGCCACACATCTGGAAGCCTTAAGGAAGGCTTTCGGTCATGATAAAATTGAATGGAACAGCCGCGCACGTACAGTTGTTGTTCATGATGGCACTCCTGCCCCGCGCACAGGAGGGGTTATTGGTGTTATATCCGCAGGCACGGCAGACATACCTGCCGCAGAAGAAGCCAGGGTTGTTGCTTCAGAAATGGGCTGTGAAACCGTAGCCGTTTATGATGTCGGGGTTGCCGGGATCCACAGGCTTATCCCTGAACTCCATAAGCTAAAACTCCGGAACCCAGGAGCAATAGTTGTTGCAGCCGGAAGGGAGGGGACGCTTCCGACAATAGTTTCAGGGCTTGTCGATGTGCCGGTAGTAGGGCTTCCAGTATCCACTGGCTACGGTGCAGGCGGCGGAGGAAAAGCAGCCCTGCTTTCAATGCTCCAGTCCTGTTCAACCCTTGCAGTGGTAAATATTGACGCAGGATTCGTTGCAGGGGCTTATGCAGCCAGGATTGCCAATATGATTGCTGCCGCCGGAGCAGGGAACAGAACTGAAGAAGCAGAACGGGAAGAAGAAAAATAATGATACCCGGAGGACAATAACTGTGAATAAGTTCAAAGCAGGACTCAGGGAGGAATTTTATGAAATCACTGGTCTTTAATCCTTTTTCAGGGGCAGCCGGGGATATGATTCTGGGGTGTGTTTTTGATCTCGGAGCTGACAGGGAAGCGGTAAAGGAATTAATCGAAGCCTCAGCGCCCGTATCCGTGGATATCAGGGAAGTGGTGAAAAAGGGGATCAAAGCCCTGGATGTTCGCATAAATGTGCCTGAAAAAGAGCATGTACGAACATACCCTGAAATCGTGGACCTCGTAAAGGCTGCAAAACTGCCCTCCAAAACCGAGGCCAGTGCTCTTGATATCTTTTTGAAAATGGCAGAAGCCGAAGCTGCTGTTCATGGACAGCCTGACCTTGAAAAGCTGCATTTCCATGAAGTGGGGCAGAGCGATGCCCTTGCCGATGTTATAGGCTCTTCTGCCGCCATCCATTCTCTTAACTGTGATTCGGTTCACTGCACCCCTATCAGCGTGGGCAGCGGGACAATAGAATGTGCTCATGGGACCCTTCCTGTTCCAGCTCCTGCAACCCTTGAGATCCTCAGGAGAGGTAAGCTCTATTTCAGGGGAGGAAGCGTGAATAAGGAACTGCTTACCCCTACAGGGGCTGCAATTCTTGCACATTTTGCAAAGCCTGTTGACACTTTTCCTCAGGGCAGGGTGATTGCCATAGGATATGGGGCAGGGGATGCCGAGCTTCAGGGGCCCAATGTGCTCCAGGGAGTGCTTCTTGAACCTGATTCGCACCTGATCCCGGATATAATTGAGGTACTTGAGACTAACGCCGATGATGTAAGCGGTGAAGTACTGGGCAACCTCTTTGAGGAACTTCTTTCAATGGGAGCCAGGGATGTTGCGATTATACCCGCAACCATGAAAAAAGGAAGGCCTGCTCATATTATCAAGGTCATTGCAAAGCCTGAAGACAGCGCGAAACTCGCCCGGAAAATCATTGTTGAAACCGGGTCTCTTGGAGTAAGGGTTATGCCTGCCCGGCACAGGTTAATGGCTGCCCGAAATATTGAAAGGATAAAAATAGAGCTTGAAGGCCAGGAATTTGAAACAGCGATCAAAATCGCCAGGGACTCGGAAGGGGTTCTGCTCAATATCTCTGCGGAATTTGAAGACTGCAAAAAGATTGCAAAAATCAGTGGGATTCCTGTACGAGAGGTAATGCACAGGGCAGAAGAGGTCGCAAGAAATCTCTTTTCCTGAAAAACTGCCTGAAAACAAAAAGTTTCCGGGAAAAGAATTTTAAGAAAAGTAAAAGTCCGAGGTTTCAGACTTTTTACTTCTCATTCTAATCCTTTATAACCTTCGTTTATTGCTGTTGAAGCCTTATTTGAACTCAGAGCTTGCCCATCGAGTGCAGGAGTTCTGCATTGAGGACACTTGCACCTGCAGCGCCGCGGATTGTATTGTGCCCCATTGCGGTGTAGCGGATCCCTTCTCTGATCCTGCCCACAGAAACACTCATGCCTTTTCCCATATTGCGGTCGAGGCGCGGCTGTGGTCTGTCTGCTTCATCCCTTACTATAAGGGCTTTAGCCGGTTCTGAGGGGAGTTCTCCAAGTTTGGGGTCGAATTTCAGGAAAGCTTCCCTTACCTCTTCAGGCGTGGGTTTGTCTCTCATGCCTGCCCATATAGCTTCTGTGTGCCCGTCGATTACAGGCACCCTGTTACAGGAGGCACTGAATTTTATATCTGCAGGCACAACTTCGGAGCCATTAAATTCCCCGAGGAGCTTTAAGGGTTCAGTTTCCATCTTCTTCTCTTCGCTCCCTATGTAGGGAATTACATTGTCATAGATCGCCATGGCTGAAACCCCGGAAAAACCTGCTCCGGAAATAGCCTGCATTGTGGCTACCTGTATGGTTTCAAGCCCGAACTGCATGAGGGGCTTTAAGGTAAGTGTCATGACAATTGTGGAACAGTTGGGGTTTGTAATGATGTATCCGTCCCAGCCCCTTGTGTCCTGCTGGATTTCGATGAGTCCCAGGTGTTCGGGGTTTACTTCAGGAATTACCAGGGGAATGTCTTTTTCCATCCTGTAGGACGATGCATTGCTTGCGACTGCAAACCCGGCTTTTGCAAACTCGGATTCCACTGTAAGGGCAAGATCTGCAGGAAGAGCCGAAAAGACCACATCAGCATCAACGGCTTTCGGGTCTACAGGGACAACTTCTATGTTTTCGACGCTTTCCGGCATGGCTTTATCCAGCCTCCAGCCTGCTGCTTCTTTATATGTTTTGCCGGCGCTCCTTTCGGATGCTGCAAGGGCTGTTATCTCAAACCATGGGTGGTTTGCAAGTGCTTCTACAAATCTCTGCCCTACAGCGCCTGTGGCGCCTAAAATACCCGCTTTAACTGCTGCCATCTAAAAAAATGCCTCCGGAGAGATAAGAAATGATTTGATAAAAGAGAAAAAGAAAAGATGGAATAAAAAACTATTCCATCTTGATCTCTGTTTTTTATTCCTGTACTTTTATTGCCTGATTCGGGCATGCTTCTTCACATGCACCGCACTCTACACATTCATCCTGGTCAACAACTGCAATTCCCTTTTCTTCATCGAGGGTGATTGCCTCAGAGGGACATTCATCGACACAGGTTCCGCATCCAGAACATTCATCTGCGTTAACTATTGCTGGCATATTTTTTTCACACTCCTTTTGATTTACTCGATATGTACCAGGAAATTATATCAGGACGTTTTTGAAACTTCCGTAGAATATCGAAAAAATTGATCATAACGCCTTTATTCAGATTAACATAAAAACTTATCGCTTTTTAGCAAAAAGCAATTTTCAAGAATCGGAAGGAGCTAGACTTACGCTTTCAAAAGTTATGTCTTTAAATGCGTGGTAAAAATAAAAAAAATATGAGAAAATATGCTTTTTAGCATACAGAATCATGCAATGAAATCCCGGTATCCGTAAGGCGGTACATCCCTTCTTCAAACTTAAGAAACCCTTCTTTGAGAAGGAAATCCATATGAAACTTAAAGAAAAAATCGTTTAAGCCTGACTCTTCCTTTAGCTGTTTTTCGGTTTTTCCAAAGATACCAACTGTCCGAAGGAGCTTCCTTCTTGCAGGGTTTATGGAAACTTTTTCCATTATCATGTGTTCCATTTTAACAGCTTCGCCTTCTGTAGTTCCTCCTCTGGAGGCGAAATAAGCATCAAGTTCGTCAACTTCATCGGGCATAATTGAAACTCCACTTCTTTTTTAGTATCAGTTCTTCTGTATCAGTTCTTCTAATACTTTATTTTCTTTACTTATTTATGTAAGCCGAATTTTATTGATATTTGCTCTTTTTCAAGTTTTTGCCGGCATTTATCCCATTTTCATTTCTTTTTCGTGATCCCGCTTATTTTCGTAAGTGTGCCGTGCGGTTTCTTTTCTTTTTTCTCAAAAGCGACGTTTGACTCATTTAGCTTCTCTTCAAGTGTGCTCTCTACTATTCCTGTGAGCCTGTCTTTAGGGACCTTTGTAATCGCGGAGAGAAGCCTCAGTTCGAGCTTTTCGTTCTTGCGAGGAATAAACTCCAACTGCGGAGCTTCTTCTGAAGAAGTTACACTGCCCTTGATCATGGAATCCGGGAGTTTAAGGGAAAGTTTAATATGCCCTATAAATTCAGGGTTAATTTCCTTCACTCTGTCCCTTATCGCCTGAAGGCTCTCTTTTATAAAGTGGCTGCCTTCTTCAGGGTTAAGCCTGAAGGATTTGAGGGTATAAAGGACTGAATGAGCCGAGACTTCAGAAATTTCAATAGAGTTTTTCTTATCCTGGGAAGGCTTCTCAATCCCTGGCAGTGCAAGATGGCTGATAAGGTCCTCAAACTGTTTGTCTCCCAGTTTTGCCGAAAACTTCAGGATCCTGGCTTCAGGGTTCAGTTCGGTAAGCATCTTTTCTGTCGCAATAACTATTTCTGCAGGCGCTACGTCCACTTTATTTATGCCCAGGATTTCAGCTTCCTTTACCTGGGTCTCAATAAACCTTGGAATTTCTTTTGCCTCAGTGCCGAAACGCCCGGGGTCTACAAGGGTCACAACAGGAGTAAAAGATAACTCGGAAAGCCCCATCGCTTCGATTTCTTCCCTTATCTGCCCGGGAAAAGCAATTCCTGTTGGTTCGATAATTACAACATCAGGCCTGAACTCTTCTTCAAGTGTCTGAAGTGTATACTGCATACTGATTTTTAGTGTACAGCAAATGCAGCCGCTTGTCAGCTCCTGAGTCATAATTCCGGGGCTTTTAAGTGTCTCTCCATCAAGCCCTATTTCCCCTATTTCATTTACGATAATTGCAGTCCGATTCCCTGCATCGCTAAGCTGCTTGCTAATCCTCTGAATTGCAGTTGTTTTCCCGCTTCCGAGAAAACCTCCTATGATCATGACTTTCATGTTTTTCCTGTCCTCATTACCTGAAAAAATTCTGTATCGGGCTGACAAATATAATATTTACTCATATATATAAAATCTGTAAAGCCTTCTGTCTGGAGGACATATCATAACCATTTCTGGTTAAGAAATTTTTCTTTTTCCAGCAAGCGGATTTGAAAGGCTTAAAAAGAGACTGTATCAGGGGAAGATTTCAGTTTTTAAACTCCAGGGCAGAAGTTTTCTAAAAGGAAGTACTTCCGGAATATTATATCCGGACGAAAATCTTTCAAAGCTTTGAAAGCACCTGAAGTCCGGGTTCTGTTAGCCTGTAAAAATATTTTGGAAAATAGGTTTGCGTCCCCATCCTAAAACCTGGAAGTTTCGAACGGTATTAAGAGACACTTCTATTTTATCTGGGAAGAGATATTGAGGTACTGGACTCACGGGTTGCGAGTTTTAGTTTAGTTTCTTTATTTCTTCTATCCCTTTCTTGTGTGGAGTAGATCTTGTGTTGTTTGTGGGTGTTGAAGAGATGAGAACGCAAGTTATAATATGCATTTTTTAGTATATAACACTTTTGTAAATTTATGTAACACATAATGTTATTCTACCTCTACATCATTACTACACAATTGTAATTTTAATTTACGGGACTAATCCTATATAACCTATATAACTTCAGATGAACCGATTCGAAAATTAGACTATATGAAAATTAAACTATATAGACTATGTTTAGATGATTAGAAATCGATAGACTATTAGAAATCGATAGACTATTAGAAATCGATAGACTATTACTTAGAAGATAATGGATTAGAGAATTTTTGAAAAAATAGAATGTGCTGGGTAATCCAGCATATTTGCAGTCCTTTACCTTAGTTTTATGTCTCTTATCTTTTTTTATTTCCCCTGAGAATACTCTACTTCATTGCCTTCTTCATCAACAATTTTCATTTTGCCGTCTTTCATGCTCATTTCGGAAACTACTTTTCCCGACCTGTCATAGGCAGTCCAGAAATAGGTTTCTCCGTTTTCGGACCATAAATATTCAATTTTGGAGAATTCTTCATCTTCAAGGGTTGTTTCATAAATGGCTTTGCACATCGGGACTCCATCAACGGTCTCGATCCCGGTGATTTTCATTGTAACTTCTTCGCCTGTCTGGGGATTAGTTGTTTTCCAGGACGAACCCGCAGCGCACCAGTCGCTGGAATCACCGGTGGAAACCATTTTCACTTCAACTTCCTCTTTCTCTTCTCCTGCGTCCTCATCAGAATCTTCTTCATCCACTTCAGCCGACTCTTCAGGAACATTCGTGTCTTTTTCGCTGTTTTCACTGCACCCCGAGGAAGCAGCAAAAATGGCACACATGAGTATTACAAGTACTGATAACCACTTCTTCAACAAAACTCCAATTCCTCCTCGATTTATTTTAAAATTTAAGTGATTTTTCTTTTATTTATATATGCTTATTTTGATTTTATCAGGGAGAATAGGCTTTTTTCTATTCTAAAATATTAAATTAATGTGCAAAGAAGAAATGTTCCTTATTTCCAATCTGGCTTAAGACTGCTTAAATTATATTCACAGAATAATTTATATACTATCTCGTAAAGATCACAAAAAGATCGGAACTAAAGGAAAATATTCGTTCTGAGGGACATTTAGATGCAAGGTACACCAATAACACCGGAATTAAAAGCCTTCCTTATCTCAATAGGTTCCGTTTCTGTGGACCCTTCACTTATTCCCAGGGCTCGAGGTTCTACTGCCGGGCCAGGGGCAGGTACCAGTTCTGTTTTTTTCAGGGCAGGAGAAAAGCGGGTCAGGCTCAGTGTGAATAAGAATTCTACCCTTTCCATTACAGCAGCAGGGGATGATGGAACAGTCGCGCTTCTGCACAAAGGAAAAGAGCTTGTCAGAGGAAAACTTGAGCCTGCCATTGCACACTGTCCAGAGCAGGCTTTTATCACGCTCTGTGAGAGGTGTATTTTTGACTGTAAATACTGCCCTGTGCCCAAACTTCAGGGGCATGTAAAAAGTGATGAAGAAGTCCTGAGCATAGTGGATGATGTCCTGCGGACAGGAACTCTCAAAGCTATCTCTCTTACCTCAGGTGTTGAGACATCAATCGAAGAAGAGGTGGAGCGTGTACTCAAACTTCTCCCTGCCCTCAAAAAATACAATGTCCCCATAGGGGTTTCTGTATATCCTACAGAGGGCTGTTCCCGGAAGTTCTATGACGCCGGGGTTGTCGAAGTTAAATATAATGTCGAGACAATGGACAGAGAGATTTTCCAGAAAGTCTGTGGGGGCCTTTCCCTTGATTACATTCTGGACAGGCTTAAAGAAGCTGTGGAGATTTTCGGAAAAAACAGGGTCTTCAGTAACTTCATAGTCGGACTTGGTGAAACCGATGAAAGTGTCCGGAGTGGAGTTGAAGCCCTTGCAAAGTTAGGTGTAATTCCTGTCCTTCGCCCGGTAAATCCTCACCCCCTCAGGTCAGGAGAATGTTTTACCGAACGCCCGTCTCCTGAACGCCTTTTGAAGCTTGCGAAAATGGAAGCCAAAATCCTGAAGAAGTATGGGCTTGACCCCTCACTTGCAATGACAATGTGTCTTAAATGCACTGGTTGCGACCTTGTGCCCGTTGTAGATTTCTGATTCAGGCATATCTATAATATGCAGAGCAGGTCTCTGGTTCAGAGAGCAATCTCTTCTGAGTTACAGAACCTGACTTTTAATCTTCACTTTTTTAATAATTTTTTAATTTTATAATTCTATAAATTATTTTTAGACTTTCCATTCTCTTCTTTTTCTCCAAAGAGAAACCCCTTTATTTCCACTGGAAACTTCTGTAAATTTATTTTTTTAATATCTCTATTTCTTCCTAATCTATGTCTTTTCGTTTTTTTCATATATATTTTTTAATTGTTTCTCGTATTTATCACTATAAATGAGGTTTTTTCTTTTCTCTTTTAATCGCTCACCTTCGATAGCAGGAGTCCATCTATGTAGCTTTTCTACAAAACAAACCTATATTTTACGCAGGTCTCCATTATGTTAAGGTCTTCTTATACTCTTTTTCCTTAACTTTGCACTGTTCTGTATGGTTTTGTCCTGCCGCTGTTCTGATGGTTTTGTCCTGCACATCTTTTTCGGTTCATTTGAATGTCGTTTCCTCTTTACCATGAGGTATCAATCTCATATTTTTCTCTTTCCAGTAGAAACCTGAATAGCCCCCAATTTCTATTGGAATCTACATGTAAACCGAATGTTCTTTGTTTTATATATACAGAAACAGGGTTTGGATCTGATAATCCTTCAATATATTGAGGGCCTATTTGAAAAAGGAGTTTCCACTATTCGGAGTCTCTCATCTATTTATCTTTATTAGAGTCTCTAATTTACTTTTTATTAATTACATAATCCTGGTTATATCTCTGGTCTGTAAGATTAAAGGAATAGAAAAGCAAAGGAACATTGAGACTGCTTATCAAGTTAAGGGTACCTGAATGAATCCAGTGTTTTAACTTAATATCTTAACTAAGTTTCTTTTATTTTTTCTTAAACTTAGTTGAAGTTCCGAGGTCCGGTCTTAAAATTCATTCTTTGTGTATCTGAAGGAATATCTCTTCTAAAAAATATGATATTCTCCATTTCCACTGGAAATAGTGGCAGGAAAATTCCTAAGAAGTAAATTTCCTATTTATCCCATTTTTGTAATTTCTTCTGCAGTCATACCTTCATGGACGATTTTTGAAATTCTCCGTACAAGGCCAGTTGGGTCTTCTGCCTGGAATACGTTTCTTCCTATTGCAACACCACGCCCACCTGCTTCAAGGGAACCCTCGACCATTTCCAGAAGTTCCTTTTCCGAGCCTATTTTGGGGCCGCCTGCAATAATTACAGGTACAGGGCATCCGCTGACTACTTCTTTGAAAGTTTCCGGGCTTCCGGTGTAGTTTGTTTTGATAATATCTGCTCCAAGTTCGGCGCCGATCCTTGCTGCATGCTTTACTACATCAACATCGTATTCGGAACGGACCTTTTTCCCGCGCGGATACATCATTGCAAGGAGAGGAATTCCCCATTCATCGCATTTTCCTGCAACATAGCCGAGATCCTGCAGCATCTCAAATTCGTCTTCAGCCCCTACGTTAATATGAACAGATACGGCGTCAGCTCCGACTCTTATAGCTTCTTCCACAGTTGTTACAAGGACTTTATGGTTAGGGTCGAGGGCAAGTGAGGTTGAAGCTGAGAGGTGGATTATCAGACCTACATCATGCCCATACCCTCTGTGCCCATGTTTGGCAAGCCCCATGTGTCCAAGTACGGCATTTGCTCCACCTTCTGCAACCTTATTTACAGTGTCCTGAAGGTTTGTAAGCCCTGAGATGGGTCCTGCACCAACTCCATGGTCCATGGGAATGATAATAGTATTACCTGTATTTCTGTTGAAAATACGCTCCATCCTTACGGATTTCCCTATTGTACTCATAGGCTGAAATATATGGATCAGCGATATATACTTTATCGATATATTTTCAAAAGATATCTCACTTCAGACTTCAAAAAACTGTCTTTTTTCCATAAATTTAGTTTGTATTTTCGTTCTGGTAGATCCCTGAATAACCTTCTTCTACTTCGGTATTAAGAGTATAGAAAAGGAGCTGCATTATCCTGGCGTTTTTCTTTAATTTGAAGCCCGCAGAGTTATAAACTACAAGCATGGACTCACTGCGTCCCCTGTAACCGGCATCCCATACCGCGGTCTCAAGTGTTGCCCCGCATCGAATAAGGGTTGATCTCGGCCTTGCAATTGCAGCAAGATTCATGGGAATATTTACGATTTCGTTAAATATCACTTTATAAATACCCCTGGGAAGGTGAATCCAGTCGTCTTTCCCAAATTCCAGGGGTTTTGCGTTGGGGACTTTCCTTTCAGAATTGTCAAAATCGACAGCTCCCGCACCTTCTATTGTTTTTATCTCTTTCAGGGTAAGTTCAAGCCCATTAGGCTGGATCTGGGTTTCAATGTCGACCGCATTTTCAAGCAAAGGGGGGTTTGCTCGTATGAGTTTTTTCAGTTCGTTGCTGGATAAAAGAGTCATGGGAAAATGTAATTGTATAGCTTCTTTATTATCATTTCGGGATCTTTAAACTCTCTATCTTCTTTCAATATATCTTCTTGTTTTTCTTTTTCTTTTTTTACTCAATTTTTATATAACTTGATACTATTATTTTTACTATTATTCTGTGTAAGCATTTATGAAAAGGTTTATTCTTTGTGGGTTAATACCTTAGGCAAAATAGATAATATTGGTTATAGTCTTGATAATGTTCGGATAACATTTTTTATCATGTTTATTGAAGAAGGTTAAAAGAGGCTGGTAAATATGAAAAAGAGACTGATCACGTGTGGGATTATTTCTATTTTTTTACTTGTTTTGATTACAGGCTTTTCCCTGGCTACCGCGGATGATCTATGGGCTCTATCTGCAACAAATGATACGGAAGGTTATTCCCAGGAGATTGTAATCACTGAAAATTCAGGAGAGGCTCTAACAAATTATCAGGTTCCTATTTCCCTGAATTCTTCTAACTTTAATTTTTCACAGGCAAAAATAGATGGTTCTGACCTTCGTTTTTCTTCCCATGGAAAAACACTCAATTACTGGATCGAGACCTGGGACCCGGAAACTGAAGAAGCTCTTATCTGGGTCAAGATTTCTTCTCTCCCTGCAAATGAGGACACTGTACTTCTTATGGAATACGGAGATCCTGCAGCTGAGGCAATGAGTAACGGAGAAAAGACCTTTGAATTTTTCGATGATTTTGAGGAAGATAAGCTCCAGGGGCGTGTATGGTACTCCAAAAGTGCAGGCGGAGGGTTTGTTGAAGTCAAAAACGGTGTCTGTAAAGTGACAGTTCCTGTGCCTCACGCTTATGATTCTTCTCTTATCTACACTAAGAAAAGTTTTGATATTAATTCCATGTTTGTGGTCAAAAGAATGAAAGTTACAACAGGGAAAGACGAGAGGGGTCCTCTGCTGAGACAGGGTTTCATAGACCAGGTCGACAGCAGGAAAAACGAAATCATGCACCAGACCGAATTTACAAATGAGAGCCGGGTGCGCTGGGAGACAATTTACAGGAAAGAGAAGTTTAATTCTTTTGACAAAACTGATGTCCAGGTCCCTGAAGGACAATGGTACACTTCGGGAATCGCCTGGTATGAAGAAAACGATACACGTCATGTAGCATGGTTTAAGAATGGAATTCGGGATGTAAAGATGGATTATTCTTCGAATGATTACATTACAAACTTCCCTATGCATGTCTATCTTTATGCAGAATCTTACTCTGATGCCTCAAAGAACACAGGATATATGGCTATAGACTATGCTTTTATCCGCAAATTTGTTGAATCAGAGCCAGGTGTAAGTTTCGCTTCTGATCAGATAAAAACCGAAATCTCTACTGAAGATCCGATAGAAACTGAAATCTCTACCAAAGATAATGCTTCTGGGCCTGATTACGTTTCCGAATCCGAAAATAACTCCTCTGAATTCATAAACACTTCATCGGGATCAGGAAATACCCCTGAGGTTTTAGTTACTGAAAAAACCTCTGAAGGTTCAGTAAAGGTGCAGGAAAGTCAGAGTGGAGATACTACTAAAGCCCGGGGAACTCTTTTTCCGGAATATCAGGTCAATGTCTCCGGAATTAAACTTTCTTCTCCATACAGGGTTGAGTTTCCAGACCTTATGACAAATCTTACCGCCTCAGGAATTGATACTATTTTCCTGAGTATGAACGGTCCGGATGTCTGGCAGTATGAGCGTTTTGTAAAAATGGCTCACGAAGAGGGAATATCAGTGCATGCAGTTCTTCTTGAGGAACTCAACTGCACATCAGAAATGGCTCCAAGCATTTCCCGGTCTTCCCTGAATGCTATCCTTGATTATAATGAGAAGTCACTTGCGCCTTTCGATGGAGTTAATATTTACGTGAAACCTTCCCCAGTTTCAGGTTCCAAAGACAGTTGTATGGACTATAAGCCTCTTTTTGAGCTTGCACGTAATAGAGCCGGAGAAAATGTATCCATATCAGCAAGCCTCCCATCAGGTTATACTGCATCAGAAATTGAAAAAATTACTCCTCTGGTAGACTTCTTTATTATCAGGGCTTATAACCATGGGGCTAAAGACCTTAACTCCACATCGAGTATTGTAGATAGTATTGCACCCGAGATGGGTGAGATGAGAGGTGCGAATTCAAAAGGAATAATTGAAGTATCCGTAAAAGAAGGCTTTGAAGATCAGCTCTCAATACAGGACCTTTTTGCTAGTTTTGAGGAATACTATAAAGAAGATTCAACTTTTGAGGGAGTTTCAATTTCCAATTATGATGAATACAAAGCCCTTCCTGTAAAGGTTGAGCCCAAAGAAAAAAAGCTGTCAATGCCAGGATTCGGAGTCCTGTCTATACTTTTTGCAGGGTTAGGAGTGCTTGCTCTTCTTAGAGTGAAAAGAAAGTGAACCGAAATCAGAAAATGGAAGTCTGGTAGGAGAAACACAGTAAAAGTGAAAAAGTGAAGAAAAAAGATTTTATATTGTATGTTTTTTTGATTTTATTGTTTTTATTATCTAAACCAGGTTATTATTTTGTATCTTTAGCATATTTCTTAATTCCTCCTGAAAAAATATCCTACTCCTCTTTTAGTCATTATATATTTATATTCACCATCTTTATCTTCCACCTTTTCTCTTAATCTCCTTACTGTTACATCCACTGTCCTTATATCTCCATAATATTCATAGCCCCATACTTCTTCTAATAATTGTTCCCTTGTAAATACTTGTTCCGGGCTAGATGCCAAAAATTGTAATAATTCGAATTCTCTAAGGGTTAAATTTATAACTTGTCCCCTTTTTTTCACTTCGTATTTATTTAAATCTATAATCAAATCTCCCTGAATTAATAAGTTTTCATTATTGGAATCACTATTTGAATATTCTATTCTCCGTAAGTTAGCCTTTACTCTAGCAATTAATTCCCTCATACTAAAGGGCTTAGTTATATAATCATCCGCTCCTAGCTCTAAGCC
>ENA-UOOK01001758-UOOK01001758.1-fermentation-metagenome-genome-assembly--contig:-NODE-1758-length-28051-cov-12.306151_pt1 | contig 28051 bp, 29 predicted proteins | sample MGYA00245777_ERZ724023 | MGnify/ENA primary metagenome ERZ724023 (study PRJEB28704, sample SAMN03018312) | fermentation metagenome | biome: anthropogenic terrestrial biome; feature: soil... | reverse complement strand
AATTTACCATATAATACCAAAGTATTTCCCATACTAAATATTCTAATTTTCATTTTCTGAGGGAATGGCAAAAGTTAAAAGAGACATTATAGCTTTTAAATGTACAAAGTGTGAGAGTAAAAACTACACTGTATATAAAACTAGAAATGTTAAAGATAAAATAGAATTAAACAAGTACTGTAAGACTTGTAAGGCACATACAGCACACAAAGAAACTAAGGTTAAACAGTAGTACATCGCTCTTTACCTTGAGGGGCCCATAGTTTCAATGGTAAAACAGCGGTCTCCAAAACCGTAGTTCACCGTTCGAGTCGGTGTGGGCCTGCCAAAAGATAAAAATATGAAAAATATATTTAGACAAATAAAAATAGAGTTAAAACAAGTTAAGTGGCCTACGTGGAAAGAGATTCTTAATATGACTATTTATGTCTTAGTCATCTCTGTTATAATCGCACTAATGATGCTTACCTTAGACATAGGGTTTGCTAAAATTAGAGATTGGTTCCTTAATATTTAATTAGAAAACAATGGAAGAGAAGAAAAAGAAAACAACAGTTAAAAAAGTAACAAAGAAAGTTGTAAAAAAGGCTGAAGTTAAGAAAGATAATCCTAATGCAAAATGGTATGTTCTTAATATCAGGACAGGATATGAAAACAGCATTCAAAAAGAGATAAAGCAAAGAACTGAAGCTACTGGTATGGAAGATAAGATTGTAGAGATTTTAGTTCCTGTACAGAAAAAAATCTTTGTTAAGAAAGGAAAACAGGAAGTAAAGGAAGAGAAGATCTTCCCAGGATATGTCCTAATTAAAATGGAATTAGATACCAAGACATGGGATTTAGTTCAAAATACTGAAGGTGTAAGAGGTTTTGTTAAGACAGATAGATATCCAAAGCCACTAGCAGAAAGTGAAGTAAAAGCAATTACTAAATTCATGGAAGTTGAACAACCTTCATTCCAGACATCATTTAGCGTTGGAGAAGCAGTAAAAATTACCGAAGGTGCATTTGCAGACTTCATAGGAAGTGTTGAAGAAATAGATACAGCTAAGGGTAAGATAAAAGTCCTCATCTCATTCTTAGGTAGAGAAGCGCCAGTAGAATTGGAGCTTTCTCAAGTAACAAAGCTTTAGTTAAATATATAAATATATGGCAAAAGAGATTAAAAAAGTAATAAAAATTGTAATACCTGCAGGAGGAGCTACAATGGCACCACCTATTGGTCCTACCCTAGCCCCTTACGGTATTAACACAGGAGAGTTCTGTAATCAATTCAATGAACAGACAAGAGAAAACAACGGAATCTTGACTCCTGTAATCCTAACTATCTATGAGGACAGAACTTTTAGTTTCATTACTAAAACTCCCCCTACTTCCGAATTAATCAGAAGAGAGTTAAACATTAAAAAAGGCTCAGGAAAACCAAACCTTGAGAAAGTTGGTAAGCTATCCAAAGAACAAATTATGAAGATTGTTGAAATAAAGCTACCAGATCTTAACACTTCAGATCCAGAACAAGCAGCAAAAATTGTTGCAGGTACTGCAAAACAAATGGGTATTGATACTGATATTAAATAAGTAGAATAAATATATGAAAAGAGGAAAAAACTACAAAAACTCAATTAAAAACTTAGACAAGAGTACATCATACTCATTAACAGATGGTGTTGAGAAAGTAAAAGAACTATCATACTCCAAGTTTGTCGGTTCACTAGAAATCCATGTTGATTTGAAACTACCCAAAGACAAAGATCCTAAATCATTAAAAGGAGCTATCTCACTACCAAATACTACCTCTCAAAAAGATGTAAAGATTGCAGTATTCTGTACACCTGAAAAAGAGCAAGAGGCTAAGAAAGCAGGTGCAGACATTGTTGGTTTAGACAATCTAATAAAAGATATCAAAGCTGGAAAAATTGATTTTGATGTTGCAATTGCAACACCTGATGTAATGCCTAAAATTGCTGTATTAGGAAAAGAGTTAGGACCAAAGGGATTAATGCCAAGTCCTAAGAATGATACCGTAACTGAGGATATTACTTCAGCAGTATCAGAATACAAAAAAGGAAAACAAACATTTGCATGCGATCCTTCTGGAGTAGTACATATGAGTGTTGGTAAATTAGATTTAGAAAATGAAAAGCTAATCGAGAATATTCATGTAGCAGTAGAAGCAATTGCTGAGGTTATTGGCAAAACACCAGAGTTTGCAATAGAGAAAATGCATGTTGCACCTACAATGGGACAAAGTGTAAAGGTAGTATATAGCAAAGAATAAATACTCTATTCATAACGAGTCCACATTCTGTAAATATATACCTTTCTGTTTTTCATATCTACAGAATATACTAATCTATGTTGTATGTTAATTCTTCTGGAGTAATAGCCATCTAACTCCCCTCTCAATCTCTCATATCTAGGCGGATTTTGAAAAGGATTTTTAGATAATACCCTGAGTAAACTTCGAGCCTTTGTTTCCAATCCAGAGCGTTTAAGCAATTTACAATCTTTATATGCTTTCTTGGATAAAAAGACTTTGTACATTACCACTCCTCCTCATCATCATACTCCTTCCATTCTTCTTTCTTACTATCTTTCATCTTCTTTACATCTTTCACAAAGTTAGGCAGAGAGGTTAAGTACAATGTCTCCTGTATATCCCTCCAATCCTGTTCTGAGATAAGGACTGCACTTGCCCCCCTATTATTAACAATATTAACAGGATTAAAACCCTCATTTACATCATCTACTAGAGAAAACAGGTTTTTTCTAGCTTGTGTAATATTAATCGTTGTCATTACAATACCTCGTACATTTTAATATGTACATGATAGCGTACAGTTGAAAAGATGTCAATAAAATTGACTACTCTGTATAACTGCATATAATATAAACATGGTAATAGTAACTGGAGGTTCAGGACATATAGGCAATGTACTTGTCAGAACCCTACTTAACAAAGGATATGAGGTTGGAGTAATAGATAGAGATCCCTCTACAGACAAAGCTATTGCCAACCTACCAATCAAATACTTCCAAGGCGACATTCGAGATCTAGACTTCTTAACTGAAGTATTCAAAAAAGCTGAATATGTATGCCATCTAGCTGGAATAATATCAATAGTACCCGGTAATGAAGACCTACTTTACAGCGTAAATGTAGATGGCACTAAAAATGTCATAGAAGCATGCAAAAGAGCTAAAGTAAAAAGACTCCTCTACACAAGCTCTGTTCATGCCCTCTACGAACCACCTAAAGGTATACCCATAATTGAGAAATTAGCAAAAATTAAAAATGTTAAAGGGGAATATGCAAAAACTAAAATAATGGCAACAAGAGCTGTCATAGATGCAACAAAAGAAGGACTAAGCACAGTAGTGGTATATCCTGCAGGCATTATCGGACCTTTTGACTTCAAACACTCAGAAGTTGGAAGTTTAATTCGTGATGCTAGAAAATACTCCAAAGTCTTCTATGTTGAAGGAGGATATAACTTTGCAGATGTGAGAGATGTAGCACAAGGTATGATTCTTGCTTTAGAAAAAGGCAGAACTGGTGAGGGATATCTACTTGCTGGGCATAAAATAACAATATTTGAACTATTCCTAGCATTAGCAAAAATTACTAAAACACCTATACCAAAATTCAAAGCTCCTACATGTATAGTTAAGTTCCTTGCCCCTATTGCAGAGTTCTTCTACAAAATATTAAAAAGAGAGCCTGTGTTTACAGAGTATGCAATAGATGTCCTGAACTCTAACTATGCTACAGATAGTAGTAAAGCCAAGAAAGAGTTAGGCTATAAGACAAGAGATATATACAAAACAATAGAAGACACATTAAATTGGTATGAAGGAAAAGAAGTTAGAATTGAGTAATAAGAAGAAAAAAGTAATGGTGTTTGGTGGAACTGGCTTTATAGGTTGCCTTATTACAAAAGAACTCCTTGAAAATAACTACGAAGTTACCTGTGTATCTAAAGATGAAAATGTCCAAGAGAATGATTACATAAAAGGTGCCTCATTTACCTTCGCTGATTTGGAAAAGATAGACGATAAAGAAACAGAGGAATTACTATCAGGCTATGATTATTTCATCTTCGCTGCTGGTGTTGATGATAGATATATACCTAAAGCTCCAGCCTTAGAATTCTTTAGGAAAGCAAATGTTGATACTACACTCAAGATTACAAAAGCTGCAAAGAGAGTTGGTGTACAAAAAGGAATAATAATTACATCATACTTTGCACATTTTGCTAGACAAAACCCTGAATGGGAGTTAACAAAACATCATCCATATATTAAATCTAGGGTTGAACAGGAAGATGAGTGTATGAAGTTAGCTGATGATACTTTCTCTGTTGTAGTTCTCCAACTCCCCTATGTCATTGGTGCAATCAAAGGAAGAAAGCCTCTCTTTAAACCACTTGTTAAGTATTTACACCTCTCTGGCCCTACTCTTTTTATGAATGGAGGAACTGCTGTCGTTACTGTCAAACAGGTTGCCAGAGCAGTAAAGGGAGCTTTGAGTGATAATATTGTTAGTAATATCTACCCCATAGCTACACAGAACCTTAGCTGGAACGAGTTTATTAAAAAGATTAATCCCAAAAAGAGACAGATCATACATATTCCAAAGTTTTTGATTAAAGCATTTGGTTGGTTAATCGACACTCTACATAGATTAAAAGGTAAGGAGGGTGGATTGAAAATGACAGAGTATGTGAATATGCAAGTTAGCAAGCTTTTTTTGAATTTGAATAATCATAAAGAGCTTTTTGATATTATAGAAGGTGAATTAGAAGATGCATTTGAAGAGATGGTCACAGAAAGTATTATTTAATTAAATTATTTTAAAAATTATATGAGTAAAGCAAAAATAATAGCTTTGATTGTAGGATCAATATTTGGAGTTACCAGTATTGCTTCAGTTGCTAAATATATTACTTGGAAAAATGACTTTGAGATAGAGAAGAAAGAAATGGTCTGCTACAATGCCCTATCAAATGTTGATAGGATAGAAGAATCTGTTAAAGGTAAGCTAGAAAATATGTTAGATGATGAAAAGAATAGCTATATAGAATTCTCTGTTGAAGAAGTCTTAGTATTACTAAGAGAGTACGCCGATGCGCCAACGGGCATTAAAGTATTAGATGCATGTGTACAACCCAAGAGTGACATATGGATGCTATACCTCCAAACAAAGGTAGCTGGGTTAAAAACTCCTTGGATTGGTATAATACTACAAAAAGATGAGAGTGGTAGTCTAAAGGCAAGTAAAGCTTCAATTGCTGATGTTTCTTTCCCTATCCCAACAGTAGAACAGATATATTACAAAGCTCACGATTTCCTAAATTTAGCAACGGATAAGATGATGAATTATGTCGATACTATGGATGATGTCGATAAGAAGATAGAACTACACGATACAAAAATCATTTTTAACAATAAGAAGTAAGGAAGGCATATAGCACCAACTCATAGTGTGTGGTATAATTAAGTATGGAAGAAGAGCATTATTATGTCGATTGTTTTGATTACAGTAAAGATGATTGGTCCTATATTCAAGAGGGAGGAGAAGTTGATACTCGCCTTACAGTTAAGAATGTTGGAGATAAATCTTTTGTAATTCGCCCCCCTTCCCTATCTGAGAATAGGAGATTCACTATTGATTCTAATCATTTTGAAGTTGCTAAGAATCTAAGAAATCTTACAAAAGAATTAGAAGATTTTGATTTTGGAATTCCCAACTATAATTTTGTTGTATCAAACATTCACACAAAAGAAGGATCTAAAGGACAAGGGTTATGCTTAATGTCTGAATATATAGTGGGTGTATGCTTACCTTTACACGATCAAGTATCTTGGTGCGACGACACAAATAATTTCTACACCCAAATGGATAAGTGGTTAACAAATATTACCAAACACAGTATGTGTAAATATCTTTCAGCAGAGAAAGATTCTCTTTTTCTAACAGACATATTTAGACCTGTACAATTCGCCTATTCATGTAATGAAGAAAGGATATATTTGGTAGATTTAGATCCATTCTATGACAAAATATTAAATGAGGATGGGAGAGTGAATAAAAGGTTACTCATTGGATTGAAAACTATTAATTCACAAAGAAACTACTATTTAAACAAGATGAATAGTGAGGGTTTGAATAGTAAAAATTGGGGAGATAAATCTAAAGAGATGCTAAAAAAATTATTAGAGAGTACTGATTTTGTAAAAGATGCTGTATATAACTCTGAGACCGATAATATTATGAGGAACTTAAAACAGGGTTTGTACTACAAGAAGTTTTAATAATAGTTCATAACTTTATAATATTTTAACAAAGAATATAAAGTTTCAATAAATATATAATACTTGACCTTCCCTACTCCATCATATATAATCCACCTAGTTCATTTATCGAAGAAACAAGGTAAAAAGTAAATCCTTGCGAGATAGATGTTAATTCAAATTAATTAAATAAATACGGATATGGCAAAAACTCGTTCTCAAAAAACAGAGTTGCTAGAAAAGTATAAAGATATATTGAAAAATAAATCTGGATATCTTTTGGTTAACTCTGACAAAATTGATACTGCAACAGTTACAAAGCTAAAGGTAGAGTTAAAAGATCTTGATGCTAACTATGCAGTTGTTAAAAACAGCATTTTTAAGGTAGCTCTACAAGAAGAGAATCAACCATTAGAGGCACAAGACATTGATGGACCTACAGCTATTATTTACTTTGATGAGGACCCTACAGGCCCAGCAAAGTTGGTTAAAGAAACACAGAAGGAGAGTAAGCTTTTAGATGCTAAGGGTGGTGTTTTTGATGGAGTATTCCTTTCTGAAGAGAGAGTGATGCAACTAGCAGAGATTCCATCTAAGGATGTATTGCTTGGCAAGTTAGTTGGAAGTATTTCTGCACCTGTATCTGGTTTTATGAATGCAGTTACTGGAAATATTAGAGGTTTAACTATGGTTCTTAAGGGCATTTCTGAAAAGAAGGCTTAATTAGAAACAATTATTTAATTTAAATATTTACAAACATGGCAGAGGAAACAAAAGCATTACCAGAGCTATCTGCAGATGGTAAGAAAGTTCTCGAGATTGTTGAGAAGATGTCTGTTTTAGAACTTGCAGACCTCGTAAAGGTTATGGAAGACAAGTTCGGAGTTTCAGCAGCAGCACCAGTTGCAGTTGCAGCAGCTCCAGCAGAAGCAGCTCCAGCAGAGGAAGAGAAGAGTACTTTTAACATCGTTCTTAAGGATGGTGGTTCTAACAAGATTGGTGCAATCAAGGTTGTTAGAGAGATTACAGAGCTTGGTTTGAAGGAAGCTAAGGATCTTGTGGATGGTGCACCTCAGGTTGTTAAAGAGGATGTTAAGAAGGAAGATGCAGAAGCTATTAAGGCTAAGTTTGAAGAGATTGGTGCTACTGTTGAATTAGAGTAGTTTACTAAGATTGGACTTAAGCTTAAGGAAGACCACCGAAAGGTGGTCTTTTTCTTTACTATTAAGTACCTATATGTTTTTTTCACAGGAAGTTAGGGGAGAACCTGTTAAGGCAGTACCTGAAGTATGACAACCTTTTACCCACTATTTTCTACCACAATTACTACTCACACTCACAAAACCCACCTGCCTCCTCCTTGGTACACATACAAGAACTATTAGCAGGTACATACATATTCATTTGAACATCTAGATTTTCCCTTATCTTCTCTATATTCTCTTTACTTGTAAATACCGTAATCTCACCATCAAATATCCTACTATAGTTGGAATTAATCTCCTTCCTCTTAAGGTCATGAAGAAGTATGTTATATACCTCCTTAAAAGACACTCTACTATTGGACCCATGTACATTAATATCAATCCTATCATTACCATCATATGATTTCTCCTCAATATGTACTTCAGAAAGCTTCTTGGAGTACCTAACCTCTACCCTAACCCTATCTGTGAGATTATCATCCTTCACATACTTAATTCTGTACGGAGGATTAATAATCAAAGTATCTTTCATATCAAACTCCCTTATTTCCTTATCTAAAACAATATTTGAACTATACCCAGACACAACAGAAAATTCCTTAAGCTCTAGCAATCCAAGACCTGCACTAATCCCAAAACCAACCAATGTTGACAAAAGAACAGTTAAAACTTTTCTCCATGCTGTCTTTCTGTTAAAGATAAAGTTATACAGAACAGTAATTAGCATACCAAGGAAGGTAATTAAAGAAAGAAGGAAAAGTAATATACTCCAGAAATATATTCCTTGGAAAAGCCATGAAATCTGAATAACTAGGCCTGCAACAGAACCAAGGAAGAAAAAGACTACAAAAAGAGAACAGAAGGCTACAAAGCACTTAAAGAGAAAGAGAATCGCCTTCCCTAAGAGTGAGAATATTCCAAAGTCATACTTTACTGAAATGTCTTTTTTTTCGCTCTTTGTTTGATTTTTTACAACAGAGGACTCTACTTTCGTTTCAGGGGAATCTTTACTATCATCAATCTTCTCTGTCTTACTATCATCTTCAAAAGCATCTAAGAATCTTACTTTGTATATATACACGAAGGACACAACAGCAACTACAAGATATACTATATCTATTAAGAATTTCCAGAATGCCAACAAAATATCAAAATACCTATTTGCTCCTTGTGTGAAGATATTTGCTCCAGCTTGATAGATATAGTTAAAAGGCATCCTAATTAATAGTATCAGGATGAAAAGGATAGCTAGTTCGAATATAAATCGGATTAATGATTTTGCTTTCATGGAAGAAATCATCCTTACACTCCTATCTACAATACTTGTTACACTTTTAATAAAGTCATTGAATGTGTATTTTCGAGTCTCCTCTATCTGCTCCTCTTGCATATTCTGATTCATCAATTCATCAAGAGTGCAATCAAAAAGCTTACACATTGCAAGCATCTTATCTGTTTCTGGGTATGCTGCCCCTGACTCCCATTTAGAAACAGATTGTCTGGATACTCCTAGTTTGTATCCTAAGTCCTCCTGGGAGAGCTTCTTACCTTTTCTGAGGTACTCTAAGTTCTTTCTAAAACTCATATTAATATTTATTAAATTTAATGGCTGATTTTACCCCTATTCCAGCAGTTGCAACCACCAATTTACAGTTGCTTTGCGTAAACTAGAGGTTGCATTCCCTGATTTTACCACTTATTTAGAGAAAATGTAGGTGATTATGTCCTTAGCATTTTTAATATGTGCGGTTGACGGGGCTAAGTCGTTGTAGAAGAGATCCGCTATCTCTTCTCTGATATATCTAAGATTTCTTCCAATGTATACAAAATTATCATTCCTTTTAACATACTCTATATTCCCATACTCCTGATATCCCACAGGTCGTGTAAAGAGAGCCTTTTTGTTCAACTCCTCTATCTCTACTACACTTACAGAACCAAACTTCGATATTACAATATCTGAAATTGCCATTAAGTCAAGATTCCTATGTGTGAATCCTAGTATCAAAATATTATTCTTATCACCAAACCTTGCATTTAGTCCTTCATATAGCTTCTTGTCTCTACCCGTTAAGATTACAAATTGATAGTGAGGAGAGAGAAAAAGAGGTGTCATATTTTTAACAATCTCTCGTGTAGAAAAACCTCCTCCTGTTATTAATATTATTGGTTTATCTTTCGAAAAACTTGCCTCTGAGAAAAACTCCTTGTACAGATCTACTCGTTCCTGCTCTGATAAAGGAGTAATTTCCCTAAAGGAGAAGTAGTCTCTCACAATATTGCAATTAGGGGTATATCCCTTCAGTGTTTGCTCAGCTTCTTGAGTAGGAACAAAAACCTTATCTGCAACAGGACTAGCCCACCACCTACATACAGTTATGATATCGGTTACGGTAACGATATACTTAAACTCCTTCTCTTTCCTACACTTATCTAAAACTGGAATTAGCAATGTGTTATTTCCCACAACAATATCCGGATTATACTCATTAAGAAGTTTCATTGTTGGGCGAAACAGAGGCCAAACAGTTACAATACTGGCAATCTTAGCAAACCAACTAAACCTATCTATCATTCTATGGAAAAAGTTATATATCAACTCAAATGGATAGAACTTACCAATTAGTGAGTAAAGACGTGGATAGCCAGCAGTAAGCTTGGAAAGCATATACATATCCACTATTTCAACCTCCCCATTAGGAAATCTCTGCAAGAAAGCCTCTTTGAAGGCATTCGCACAAGACACATGCCCAGCACCTGCACTTGCCGTAAAAATTAGAACCTTCTGTCCTTTCATATCCACACATTACACCAATTAGCTACCCAAATTGCAAGTCCACTACCCATAGAAAGATTAAAATCTGATTAAAAGTAAAGGAAAATATTGTTTGGATAAGGATAAACTTACCGACCAGGTCTGTACATAGACCCTACCGTTTTGTGCGTAAAAATGGTATAATACCTACTGTAAATCTGCCTTTACAAACTAATTAAATTGTCATTTTAATACTGTGAATTATTCTCCATTTACAGACTGGTTGATTCAAAATGGTATATCTAAAGGGACTTTAGAGTTGCTTGTTGCCATAACGATAGTGGCTACAATTGTAAGTGTTTTTAGATATATGTTCGGTACAAAGAGTTACGGCATTTATGCTCCTATTATCTTGGCTATATCTTATTCATACACAGGATTAAAATATGGGCTTTCAATTACGCTACTTGTGATATTGATTTCCCTACTTTCCTACTCTGTCCTTAAAAGAATTAGGATGCACTATATTACTAGAATTGCTATTAACTACTGTTTATTAACAATTGGCCTGATAGCCTTCATTATTATCATCAAAAAATATGGATTAGGTCTAGAGAATATTTCAAATGTCCCTGCCCTAGCTTTGATTTCAATCGCAGGACTTTCTGATTTTTTCATAAAGCAGTTTGTTCAGAAATCACCTAAGACCTCTATTATGAATCTCGTTAGTACTGTGTTGGTAGCATCTGCTGGCTGGTTTATCATAACAAGAGAGTATATCTCCGAATATGCAATAAACAATCTCTGGATAATAGTAGTATTAATAATCGTTAATCTTCTAATCGGACAGTTCAAAGGCCTTCGACTAAAGGACTATGTTAGATTTAGATCAGTAGTAAAGGAGAAAGATGATGATTCAAAGAAGTAAATTTAAGGATATCCTTGGATTAAATAGAAGGAATCAGGAGTATGTAAGACCGTACAATAGTCCTTCTGCAAAGAGGATTGCTGATAATAAGATTCTGACAAAGAAGATTCTTGCAAAAGAAGGGATTAGAACACCGGAGGTATACAAGCTAATCAGAACAAAGCAACAGCTGAAGTTCCTAGATTGGGACTCCCTACCAAGAAGCTTTGTTATCAAACCTAATCAAGGTACAGGTGGGAATGGAATTGTTGTCTTCTACGGAAAGAAAAAAGGAGAGATGGCATGGATTAGGCCTAGTGGTGGAATTATGAGCAAAAACGATATTATCTTGCACATTGAGAATATTTTAGATGGCCGATTCTCCATGGGTAACAAGAAGGATATAGCAATCATTGAGGAGCGTGTGCGAACTGATTCACTTCTCAAACAGTACTCATACAAAGGTGTTCCTGATATAAGGGTAATCTGTTTTAACGGTGTGCCGATTATGGCCATGACTAGAATACCAACAAAGAGATCAAATGGTACAGCAAACCTCCACTCTGGAGCGATATGTGCAGGAATTGACATTGCAACAGGAATAACCACACACGCCATGCAAATGGATACATCTTCCCCTCTTAGTGATACATACGAAGATATTGAGGTTACAACAGATCTCAAAGAAAACAAACCTCTAAGGGGAATTCATATTCCTGACTGGGATAATATTCTTAAAATAGCACTCAAGTGTCAAAGAGTATCCAAACTCGGCTATCTTGGTGTTGATATAGCTTTAGATGCCGATCATGGCCCAATTGTATTCGAACTAAATGCAAGACCAGGGCTTGGTATCCAGGTAGCAAACAAAGCTGGTTTGAGATGGAGGCTTGAGAAGGTAAAAGATGTAGAGGTTGAAAGCATCCAGAAGGGAATAAGGATTGCAAAGAGTATTTTTGGGGGAGAGGTTGAAGAGAACATTGAAGAGATTAGTGGAAGAAAAGTTGTTAACATTAATGAAAGAATATTGGTATATCACAGAAATATTGGCAAAAAGAAAAAAGGGAATAAGGAGTATGCAAGAGCATTCATGGATACAGGTGTTTTAACATCTAGAATCTCAGAGGTTTTTGCTAATCGTATTGGTTTTCTAAGCACTATAAAGTATTTTGATACTCTTGAGATTCCTAAGAAGTTTGATTCTCTAAAAGAGGCACAGGAGTACATTGATGAGAATGAAAAGAAACTTACCCTTGAAGAAGGAATAAAAAGAGTTGCTAAAATTGTAGATGATGGTGAGATTAAAGTTAGACCTGTTATAGAAATCAAAGTAAAGATCTCTGGAGAGGAAAAGGAGATGGAGGTAGTAGTTATTGAAGATTCAGAGTATCATTTAATAATCGGAAGAGGAGAGTTAAAAGGATATTTAATTGATACTAGTAAAACATTTAAGAATTAATATGGAGAAAAACTTTTTGAAAATTGCAGGTAATATTCATCTTTCATACTATATCGAGGCTGCTGACATTTTAGGTCTTAAATATGAAATATTGGTTCATGGGTTAATGGCTAAGTTCTCAATTGAGAATAAACATTGGTATATAATCAATACTGTCACTCCACTTGTCCCTACCCCAAGTACAACAATTTGCAAGAGAAAGAATCTAACCCATCTTGTGTTGGAAAAACACGGTATTGCAACACCCAAACAGGAGATTTTGACATGTGAGATTGATGCTATTAAGTTCTTCAATAATCACAAAGATATAGTAATCAAGCCCACCCAACAGCTAGGTGGTAAGGGTGTTTCAATACTCCCACAAAACGAACAGCAGGTATTAAATGCTTTCAAGAATGCATTTGAAACATCACATGCACCATCTGATAGCAAGAAGGTTATTGGTGAAGAATTCATACATGGTGAAAATTACAGATTCTTAACACTCGGGGAGAAAGTAATTGGTATTGTTAGAAGAAAAGCTGCACATGTGGTTGGTGATGGCCAGAGTACAATAAGAGAACTCATAGAAAAGGAGAACGAGAGGAGAAAAAAGAACATAATGCTACCGATAGTCATAGATAATGAGGTGACTCTCAAACTACAAAGAGAGGATATGAACTTAGATTTCATACCTCAAAAAGATCAAGAAGTCATACTTAGATATAACTGCAATTTAACAACAGGTGGCACGACAGAAGAGTGTGCAAACCAAGTCCACGACTACTACAAACAGCTAGCTATCAAAGCTGTCAAAGCAGTAGGCTCTGAATTTGGTGGTGTCGATATCATTGCAAAAGATATAACTAAACCAGAAAAGTGTGCTGTTAATGAAATAAACTACAACCCTGGCCTTAGACTCCACTACAAAGTTGATAAGGGAGAACAGGTAAAGGTTGCTGTCCCAATTATGGAATACATCAGAGATAAATATCTAAATTCTTAAGGCTTAACAAATGAAAGAAGCACAAGTACTCCAAGGTCTAAACTTAATATCCCCCTACTCAACTGTCATAGTTAAGACAGAAGAGAATGATGATGTTAAGAAACTTTTAGATTTAATTAATGGATATCACCCAATATTCATAGAGAAATACTACTTTACACAAGGATTCCTCTACATTGAAACGAAAATACCATTCCTTTGGAGAGAGGCTGCTGAATACATACAGAAATTAGCAAAGAATGATATGACATATGAAAAGTGTAAAGAGTATGTTGTAGAGGTGTTAATTAAACAAAGGGTTGCCTCCATGTCAACAATTCCCATAATGAATGCTGCATATAAATTAGGATATGAAATTACTCCCACCATAATTGATGAGGAAATCTTGCAGACAGAAAAACCTGGATATGCAAAAACATATAACCGACACCACACCGTAGGATGTGGGAAAGGCTCTGAGATAATCTACTCCATATCCTCAAGCCAAGATTCTAAAATTGCCAAGGAAATACAGAAAGACAAATGGTCAACAAACTTAATGATATCAAGACTCGGCCTACCTATTCCTAAATGGGAGACTTTAGATAGCAAGAGTCAAATAGATGAAGTATGGTCAGAATATAACAAACCCGTAGTTATAAAACCAACAGGCCTAACAGGTGGGAACGGTGTAGTAGTAGGAATTAACACAATCGAAGATGCCAAAGAAGCATATGAATTCGCACAGAAAGCCATTAACCAGAAACTTAGACAAGATTGGCAGAAAAAGATAATGATACAAGAACAAGTAGCTGGTGAAGACTACAGACTACTTGTCATTGATGGGAAATTAGAAGTAGCTACAAAAAGAATACCTGCATTCATAACTGGAGACGGGAAAAGTTCAATTGAAGAGTTAATTAACCAGACCAATAGCGATCCACAAAGAGACATCACAAGCCCCTCACACACACTTAAACCAATCAATATAGATGAACCACTACTTAACTACCTTGAAGAACAAAAACTCTCTTTAGAAAGCATTCCTAAAAAAGATGAGAAGGTGCTAGTGAGAAAAGTTGCTAGTATGAGCCAGGGAGGTATCACAGAGGACTTCACAGACTCTGTATCGCCTGAAATTAAATATATAGTTGAAAGCATTGCCCAATCAATTCATGCCTTTGTACTAGGCATAGATGTCCTGTGCAAGGATATTACCAAACCACTAACAACAGAGAATGGTGCAATATTGGAGGTGAATACAATGCCAGAGGCATATCTTAATCTCTTCCCTGTTTTAGGAGAAGATAGATCGTATGTAGCAGATATATTTGTGAAGAAGTTGCTAAAAGATAATGAAACAAAGAAGATTGTGGTGGTTGGCACTATGCTTGAAGATATCCCTACCCTTCTTAGGAAATCAACACTTCTTAAACCGTATATTGGCAAAGATGATGTTGTTGGGGAATATAAAGAGGGAGAAATGAGGATTAATGGATTAAATATTAATAAAGATTTAGAGAAATGGAAAGCCATAGAAGGACTTAAAGTTAATGCTTCATTAGATGTGATAATAATACATCACAGAGATTGGGAAGATGTTAAGAAAACAGGTTTAGGATTTAATAATATTGATATGTTAATTGTTAATAAAGAATTGGCAGAGAGTGATGAGATGAGGACTATTAAGAAGTATAAAAAACAGATTAATAAAATAAAATTAATCTGACCTGGTCGGCAATATTATCTTTATTAGATAAGGATAAATTGTCGATTTTAATAGAATTTTAATATTATTATAGGAGAAACAGAATATGAAATACCTTATCATAGATAAGAAACAAAGGGGTGATATTGGTAAAAATCTTACCATCCCTACTGGCTCTGCAAGGATATTAGAAGAACTGGAAAAAGAAAATATTGAATGTGATTTCATATATAATGATGAGCTTGAGTTCATCTTTAACGATGGAAACACTGTAATAAAAGCTAATGGAAGAGATATAACTCAATATACCCATATCATTTTTAGGGGGCATTCATTACATAACGACAAAGAATATCACTATAAGAGATATATTATTGATTTTGCTGATCTATATAACAGAGATAATCCTGACAATAAAATATTGGTGCAAAATGCCAAAGCAATTAAGAAATTCCCTTATTACAACAAGATTGCCATGGCTCAATTCTGTTCAATAAATCATATCCCATATTTTAATAGCTACTTTAAGACTAACGGTGATTACCTTACCAAGAGAGATTTCTTAACAGCTTTCCCATTAATCCTGAAAGAGTACTCTGGAGTTAATAGAGTTGAGATTATTGATGGGCAGGAGAAGATAAAAAAGAATATTTTTAAGATAGAGAATGAAGCGGATTACAACCAAGAAAGTTTGCAAGGACAGGATAAAAAGAACTTCTTTTTGCAAGAATTCTCTGAAACAGCGCAAGATTACAGGGTTTTTGTTAAATTAGGAGAGGTAATTGGTGGGTGGAGAAGAAAGGCCTCCTCTGGCTTTATGACAGTAAATAAAGGAATCTATGAGATGTACAATAATCCAAGCCCTGAAATTAAGGAAATTGCTGAAAAAGTAGCTACCTTATTAGAAGCTGATTTTATAGCAATAGATTTTATGGAAATAGATGGTAAACCGGCTGTCTTAGAATGGAGTTTCCATCCAGGTTTTAAGGCATACGAAACAAAAATAAAAGGTACTCCTGTAAATATTGCAGAAGCTATTATCTCTGCATATCGACCTGGTCGGTAGATTTCCCCTTATAGGGAAATGGTTAAACTGCATTTTTAATCATTTTTTAATCTTACTATAGGAGAGTCTCTGTAGTCAAAAAGAAGTCATAATATTTGATGTGATTTTGGTTTTCTATCAACTTAGAAAGGTGCTTGTTACTTAACAATTCTTTAGGGTTATCTCTCATATATTGAACAACTGTCCTGAAATATATGAAGTCGCTAACTCTTTTCTTCTGATACGGCCCCTGAAAAAGCCTCCCTACCAAACCATATTTCTTATTCATATACGTTGTATAGTTCCTACTTATATCCCTCATTCTAAGACTCAGGTGTTTTTTCCTGTTAACAGCAACCAAAAGATGATAGTGGTTCGGCATAATACACAGGGAGATAAAGCTAGCTATCTTCGTCGAAAAGAATGAATCCAGAAACATCTTCTTCAACACATGCAAATCTTGAATATCAAAGCATATCTTCCCTTTATGGTTGCCCCTATTGTAAACATGGTAAAGTTCCATACTACAATCATCGCACCAAATAGTGAAAATATTATTAACTACCAGGTCCTTATAGTAAGGTTAAAAAAACATAAAAACAGCCTTAGAATCTTCTACCGACAAGGATAAACCTACCGACCAGGTCTGTTAAATTCCAACTTTCTTAAACACTTTATTCCACATTTCCTTAGATGGAACTATCTTTGCTTTGGGAATTAAACCCTCCCTGACCCAGTTACACTGTTTGAAGTCTATCTTTCCAGCATATAGGAGAGGATAAAGGGACTTGTCATCACCCAACCTCTTTAGGACCCTTCTAAACCCTCTGAAATACACAATGTCTTTTGCATAAATACCTGGTTTGGATGTATCAGATAATCCCCTCTTAACCCTATATGCAACATCAAACGCACTATACTTAGGGAGAGAGCCCAACAAAGCATTGTACAGTTCTCTAAAAGACATCTTCTCACCTATTTTAATAGCGTAAGTAAGGGCTGCTTTCTTCTTCAATCCACTCTCGGTTAGTAAGTTCATTTCATTCTCGTTCCACGTTGCAAGCCCCTCCTCAACATCCAGATACGTTACCAGATTGGCATTTCCCAAGGCTGTGAAACCTGTGTTTTTTCCATTCACAGATCTTAGCACATGTGTTCCAACTTCATGAACAATTGATTTTTTCAATTTGAATTTACTCCTCTGAATCGCACTATTCACAAGCACCTGTTTTCTTTTAACACCAACCTTAATCCCATTTTTGGATATATTTATTGACCGGTATACCTCCCACCCATTTAGCCCTAACTCATTAAACACCCCATCAAACACTTTCACTATTTCATCGTAACCTAAAAGATCTTTCGACCTCCCAGAACTCTTCGTCAAATTATAGTTTTTAACAACACCTCTAAGAACTCTCGCCGCATTTCTAAACAGAATATCAGAAGGCATACCAAACCTTTCCTTCGAAATCTCAGTAACCTTCTCATTATTACCAACAACATTCATTAAATCATTCGCTTGCTCTTTAGATGCAATTAAATCTATGTAGAATTGAGAAATACGAGGATCAACATCAGATATGACTTCAACTTTTGAAAGCTTATCTAAAATATTATCATTATCATTCTTCACAATTCTGTACTTAAAATGTGGTTCGTACGTATCAGAATTAAAAAATTTCTTCTTCTCTGACTGCAAATTCAATGGTGTAAAGACAAGTGCAGTTGGAAGTCTTAATTGTTCAAGAAGGTTTGTAACTTCTTGCAATGTCATCTCTTTTTTCTTCTTTTCAAATATTGCCATATGAATATATTACTATCTTCTAAACTCTTTGTTAAATGAAAACTTTCTCTCACCACTCGCTAATAGCTCTAAAGCTATGCCTGTACCCCTAACAACACAAAATAGTGGTTCATCAGCAACATGGGCGGGAACCCCTGTAGCTCTAGCAAAAAGCTTGTCTAAATTTCTTAACTTTGCGGTACCACCACTCATAACCATTCCTCTGTCTATAATGTCGGCCGATAGTTCAGGGGGTGTCTTCTCCAAAACACTTTTTATTGCCCTTATTATATTTTTCAATGGAAATTCAACTGCTTTAGCAACATCATTTGAATTCACAACTATTGATTTGGGCATACCCGCACCAACATCTCTTCCCCTAACCTCCATCTCTTTTGGAACCTTTACCTCTACTGCAGAACCTATCTTTATCTTAATATCTTCTGCGGTTTGCTCACCAATCAAAACACCCTTCTTTTTACGCATATATGAAATAATATATTCATTCAAAGCATCTCCACTAACTCTCAGTGACTCATACTCCACTATCCCATCAAGTGAGAGGACTGCAACTTCTGTTGTACCACCACCCATATTCACAATCATGTTGCCTGAAGATGTATGAATTGGCAGTCCTGCACCCAAAGCAGCAAGAAGAGGTTCTGGAAGTAGAGTTATTGTCCTAGCACCAACATTATTTGCAGCTTTTAAAACAGCTCTTTCCTCTACGGAAGTAATACCTGCTGGCACACTCATTACAACATCAGGCTTGAAAAACCTCGCTTTGCCCAGTGCTTTATCAAAAAAATGTCTAAGAAGAGCTTCTGCCACTCTAGAATCTGCAATCACTCCTTCACGAAGAGGTCTTTTTGCAACAATATTATCTGGGGTCTTACCAATCATCTCTTTAGCTCTTTTCCCCACAGCAATTACAGTCACATTATCCAAATCAATCGCAACAACTGTTGGTTCCGTAACGACAATTCCCTCTCCTTCTACGAACACAACGGAGTTTGCGGTGCCCAAATCTATACCTATTTTTTTTCCAATCATCTTAGAAAAACTACAAGTTAATTACTATGCAAGGTCTAGCTTCATTACTTTCTTCATCTTATCAGCAGTAACCCTTGAAATCTCAGAAACTTTCTTGCTTGATTTCAAAGCTTTTTTCAAAAGCTCATCCTTCATTCCCTCAGCCTCTTCTCTCCTTTTTCTAATTGGGTAAAGATATTCATTCATTATTTCAAAAAGCCTTTCTTTTACCTCAACATCTTTAATATTGCCCTCTCTGTATCTCTTTTTCATCCCTTCTACTTCATCCATGTCTATTGCAAACAAATCTAAGTATGTGAATGCTACATTCCCCTCCACAGTACCTGGGTCTGTAGCACGAATTCTGTTTGGATCTGTATATACCTTAAACACTTTTTTCCTTAATTCCTCTTCTGTATCTGAGAGGTATATCGCATTATTCAAGCTCTTTCCCATCTTAGCACCACCATCAATTCCAGGGACATTCTTAGGGACTCCTAAAAGATACTCCGGTTCATGAAGGATATTTGTATTGTATGCTTTATTGAATTTTCTTATGATTACCCTAGAATCCTCTACTATTGGTGCTTGATCTTTCCCTACAGGAACAAGATCTGCCCCTACACATACTAAATCAGCTACCTGGTGAATTGGATAGATAAAGAAACCCAACGGTGTTGATTTACCAAAGTTATTCTGAACCATCTCTGTCTTAATTGTTGGATTATGGTTTATCTGTTGAATTGTTGCAAAGTTTGCAAGATATACAAAAATTTCATGAATCTCAGGAACCTCACTTTGTATGAATACATTTGATTTGTCAAAATCTATACCTACTGCATAGTAGTCGCAAAGAAGTTCAAAAACACTATCATGAACTTTCTGTGGATTCATATAGTTGTCGGTTAAAGCCTGTATATTTGCAATCTCAATAAAGGAGTTATACTCATCCTGCAATTTAACCCTATTTTCTAAGGTCCCTTTCAGATGACCAATATGCATCCTTCCAGTTGGTCTATCACCTGTTAATATTCTTTTCTTTCCCATACCTGTATTTTAACAACTTATCTTCTATTATGCTATACTTTAAAGTACAAAATGAAAAAGAAGAAAAACAGTAAAAAGATAGTTTTTGACATACCCAAACACCTTCCAATTATTACCTCGATATTAGTAGTTGTCCTCTCTGCTCTACTGTTCTTTCTTGCAAAAGGCTATACCGTTGATTTGCAAAACAAAGCAGTGAACAGAAGAGGTGTCATAACGGTAAACTCCAGACCTGTTCAAGTAGAAATATATATAGATAATGAACTCATTGGAAAAGGATCAAAAAGCAAAGCCGTGAATACAGGTTCGCATAGTGTAGCATTAAAAAGAGAAAAATATCACACATGGAGCAAAGATGTTAGAGCATTAGCAGAAACGACTACAATTATCACTCCATGGATGCTTCTGAAAAATCCCGAGAAATATACTGTGTGGGATTCTAAAAAAACATATATTGCTCATTGGATTAGTGAAGATGAGAATATAGCCTTAATTCTTCTCCAAGAAGATGAAGGAACATATGCTCTCTGGAGATATAAACTACAAAGTGGATTATTAGACATATTCGACAACCCTAGCAAAATATGGGTTTCAGATAACAAAGACATTGAAATACTCCTTTCACCAAATGGAAACCATGCATTGCTAACACTTTCCAACAGCGATGAAAAAGTGAAATATTTAATTAACACATCCTCCCAATTTTCAACAGAAAGCTCTAAACCTCTTGACCTAGGAGGAAGAAGTGAATTTAAGCTGCAGTGGGCAAAAGACAACAAACACCTGCTTTTAATCTCACCTGAATCTATACTCTCATACAATATTAACTCACAAATAACTTACTCCATGGTATCTCAGAGCAATAATCAGCAATCCATTTGGAGGACTGATAAAAATGGTAATTTATACACTCTGAAAGACCTCTCAAAGCCCGATGATACCGTATACACCTACTCTATTGAGAAGCAGGGACTAGATGGTACAGGAGAATCATACCTAATTAGTAGTATTAGCCTACAAAAAGACGAAAAATATATCGAACACTACAGAGAGAACCCTTCCAATTACATCCCATTCACAAACTCCCCCTTTAACACACAAACTGTAGGTAAAATTACTGACTTTGATATAAATGTCGATATTGCAGGTGTATTCATCACAACCACCTCTGCTTCATACTGGTATGATAACACCTCAGGAACTTACATAATGATAAATCCTTATCCTTCAGAGCTATTAGACTTTTCCAAGAATAATAAACATTTCCTATTTAACAGCAACGATTCTCTATACACCTTTACTTTTAGCAAATACTCCGAAAACCCTGTTGAGAAAACAGGCTCTACACAGTTCACAAATGCTAAAAAAGGAGATTACGTTGGATGGATTGATAATTCCAATTATTACTCATACATAAAAGAGGAGTATCTAAATATTGCAGAAAAAGACGGAGATAACGAGACTAAAGTGCTTCCAACAAAGAATATGCTCTTCTACAATATCGAGGCTTCGAAGAACAGCATCACAACCTTAGAGGTTGATACAAAGGGTGACCTTCTGATTAACCAATACCGAATACAATAATACGCACCTGGCCAGAATCGAACTGACAACCTACGCGTTAGGAGTGCGTTGCTCTATCCAGATTGAGCTACAGGTGCAAAGCTAAACAACTAACCCCGTTAGTTTGTTCCAACGATTATATCAAGAAAAGCTAACCATTTCACCCTATTTCTGAAGAATGGCCGTATAGTAAAATGAAATCAGACAAAAAGTACCAAAAAAGCTTTTCCAAATAAAGCAAAACTCGCCGACCAGGTTCGTTTAATGGTATAATATCTGTTGGAAGAACTATGGAATTCATTAAAGTAAGGGGAGCTAAGGAGAATAATCTTAAGAATATCTCCGTTGATATCCCTAAAAAGAAATTAGTTGTGTTAACTGGAGTTTCGGGCTGCGGAAAGTCTTCTTTGGCTTTTGATACTATATATGCAGAGGGACAAAGGAGATATGTTGAGTCACTCTCCTCTTATGCTAGACAGTTCCTGGGCATCATGAAGAAACCCGATGTAGACTCAATAACGGGGCTTTCCCCCGCTATTTCAATAGATCAAAAGACAACTGGTTCAAATCCTCGTTCAACAGTAGGTACAATTACGGAAATATACAGCTATTTAAGGCTACTCTACGGACATGTTGGACAACCCCACTGTCCTAATTGTGGAATCCCTATTGAATCTCAGACTATTGAAGAGATTACAAAAAAAGTACTCAAGAGGATAAAAGGTTCCACGGAAAGTATCTCCATTGTTTCACCATTGATAAAAAACAGGAAGGGACAGTTCAAATTCTTACTAGACAAATTACTCTCTAAAGGCTTCCTTCGGGTAATTATTGATAACGAAACATACCTTCTAGATGATATAGAAGACCTGAATCTCGATGAAAACAAGAAGCATACAATTGATTTGGTCATAGATCGATTAACTGCTGAGGATTCTGAATCAAAGGAATTCAAAAAAAGACTTACAGATGATATAGAATTAGCCACCCACGAATCAGATGGTGAGGTCAAAGTCCTTATTGACAAAGAAGAATTACTTTTTTCTGAACATAACACATGCATTAAGTGCGGAGTATCATATCCCAAAATTACACCACTCTCCTTTTCATTTAACGCTCCAGAGGGGGCCTGTGATAATTGTACAGGATTAGGATTTCTAAAACAGATTGATATAAAGCTATTGTATAATCCAAATCTCACAATCCGTGAAGGAGGCATATTTCCTTGGGGTAATAGAACAACAAAAGATAGTTGGACGACAAGAATCCTTAATGAAGTTGCTAGAGTTCATAAATTTGACTTAAAAACACCGATCAAAGATTATTCACAAGAGATTTTCGATTTGATATTTTATGGCAAAGGAGCAAAGAAATATTATGAAATCGAATATACTAACCGATTCGGACATACAAATAGCCACACTACACAGTATGAGGGCGTTGTTAAAGAAATTGAAAGAAGATACAACGAAACAACTTCAGAGTTCGCAAGGCATGAGTATGAGAAATATATGAGAGAGATAACATGTCCTGTATGTAATGGGAAGAAATTAAAACCGTACTCTCTTGCAGTTACAATAAAAGAAAAAAACATTATCGTAATCACAGATATATCCATTACAGAATCATATAATTTTCTAAAAGATCTTTCATTGAGTGGGAATAAGAAAAAAATTGCAGAGCCGATTGTTAAAGAAATATTAGCAAGGTTAGATTTTCTAATTAATGTAGGGTTAGAATACCTAACCTTGTCAAGGCAAGCAGGAACTCTTTCTGGGGGAGAATCACAAAGGATTAGATTGGCATCACAGATAGGTACAGGGCTTTCTGGAGTTGTATATGTATTGGATGAGCCATCGATTGGTCTACACCCTAGGGATATTTCAAAACTAACAGAGTCACTTAAGCAGTTAAGAGATGAAGGCAATTCACTCATTATTGTAGAGCATGACCCAGAAACTATGAGACAAGCAGATTGGGTTATAGATGTTGGTCCAATGGCGGGTAAACATGGGGGTGAAATCACAGCAGAAGGGACATACGAACAAGTCAAGCAAACAGATACCATTACTGCTAAATACCTCAGTAATACACTTACTATCAAAAAAGAAGACAAGAAGACAGAGAACAGGGAAGACAAGGGAGCTATCAAGATAAGTGGCGTAAGTACAAACAACTTAAAAAACATAGATGTCAATTTTCCTTTAGGTAAGCTCATTTCAGTAACAGGTGTTTCTGGCAGTGGAAAGTCCTCTCTGATAGAAAACACTCTTGTTCCTGCCCTAGCAAATGAAACCATGCATACAAAGCTAGTTGAAGGTACATACAAAGGTATCGAAGGGGTTGAAAATATCGACAAAGTTATCAGCATAGACCAGTCCCCTATAGGCCGGACACCACGATCTAACCCAGCAACATACACAGGCATCTTTACCCATATACGTGACCTCTACGCCAATCTTAATGAATCAAAAGCAAGAGGATACAAACCTGGAAGATTTAGTTTCAACGTCAAAGGGGGAAGATGCGAGAAGTGCAAAGGTGAAGGTGAGATAAAAATTGAGATGCAATTCCTGTCCGATATATATATCACTTGTGATCAATGCAATGGAAGCAGATACAATTCAGATGTACTCCAAATTGATTACAAAGGAAAAAATATTGCGCAAGCATTACAGATGACCGTAGAAGAAGCTCTCAAGTTTTTCAAAAACCATCCAGTCATCACAAGGAAACTTGAAATACTGAACAAGGTTGGATTGGGATATATCGAACTTGGACAATCCGCCCTAACCCTCTCTGGTGGAGAATCCCAACGAGTCAAACTCGCAAAAGAATTATCAAAAATCTCCACAGGCAAAACTCTCTACATATTAGACGAGCCCACTACAGGACTTCACTATTATGATGTCGACAACCTATTACAAATACTCGCAGAGCTTGTGTACAAAGGGAATACTGTGATTGTTGTAGAGCACAACCTAGAGATAGTGCGTAATTCTGACTGGATTATTGATCTTGGACCAGAAGGCGGAGATAGTGGTGGCGAGGTGGTAGCAGAAGGAACTATCCTTGACATAACAAACAATTCTAAGAGTTACACTGGTAAGTATCTCAAAGAAAACCTTAAAGAGCTTAACATCAAAGTATAAAGTAACAACTCACCCTATAAACTAAAACCGCCTATTTCTACAGTAGCATCGGTGAAACATCAATGACAAAAAGAACTAACACGCTCATAGTTCGTCACCAACAGCACATGTTCAAATATCGGCCTTCAAACATTATGTCGAACCCAAAAGGAAAACACCTCTTAGAAATCTTCTGAACAAATTCATATTTTTTTAGTTTAGAAGATGTAAACAAAAACAAAGAAATATTTTTTCTAAATTTCCAACTGTTTCACTCACCTTATAGAAAAATTAATTTTCGATTAAAAACCTCAACAAACACCATGCCTAAAAGGATCAATGTACAGACCTGGTCTGATGAATAGATAATGAATGTTTTATATAAAATACCTCTCTATTCTATCAACTTCTCCTTCAAAAATTTTTACTATCTTCCTAAAGTTATATTTCTTCGCCAAAGGGATATAAAGATTTTTGACCTCACGAATATACCTCTTGTACTTCTCAGGTTTCTTCAAAACCGTATCCTCCACTATGCAATTAATATTAGAAATCCTGTCAATCACCTTAACTATAACAGCATCCCTATTTTCAGATAACCTTCTGAGATAATTTTGAGTGACTACATATTTCTCTTCTTGAGTCATACCCTGTCCTTCCTCTTCGGGAGTTTTAGAAAGAAGAAGAATTGTATCTGCAATTTTATCACCAAACTCCTTACGAAGTTCCCCTATCTTAACATCGGCATCCTCCACTACATCATGCAGAAGAGTTGTCACAAGAAGTCTCTCCAAATCATCCTCTTTACGAAACAACTCACAAAGCAAAGAAGATGCATAATATATGTGTTCTTCAATGTAAGGTGCCCCACTATCTCTAAATTGTCCATGGTGCCCTTTCTCTGCAATAGATATTGCTTTCTTAACAATGTCCGAATATTTTAATTCGGACATTTGACTGAGTAAATCTTTTTTTGTCACTCTAGGCAATTTTTTCATTACTTAACAATATTTATAATTTCAAAAATATCTTTAATAACATAATCTGCTTTGAAACCTTTCTCTAACTGATCACTTTCCAACCATACTGTCTTCATTAAAAACTCTTTCCCTGTCTTTAAATCTTCTAAATCATCATCAACAAAATAAATGTTGCTAGAATTAACATATTGAAACTTTCCTAACAACAACTCATATATCTCCCTATCAGGCTTCTTTAATCCATAATCACCACTAAATATCGCCACATCAAAAATATCTTTAAATCCAAACTTCTCTTCAAGATAATGTCCCCATTCTTTAGGAATATTTGAAAAAAGTGCCAATTTATATTGCTTCTTAAGTACTTCTAACATATCTAGCACGCCCTGTTTGAAGTTTATATTCTCTAAAAATCTCTTCTCTTGAGTTAAGAAATTATCAAAACCAACACCACTCCAAAAAGCTTTCCTATCAATTCTATCAACCTTATAATCTTCATAATATTTCTTAACTAATTTAGTATCAATACTAGGAAAGGTTAGATAGAAAATCTGCGATATTAAATGAGGGTTTGTTGTTAAAGTCCCAATCATATCAAAAACTATTGCTTTTTCATTAGAATATTGTTTGTTCTCAGTTATCATAGATAAACTTTCAAATAATACAACTTATAACTTCCTTAGAACACCTGGATAGTAGTAGAAAGAATCTCCGATTCTATAACTACCGTACAAACTACCATCATCACTCATTGCGTAGGGGGAAAACTCATACCCATCAGGTAAGTGGATAGCTCCTGTTTTCAGTAAGTTACTATACAGCTTAATTTCTTTAGTATCCAAATTCATGATGAAAGAATCTATTACCTTATCAGTAGCATAGAGGGCAAGTATCTCATTTCTGTTATTGATACTTTTAATCGTGAAAACTTCCAACTTCCCATCAACCACATCTTTAAGATAATCCTCTATTTTATATCTATATAAGAAAGGCTTACTAGAGAACAATCTTGGTACCTTTCTATTTTGATACACAAAACTAGATTCGTTAATAATAAAATCAACAATGTTATACTCCTGTACAACTGCATAATTTCCATTACTTGCGCCAAGCATTGTATATGTCGACGACGGATCTTGGTGTGACCACGTTTGCCTAAGTTTCCACTGATTCGGTTCTAAGTACTCGAAGTAACCTAGCACTACCTTATTTTTTGCCCGTGCATTAGCCCAAATATTTTTTTTATCATCTATGTTATAAATCTGTTGTCCAGGACCTTCATGTATGCCAAGCTGAGAAGCTATAGTTTCTGATAAATCAATTGGCTCATGCTGATTCGAAGACAACCAAACAATACCACCAGAGATAGCTTCTGATACATATTGTGTCCCTGCAACATCCCCGTAATTGTTTAGTGATTTTCCTTCACTATCCCGGAATATTAAAGGAGGGAAATCCTTAGATAGACCTCGTTGTTTAACAATGGTTTCAAAATACTCCTGCTTATCAGATTTTATATAATCTCCTCTTAATGAATAACCTTTAGAAGGTTCAAGAGTTATTGCAGGATTATTCAAATCGAATAAGTAAGATATTGCTTCCTTTTTTAAATCCATAGGAGCTTGAACAACCCCAATCTGTCCTAACCTGTTCACTCCAAAGACTTTAGAATATGACATTTCCTCCTTAAGCTCAAACTGCCCTTGAACACCTCCCTTATCATCCCAAACAAGCGTAGCAACACCAAGAGCTGTGCCTGCAAGCATACGGTCCCTATTCTCAAGGTCGCCTATAGCCTCAACATTAATATTACCTCCTGTACCCTTATCATCAATACTACCTACACCTTTAGCAAATTCAAAAGCTTCGAAAGAATATTTGGAACGCCTCCTAGCACTATTCAATGATTGTGACTGTTGACTCGAAATAAAAGACGCATAAGATATTTTTTCTGCAATATTTGTATTTTTGTAAAGGTATAAACCAATACCTAAGACAAATAAAATAAGTACTGAATAACCTAATAACACAGCAATTCTATTGTTTTTTTTCTTCCCCATTTCCTACTCATTAATTTTATATATAATAGTATACCAAATCGGGGTGACTCGACTTGAACGAGCGACCTCTACGTCCCGAACGTAGCGTTCTAGCCATCTGAACTACACCCCGCTA
>ENA-UOOK01001754-UOOK01001754.1-fermentation-metagenome-genome-assembly--contig:-NODE-1754-length-28102-cov-5.962812_pt1 | contig 28102 bp, 21 predicted proteins | sample MGYA00245777_ERZ724023 | MGnify/ENA primary metagenome ERZ724023 (study PRJEB28704, sample SAMN03018312) | fermentation metagenome | biome: anthropogenic terrestrial biome; feature: soil; material... | reverse complement strand
CACCGGGTATGCAGGATTTATTTGCCTATGTCGGAGCTTTTTCAAATGCACCGACTACAAGTGCTGGCAGTATTTTGGGTTCCAAGATGGCCTCATCAGGGCATAAAATGGATCTACTATATATTACCTGTGGTGACCATGATGATATAGCGATGAGCAGTTATGAAATGGCTGTTAATGGGTTGCGGGAAACGGCGGGGGAGAATTTCAACCAATATTATCAGGTACTTATAAAAGGCGGTGCCCATGACTTTGGTGTTTGGAATAATGGCGCCTATAATTTTCTCCGGCTTTGCTTCGGTACCGATATTTCTTGACAAATAATTGCAAATATGTTATCAATAGATCGTAGTCATTAAGAATATGTTAATAACATCCCTTAAAATCTAACCGTTTAGAAACGCATGTACAGGGTGTTCCTAATTTTATACATAACTCTCTGATTATAGAAATAATAATAAATAGGGTCGTTTAGACACCGGAAAAATTCATCCACAGAAATCAAAACCAAGCTTATTTTTTCGCTCAAAATCTAACCGGTTAGAATTGTACGTTTGTGAGGAAAGGAGTGATCGAGGCAGCGGAAAAAGCGGTAATCATTTTCGGAGTAGAGTGAAGCTACAACGAACTTGAGAATTATTAAGGAGGTTAATAATGAAGATTAAAGGTTCGGTTCTTTTCCTAATGCTAACGGTTGTGTGTTTAATCCTGTCAAGTTCAGTATTGGCGATTAATCCGGCTCGGAATGAAATGCTAGTTGCGGATATTCTCACCGGTAAAGTCGGTAATCCCGGGAATTTTAATTTCTGGGCGACTTGGGTCGGGAATGATAAAGGTCTCCAACAGCTTGTCATTGATCCTTTATGGATGGCGGATTATGTTACAGGCGAAATAATTAATGTCCTGGCAGAAACAAATCCCATTTATTCCGATGGTTTCACGAAACTTACAGTTAATTTGCGGGAAGGAATATTTTGGAACGATGGTGTTGAATTTACTGCGGACGATGTAGTCTATACTGTTAAACTTTGTATGGAAACTCCAGGGATGAGTAGTCATACACAGTTTAATCAGAATATCAATAAAATATACAAAACCGATGATTATACAGTCGTATTTGAGCTAAAGAATGCCAATTCCCGGTTCCATTTTGAGTTTTTAGACCGGTGGGGGGCTTGCCGTATTTTACCAAAGCATGTTTTTGAAAAAGTTGAAGATCCGTTGAGTTTTCAGTTTAATCCACCGATTGGAACGGGTCCTTATAAACTTGCCGAATACGATCTGGGTGGTTACTGGTTCCTCTATGAACGCAGAGAGGATTGGCAAAGGACCGCCACGGGAATGCTCTATGGCAAGCCAGCGCCCAAATATGTCAAGTTTATCCATTATGGAGATGCCTCCAAAAAAGCGATGGCGCAAGTAAGCCACCAGCTGGATATGGCGGATTTAACCCCTGAATCACTCCAGGTTGTGCTGGATCGAAACAAGTATGCCCGTGGGTATTATGAAGATTTCCCCACAGCCGAATTGTTACATCCTTGCGTAACAGGGGCGGCCTTCAATACTCTAGTCAAGCCTTTTGATAATCGAGAAGTGCGTTGGGCTTTAAATCTAGCGTTGGACGCAAAAAGCCTGGCACTCACAGCCTATAATGGCGCTGCTGCCTTTTCACCAGCCTATATTCCAGCGCTACTACCTTACTATGAAACCTATTACGAAAGATTACAACCCTGGCTCGAAGATTATACCATTGAAGTAGATGGCGAGCAGTTTAAACCCTATAATGCTAATTTACCGTTTGAAATGGCCGAAGCCGCCAGAGAAAAAGGGTCTATACCGGAAACAGAGCAAGAGCTCAGAGTGATGTTCGGCTATGGCTGGTGGAAACATTCCCCGGAGATTGCCGAGAAATTACTGAAAAAGAATGGTTTTACCCGTAATAGTGATGGTAAATGGTTATTACCCGATGGGACCCCATGGAAAATTGAGATCGTCTCCCTTACGGCTGCGACTAACCCCTCATTTAAATGGGCTTTTGCGATTGCCAACCAGTGGCAAGAGTTTGGGATCGATTGTGAAGCCAGGCCGACGGAACAGGTTGAATCATTGACCGAGACCGGCGATTACCAGGTAGTAGGAGGCCAACCGGCAGCGGAACCCTTTGGTGCCGGGATCGATCTGTACAGAGCATTTAGTGTTTTCAAATCATCTTACTTTAAACCAATCGGTGAAAAACGGGTTGGCCATCAATCAAGATGGGTACATAAAGATTTAGATCGGCTCATCGAAAAGATGGAAAATACCGATTACAATGATCCCGAAATTATTGAATTGGGATTAGAAGTGGCCAAGATACTGATTGACGGACAACCAGGAGTTTCATTGGCTTCCTTCCCGGGCTTTATGGGACTGGACACCTATTATTGGACAAATTATCCGGGCGGTGAAAATCCTTATGCCGTTCCTTGGTACCATTGGCCCAACTTAAAATTCGTATTACCGTTCCTCGAGCCTACTGGCAGGAAGTAAGGAGCTAAAAGCCTCCCTAATGCAGGGAGGCTTTTAAAAAAAAGAAGCTGATAAATATCGTATTATGGAGGGCTAATGGTGTTTAAAAAATATATTATCCCACGCTTTATCCAGTATATAACGGTCTTATTTATTGGAATTACCTTGGTCTTCATTATTCCCCGGTTATTACCTTCAGACCCGGTTGAACACCAGCTCAATCGAATGACAGCCCAGGGGCAGTATTTAGATCCAGCGGCGGTTGAGGAAATGAGAGAAACGCTACAGGAATTGTATGGTTTGAAAGGTGGTCTCTTTCAACAGTATATTAATTACTGGAAAAGGTTGTTTACAGGGAACCTTGGCCCTTCTTTCACCCAGTTTCCTACCCCCGTTGTTGAGTTGATAAAAATCTCTTTGCCTTGGACCCTTGGACTATTACTGGTTTCCTTAATGCTGTCATGGGTAATCGGGACGATGCTTGGGGGAATAAAAGTAAGTTTCCCCAATTCAATTTTGGCAAAAATAATGGAAGTTTTGGCGATGGGGATGCGCCCGATTCCCTATTATATAATGGCGCTTGTTTTACTGATTATATTTGCCTTTATCTTTCCTGTTTTTCCGATGGCCGGCGGTTATAGTATGGGAGCTAAAGTAGGTTTTAACCTTAGATTTATCCTTGATCTGTTCAGACATGCTTTTTTGCCAATAATGTCAATGGTAGTGCTCGAGATTGGGGGCTGGTTTTTGCAGATGCGGAATGTAGCTTCCAATGTGGTTGAAGAAGATTATGTGGTTTATGCTGAGGCTTCAGGACTGCCTAAATTAAAGATCATTTTCCGGTATATTATGCGGAATGCGATTATCCCACAAATAACGGGCTTAGCGCTGAATCTTGGCTTTATCTTTGGGGGCGCATTAATTACCGAAATCGTATTCTCCTATCCGGGGATCGGCACGCTACTGTATTCGGCAATCTTGGCCGGGGATTATAATCTAATTTTGGGCATTAATATTTTTTCAATTGTCGGCGTATCAACTGCCATGCTAATTATTGATCTGATTTATCCATTACTTGACCCCCGAGTCAGGTATCAATAGGGAGGGAGAGAAGATGTTGCGAGTTTTTAAAAGACTATTTCGCTACGATAAAAGATTTAGGTTTGGTTTTTCCATCTTAACCTTATTTATCATGATCGCCCTAATATCCTTGTTTTCGCCTTACAATATGAAAGCCTGGAATACAGTTCCTAGAGATATGGCTTCGAGCTTGAAATATCCCCTGGGGACAAATTCGATGGGTCAAGATATATTATGGCAAGCCATGGTGGCCATTAAAAATTCATTATTACTGGGATTAATCGCCGCTTTGATTTCGCGTATTATCGCAATTGTCCTGGGTTTGCTGGCCGGATATAAAGGAGGCCTCTTTGATCGGATTGTGATGACAATTAACGACAGTTTTATCATCATTCCCTTATTTCCGGTCTTAATCCTGATCGCCAGTATCCTCCGGACTTCTTTAAGCATAACTGTACTCGGGATCATCATTGGCTTATTTGGTTGGGCCTGGGATGCCAGGCTTTTTCGTTCCCAAATTTTAAGTCTAAAGGAAAGGGAATTCACTAAAACAGCAGTTTTATCAGGAATGAAAACGTATAAGATAATTACTTCCGAGCATTTGCCCTATATCATCCCTCTTATTATGGCGGCTACCATCAATAATGTGATCTGGGTAATTGGCATGGAAGTAACTTTATCGATGTTAGGGCTCTCTAATCTTAATACGCCAACCATTGGCACGATGATCTACTGGGCTTTGCAATACCAGGCCATCTTTTTAGAGAAGTGGAATTGGATCTTGACCCCCATCATCAGCTGTATTGTACTAATTCTTGCTTTATATATGCTCTCGACCAGTATTAGTGAATATCTTGATCCGAGAACTAGGTTACAGATGATCAAAGGGGAGTGAAGTCATGTCAATTTTAGAGGTAAAAGAACTAAAGGCTTATTATAGTACAGAAAAATACGGCCACATTTATCGGGTCAGGGCGGTTGATGGAGTCTCCTTTCAGGTCCATAAAAATGAAATATATGGGATTGCCGGAGAATCCGGTTGTGGTAAATCAACCCTGTTAAAAGCCGTCAGCGGGCTGATTAAGCCTCCATTAGAGATCTTGGAGGGAGAAGTAGCATATAATTTTGATGATAAAATACTGGATATTTTAGCTTTAAAGGAAGATAAACAACGCCGTCAGGTGCGCGGGGTTCGGATCTCCCATATTCCCCAGGGCTCAATGAGTGTCTTAAATCCAGTGCGAAGGATCAAAAAGTCATTTGAAGATATTGTTGATGCTCACCAAAAGATCAAAGACCGGACGTGTTTTGACAAGATGGTAAAGACACATCTAGAGGCCTTGGGACTGGACTGGAGTGTGATGCACGCCTTTCCCCATCAACTGTCTGGCGGAATGCGACAGCGGATTACGATCGCATTAGCCACAATTCTAAAACCGGACATAATTTTTGCTGATGAACCCACCACAGCCCTAGATGTCATTGTTCAACGGGGAGTAGTGCAATTAATAAAACAGATTAAAAAAGAGCAGCAAAATACCCTGATCATGGTCACTCATGATCTGGCGATCCATGCTAATTTATGTGACCGGCTGGCAATTATGTATGCCGGAAAAATAGTTGAAGAAGCTGATGTGGATATTATATTTAACCAGCCTAAACATCCTTATACGCTAATGTTATTAAAATCATTACCCACCATCGGAGATAAATCAATCCGGGCCAGTGCACCCGGAGCGCCACCTTCACTAATACATGTGCCATCCGGGTGTCGATTCCACCCACGCTGTCCAGAAGCGACGGAACGATGCCGAAAAGAAACCCCCGAATTAATCCAGGTGGGAGAAGGCCATCGGGTAGCATGCTTTCTTGAGGAGGGCTCTAAATGAAGATAAATCAAAAAAATTCCCAGTCTAAACAGGTAAAACTAAATCAAGTTGGGGTTGAACAGGCATCTTCACAGCTACTTACGGTTGATGACTTAACGAAAGTCTTTATCAAAGGTCAGGGCTTTACTAAATCCACAATCGCCGCGGTCAATAAAGTTTCATTCTCCTTGAAGCTTAATCAACCGGAAATATTTACGCTCGCGGGTGAAAGCGGTAGTGGTAAATCAACGGTGGCTAAACTAATCCTCGGTTTTGAAGTGCCTACTTCCGGTAGTATAAGCTATAAAGGTGATAAAATAGCCAAGCTGAAGGGAAAAAAGGAGTTCATGAGAGATGTTCAACCTGTTTTTCAAAATCCGTTTGAAACCTTTAATCCGTTGAAGAAGATTGATTCTTATCTCTATGAAACTGAAAAAAACTTTAAAATGGCAGAAACAGATCAAGATCAGCTAGTGGAAAAATCCTTAGAATTAGTGGGACTTTCAACTGCCGAAATCAAAGATAAATATCCCAGTGAAATGTCCGGGGGTCAGCTGCAGAGAACATCGATTGCCAGAGCATTAATTACCAATCCGTCATTACTAATTACCGATGAACCCGTATCGATGATCGATGCTTCTTTAAGGATGTCTGTGATAAATTTATTTAAAAAACTAAAGGAAGAGCAAGGGGTTAGTATCATCTATATTACCCATGATCTGGCGACAGCTTATTATGTCAGTGACCGGATTGCCATTATGCTAAGAGGACAGGTTGTGGAGATGGGTTCGGTCGAAAAGGTGCTGGGTAATCCGCTCCATCCTTATACACAATTGTTAAAAGCCTCAATTCCGGTACCCAATCCGGCCAATAAATGGGCAAGCGACATTGCCTTAAGTGATCTGGAAACTAAAGAATACTCGCGGAGCGGGTGTAAATTTTCCGGACGCTGTCCAAAAGTGCAGGCGATCTGTAAAGAATGTGAACCGGAAAATTATAGAATCGAGGACAGAGATGTAAAATGTCACTTGTATAAATAGGGGATCAGAGGGAGGGGTTATGATGATTTATGAGTATCACGTGGCCAAAACTGGTTCGGATTTTGGACAGGGAACAAAAGAGGATCCTTTTCTGACGATTAATAAGGCGGCTTCGCTTGCCCAGGCCGGGGACACGATAATTGTCCACGCCGGGGAATACCGGGAATGGGTGAAACCCCGGAACACAGGATTAAGCAATACCAGGAGAATTACCTATCAGGCCGCGGAAGGAGAAAAGGTAGTCATTAAAGGCTCTGAACAGATCCGAGACTGGGAACAGTTTGAAGGATCGATCTGGAAAGTAGTGCTGCCTAATGATTTATTCGGGGAGTATAATCCCTATTCAGAAGAGCTCTTTGGTGATTGGTTTGTTACGACCGATTCCGGGAGCAGAAAACACCTGGGAGATGTTTATTTAAACGGGCTCTCCTTTTATGAGGCGGGATCTTTGGCGGAGTTACGAAATCCTGGTATAAGGAAAGAAGTGATGGATCATTGGACAGGCAAGGTAGTTCCCGTACATAATCCGGAGCAAACGATATATCTCTGGTATGCTGAGGTCGATGCAGAAAACACCACCATCTATGCCAATTTTCATGACCATAATCCCAATACCGAGCTGGTAGAGGTAAATGTCAGGAAATGCTGTTTTTACCCGGACCGAATAGGTATAAACTATATTACAGTAAAAGGTTTTGAGATGGCGCAGGCGGCAACCCCCTGGACGCCTCCGACCGCTGATCAGCCCGGATTATTGGGTCCCCACTGGAGTAAGGGCTGGATCATTGAAGATAACATGATCCATGATTCGAAGTGCAGCGGGATTAGTATCGGTAAAGAAAACGCTACAGGCGACAATTATCGGACGAAACGGAGAGATAAACCGGGATATAACTATCAAATAGAATCTGTATTCAGCGCTACCCATGCTGGTTGGAGCAAAGAGACCGTTGGTTCCCATCTTATTCGCAATAACACCATATATGATTGTGGCCAAAATGGGATCGTCGGTCATCTGGGCTGTGTCTTCAGTGAAATTTATAATAATCACATCTACAACATTGCTCTAAAAAGAGAATTCTATGGATATGAAATTGCTGGTATTAAGCTGCATGCAGCGATCGACGTACAAATCCATGATAATCGTATTCATGATTGTTCCTTGGGAACCTGGTTAGACTGGCAGACACAGGGGACGAGAGTTAGTCGGAACCTTTACTATCGTAATAACCGCGATCTGTTCGTCGAAGTTAGTCATGGACCGTATATTGTTGACCACAATATTTTTACTTCCGAATATGCGCTGGACAACTATGCACAGGGCGGGGCGTATGTAAACAATCTAATTTGTGGGAAAATGGATCAGCAGAAAGTCCATAAACGGTCAACACCCTATCATCTTCCCCATAGTACAAAAATAGCGGGTTTCTCTGTTGTTCTGGGCGGGGATGACCGCTTTTATAATAACATCTTTGTGGGGAAAGATGGGCTCGAAGGGGTCGGGACTGCTCAGTTCAATGGCTATACCACATCATTAGAGGAATATTTGAAAATAGTACACCAAAAACCAGGCGATGAAGATATATTTTTAGATAATAATCAGCCTGTTTATATTAACAACAATCTATATTTAAATGGGGCGGTTCCGTTCGAGCAAGAAAAAGATAAAATTGTGGCAGCACTGTTTAACCCGGAAATTAGGATTACGGAAGAAGAAGACGGAGTATACCTCACCTGTTGCCTCCCAGAAAACTATGAAAAAATACTTGGGGAAATCCAAACGACTAAGACCCTAAAGCGGGTAAGGGTGGCTAATGCTGATTTTGAGAACCCAAATGGAAGTGAAGTAATACTTGATATCGACTATTTAGGAGAAAAAAGAGCAGAAAAGAGTGGAGTAGGCCCGATTGCCGATTTGCAACAGGGGAAAAACCGGATCAAAGTATGGAGTTAACGTAAAAATCCTAACCGAAGAGAGACTTGACAAAATAATGGATAATTTATATGATATTAACATCATAATAATCTAAACGATTAGAAACGTTAATGATTAAAAAAAGCGATTTATATTTAAGCAAAGCTAGACGAATAGAATTACGTGTACAGCACCAGATAATTTTGGCGTTAAATCTAAACGGTTAGAATTTGGATTTGAACGAAGCGATTGTACCCAACAAAGTACATTACGAGTGGAGGTGATCGTTGGAGATTTGAGTCATTAGTAATGATCTGAAACGTAAGGATGGTAAAACAGAATAAGGAGGTAAGTGTAAATGAAAAGGCTAATATTGATCGCCTTGGTGTTAATTCTGGTCGGGATTTCGGCTTTTGCTGCTGACTATTACCCGAAATATTCAGGGAAACCAACCACCATAACCATGTGGGCATGGACCAGTAACGAAAATTACTCGATTGAGGAATTTGAGAAAGTCTATCCCAATATTAAAGTTAAGTGGGAAAACTTTGACGTTCATTATGAAAAAGTTCAGACCGCCCTGTCGGCCGGAAGCGGACTGCCTGATGTGTTAATGGTGGAGTACTCTTTTGCTCCTCAGTTTATGGATCTCGGCGCTTTCCAACCTATTAATAAGTGGCTGGATGAAAAGACTTTTATCAAACTATATGGGGAGGCGGCCATGGGCTGGTGTGCCATGGACGGAGAGATTTACGGGACGCCGCAGGATAGTGGCGCCATGACGATGTTCTACCGAAAAGATTTGTTTGATCAATATGGATTAATCGTGCCGAAGACCAAGAAAGAATTTATCGAACAGGCTAGAAAATTTAAGAAAGCAGCGCCACATTTAAAGTACATGGCGGCACCAATTGGCAATACCATGTGGTGGATTGGCCAGGTTTGGGAGGCAGGAGGAAAGCTGTTCGATTACTCCAATGGTAAATGGTATATTAATTTTAGCAATCCGGTTGCAGTAGAAGTCTTTGAGACCTGGGGCCAATTGTTTGATGAGGGTGTTTTCGATCTAGAAATGTGGTGGAATCCCGACTGGTTTAATTCTTTGAATGAAGGGACGACAGCTGTTGTTATAAATGGTAGTTGGTTTGCCGAATGGCTTAGATATAATGCTCCCGAGTCAGAAGGGAAATGGCGGGTAGCGATTCCACCGCAATGGAACCCGGCGAAACCGAATAACGGGATGCTTGGTGGTTCCGGTTTCTATGTGACATCCCATTCCAAAAACCCGGAAGCAGCTGCGATCTTTGTCAACTGGTTAAACTCCCACCCTGCTTCCCTCAAGTGCTTACATAACTACAGTAATTTGCCAATTATGGTATCGTCCAGATATGAAGAAGTGCTCGATGAGGTTGCCGGACCTGATGCTTTCTTTGGCGGTCAGAACATCGTGGAGACTTTATGGGAAGCCCATCAACTGGTTAATACAACCTTTGTTGTTTTACCAATTATGTCCAATGTGGACGAGAGTCTAAGCCTTCTTCTGCAGGATTATGCTGATGGTAAAATTAAGCGGTTTGCCGATATTCTCCCCAGGTGGGAAAAGGAAGTTATTAGCACCATGAAGGAATTTGGCTACTCCAATGTTATTACCGGTAAATTACCGTGACCAATTAAAGGGGGGAGGATTCTCCTCCCCCACTACCTTTTTTTTAGATCAACATTTAAAACGGAGGTGGGAATAGATGATGGATGAAATGATGAATAACAAGATGAATGAAATGATGAATAAAAAAAAGCTGAATAAAAAGACGATTGCTTCAATCAAGGCATATCTCTTTCTTGCCCCTTTTTTACTCGTTTTTTCTACCATGGTGATTTATCCGATTGGCTTAGGAGTTAAGCTATCTCTTTATGGACAAAGAGGGGCGAGAATGTGGTATATAGGCCTGCAAAACTTTGCCACGGTCTTCCGGGATTCGAAGTTTTGGGAATCTTTTCGGATCCCGCTCTTCCTTTTGACGGTGCAGGTTCCTTTAATGCTTTTTATCGCAGTGCTCATTGCCTTTCTATATGAAAAAACGGAAAAACGCGGTGGGAAATTCTATCGCTTTATTTATTACCTTCCAAACACGATTCCTGGGATCGTGACCGGTATTGTCTGGTCATATATTTTTTCCGATTCCATGTCCCCTTTTCGGACGGTAATTGATTTACTGGGTTATTCCGGAACTAAAATCCTGACCAGACAACACCTGCCCTCGATTCTTCTCGTGATCATCCTATGGGCTTTTACCGGATATACCGCGTTTGTCATCTACTCTTCATTAATCGCTATTCCCAAAGCATTTTCGGAGCAAGCCCAGTTGGATGGGGCTACTTTCTGGCAAATTGCTTTTAGAATTAAACTGCCGCTCCTGAGAGGCGTGCTCATTTCATTGTTTATCTTTAATGCGATTGGCGCGATCCAAGTCTTTAATGAACCGTGGATGCTAGGACAGCTGGTTGTTTTACCCTCTAATTATACTCCCGCAATGTATATCTATAATTCAGCCTTCGCCCAAGGGCGGTTTACCTATGCGGCGGCCATGGGGCTGATCTTGGCTTTAATTACCTTCTTAATTTCTCTGTATGTGTTACGCAGTGCGACTAAACAAATGCTGACTGGAGAATCGCACTAGTCGAGAAGAACAGCGGTGTGCTAAATTAATAGATTGACAAGGAGGGGTTAATTTGCGGAAACATACATGGACTAAGCTTATTATGCTAATTTTAGCGGTCTATTTTATCTTCCCCTTTTATTGGCTAATCATTGGAACAACCAAGAATGTCGGCCAGTTATTCCAGAAATCCTTGCTTCCGGGAGTACCCAGTCATTTTCTAGAAAACGTCAGCGGTGTTTTCACCTACGAAAAGGGCATTTTCTTTAATTGGCTGGCTAATTCATTTTTATATGCTGTCCTCGGCGCGTTCATCGCCATCTTCATTGCCTGTATGGCTGGTTATGCTTTTCGACGGTATGATTTTTATGGAAAAAAGGCTCTTTTTATTATAATATTGGGGTTTGCCATGGTTCCTGTCTACGCCACGACGTTACCTCTTTTTATGCTTTTTCGGGATTTACAATTAATTAATTCCAGATTTGCGGTTTTACTGCCATCCTTTGTTCATGTCTTTGGCGTTTATTTAATGGTGGCCTATTGGAATCAGGTGCCGGAAGAATTGTTTAACGCGGCGCAAATCGATGGAGCCAATGATTTACTAATCTTTTTTCGGATCGGACTTCCTAATATTATCCCCGGTTTTATTACCCTATTTTTACTTTCCTTTGTCGGGATTTGGAATAATTTCTTTCTCCCGCTGGTTGTGATCAATAGTAGAGCAAAGATGCCGCTAATCCTGGGGATCACAACAATAACTGATCCGCAGGGTTTTCCGGTTTATAATTTGACCCTCACTTCCAGCTTTTTTGCAATCCTCCCTTTATTGATCCTGTTTATAGCTTTACAAAGATACTTTAAACCTCAAGTATATACCGGTCGTTAGTATAACTATATTACTTATTTTAATTGACTCAGGAGGACCAAGATGCCAACGATAAAAGATGTAGCCAAACATGCTGGCGTTTCTGTAGCTACTGTTTCCGCAGTAATTAATCGGGATTCTGGGGTTAAAGTCAGCAAAAAGCTGACGGAGAAAGTTGAAAAGGCAATCAAAGAAATGAATTACCGACCAAATCGGATCGCCCGTGCGCTTTCCAGAAAGGAAACCCAGACGATCGCTTATGTCGTACCTACTGTGAACAATACGTTTTTTTCCCAAATGGCGCACCTGATTGAGGATAAAGCCTTTGAAAAAAAGTACGGAGTTTACCTTTGTAACACCCACAGCATGGTTGAGCGGGTAGAGCTCTATAAGGACATATTAATCGAAAACAGAGTAGCTGGGGTGATAACAACTCTAACCTGGGACATTATCGAAAATGGTTTTATTGAGGCCATGCGGGAAGAAGAGATTCCCATTATCGGACTGGCGGGCGCCCGGAGGGTTGATGGTATTGATACCATTACTTTTCATGATGTTCGGGGCGGGGAATTAGCTACCCAGTATTTGTTGGAGAAAGGCCATCGAAAAATCGGTTTTATTGGGATTGAGGAGAGTAAAACAACTGAGCAACGCTTGAAAGGTTATAAAAAAGCACTTAAGGAGGCTAAGGTAGAAGTAGATGAAAGATATATCGAAAGAGGAAAAAGTTTTAACCGTGAAGAGGGATATAATTTAGCGCATAAACTCTACCGGAAGTGTCCGGAGGTGACCGCCATCTTTGTCTATAACGATATAATGGCGGCCGGAGTGCTTGACGGCCTTAATGATTTGGGGTTAAGGGTACCCGGGGAGATCGCGGTCGTCGGTTATGATAATAGTGTTGCCAGCTATACACGGCCGAAGTTGACAACGATGGATCTTTTCAAAGAAAAAATGGTTGATGAGGCGATGGATATTTTATTCAGGCGTATTGCCCGCGAGGAATTTGAGCCTAGACACGAACAGATCCTGCCCAAACTGGTAGTCGGGGAATCCTCTTAGGAGCTAAAAGTCAGTACTTGTTTGTATTATTCAGAACTGGAGGTTGAGGTAAGATGCGAAAAAAGGCCCAATTATACTTAGATAAGCATTATAAAATTGCCCAGACGGATCAACGGATTTATGGATCATTCCTTGAACATCTGGGGAGGGCGGTTTATTCGGGTATATATGAACCCGGTCATCCCCAGGCTGATTCTAATGGATTTCGCGGGGATGTGATGGCGCTGATAAAAGAGTTGGATGTCCCTCTGGTGCGCTATCCCGGCGGTAATTTTGTTTCCGGCTATAACTGGGAAGACGGGGTTGGTCCCGTTGAGGGGAGGCCGGAATGCTTGGAACTGGCCTGGCGCAGTATTGAAACCAATGAATTTGGGTTAAATGAGTTTATAACCTGGGCGCGGAAGGTTGGCACCACCCCCATGATGGCCGTTAACCTGGGCACCCGTGGGATTGATGCCGCACGGAACCTAATTGAGTATACTAACCATCCTGGTGGTAGCTACTGGAGTGATTTGCGCAAGAAACACGGTTACCAAGAACCACATCAGATCAAGACCTGGTGTCTGGGGAATGAGATGGATGGCCCGTGGCAGATCGGGCATAAAACGGCTGAAGAATATGGACGGTTAGCCGTCGAAACTGCCAAGGCCATGCGGCAGGTTGACCCCGAGATTGAACTGGTGGTCTGTGGGAGTTCCCATGAGAAGATGCCGACTTTTGCGGAGTGGGAGAGAGCCGTATTAAGCCATACCTACGACTATGTAGATTACATCTCACTCCATGAATATCTGGGTAACCGCGACAATAATCTTGCCAATTACCTAGCAGAAACGGACCGGGTAAACGAGTATATCAAAGCGGTCATAGCCACCTGTGATTATGTTAAAGCGCGGAAAAGGAGCAATAAAACAATCTATCTATCTTTTGATGAATGGAATGTTTGGTATCATTCCAATGCGCAGGATCAGAAGGTTAAACCCTGGAGTAAGGCCCCTGGATTGCTTGAAGATATTTATAATTTTGAAGATGCGTTGGTGGTTGGGTTATTCCTGATTACTTTACTTAAGCATGCTGACCGTGTCCGCATTGCCTGTCTGGCTCAGCTGGTCAACGTAATTGCCCCGATTATGACCAGACCAGGTGGGGGCGCTTGGAAACAAACCATCTATTACCCCTATTATCATGCTTCAAGATACGGAAGAGGAACCGTGCTGCGGCCAGAGATCATTTCTCCGGTTTACGATACTGAAGAGTATCAAGGGGTGAACTTCGTTGAGGCGATCGGGGTTTTGTCCGACGAAGAGCGGGAGATTACCCTTTTTGCGGTTAACCGTAGTCAAGATTCCCTAATGGAGCTGGAATGTAGTTTAAACAATATGGGTGATTTGGAATTAATTGAACATATTGTCCTGGAACATGAGGATATTAAAGCGACCAATACGGAAGAAAATCCGGATAAGGTAAAACCCCATAATCAGGGAAAAACGCTGGTTAACGGGCACAGGGCGATTGTGGAATTACCCGTCTTGTCCTGGAATGTGGTCAGGTTGCGCGTGAAATAAAAACCGACCTGTGGCAATTTCCGGACAAACTTAGAAACTTACCATGAAGATAGGGGAGAAAGATGAATAGGTTAATAATCGATGCCGATCGCAAGCGAGGGAAGATTAACCGGAATATCTATGGTCATTTTGCCGAACACCTGGGGAGATGTATTTATGAGGGCTTATGGGTTGGTGAGGAGTCTCCGATCCCCAATATCCGTGGGATCAGAAGTGATGTGGTGGAAGCCCTGCGCAAGATAAAAGTACCCGTTCTCCGGTGGCCGGGCGGCTGTTTTGCCGATCATTATCATTGGCAAGATGGCATCGGGCCGCGGACGCAGCGGAAGAAGATCGTCAATTCCTGCTGGGGCGGGGTAACGGAGAATAACCACTTCGGAACCCATGAGTTTATGGATCTCTGTGCCCAACTCAACACCGAACCCTATATCTGCGGTAATGTAGGTAGTGGCAGTGTTCATGAGATGGAACAATGGATTGAATATATGACCTTTGACGGCGAATCCCCGCTGGCTAACTTAAGGAAGGAAAATGGCCGGGAAAAACCATGGGAATTGAAATATTTTGGGGTCGGCAATGAAAACTGGGGCTGTGGCGGGAATATGCGCCCGGAATATTATGCCGATGTCTACCGGCGGTATCAGACCTATGTCAAATCTTATGGCGACAATGAGATCTTTAAAATTGCCTCCGGCTCCCACGATGATGATTATTACTGGACGGAGGTATTAATGGAGAGGGCCGGCCGCTATATGGATGGCCTGAGTCTGCATTATTATACGGTTACGGGGGCGAGCTGGAAAGATAAAGGCCCGGCCACCGAGTTTGGGCTTGACGAATACTTTTGTACGCTTAAAAATGCCCTGGAAATGGAGGAGTTGCTCCGCAAACACAGTGCGATTATGGATAAATACGATCCAGAGAAAAGGGTGGCTTTGATCGTGGATGAATGGGGAGCCTGGCACCAAGTTGAGCCCAATACCAATCCCCGGTTCCTATATCAACAGAATACCCTGCGGGATGCGCTGATCGCCGGGATCAGTCTTAATATTTTCAACAGCCATTGTGACCGCGTGCAGATGGCCAATCTAGCCCAGATCGTCAATGTTCTGCAGGCCTTGATTCTGACTAGGGGTGAGGAGATGATCTTAACTCCCACCTATCATGTTTTTGATCTGTATCAAGTACACCAAGATGCGGATTTACTGGATTTTCAACTTGAGTGTACGGATTATGAGCTGAAGGGGGAAAAGATACCAGTGCTCAGCGCTTCCGTGTCGAAGAAGGAAGCGGGGCGCATCAATGTTACCCTATGTAATTTGCATGCTACGGAAGTTGTAAACCTGGAATGCCTTTTCAATAGTGATGAACTGAAGCTAAAAAAAGTAGAGGGCTTGGTTTTAACTGCCAACGCGGTCAACGCTTATAATTCTTTTGCAGAGAAGGACAAGGTCAAGCCAGTAACCTTTAATGATGTGAAGATCAATGAAAAGGGGTTTATCGTAACGCTCCCCTCTGCGTCTGTTCTGCGGTTAAGCTTGGTCTGTGCGGATCAATGATCGTCTATTCGTTGTCGATTCTCCCGGCTTCAATTTTCATCGCCCAATCACGACATATCTTATTGCATATTTATTCAAACAAAGTTTACATTTTTCCATAACGATATTATTGACATCATTAAATCAACCTGATATAATCGTGAAAATAATATAAAAACCCTTATAAAAATGCAATGAAGGAACCCGGTATTCCAGCCAAGATCTTTATAGAGAGCTGATGCGGTGGTGGAAATCAGCAGGATTTTGGAATACGCCTCCCTCCCGAGCAGATCTTCCGAACGCGAAAGTAAGAAGATACGGTGTGCCCCGTTACCGGCGAAGGTTTGTTCGAGAGCTTTTTGCGTTGCAAAAAGCTTAGTTAGAACCTCATGCGGTCTTTATCGCGAGATAAAGATAAAATTTGGGTGGTAACACGTGGAGTAGAACCCTCGTCCCTCTAGAAGTCTATCGTTGCGGGCGGGGGTTTTTTACTACAATTTTTTAAATTAGACTTTTTAAGGGAGTGAACAGATGAACAGGCATGTGCTTTCGATCCTGGTGGAAAATCAAGCCGGTGTTTTAAGTCGTGTATCCGGTCTTTTCAGCCGCCGGGGATACAACATTGACAGCTTGTCGGTGGGCGAGACGGAGAATCCGGCGATTTCCCGGATGACCATTGTGGTTCGGGGTGATGATCAGATCCTGGAACAGATTAAAAAACAGCTTAATAAGCTCATCGATGTGATTAAAGTTGTTGAACTTGCCCCGGAGCAATCGGTCTTTCGTGAACTGGCCTTGATCAAGGTCAAGACGGATCTATCAACACGGGCATCGGTCATTGAGGTTGTTGGAATTTTCCGGGCTAATATCGTTGATGTGTCCAATGATTCCCTGACGGTCGAAATGACCGGCGACGAAGCCAAAATTGAAGCCTTTATCAACCTCATGAATTCCTATAGTATTGTCGAAGTAGTCCGGACCGGACTTACGGCGATCCAAAGAGGACATCAAGCGCTAAACGAGCAAGAAAAAAAAGAGGAGGAAGAAGAATGACAAAGATGTTTTATGAGAAGGATTGTGACTTGAACATTTTAAAGGGAAAGACGGTGGCGGTGATCGGTTATGGGAGCCAGGGCCACGCCCATGCCTTAAACCTGCGGGATTCCGGGGTTGATGTGGTGGTCGGCCTTTACGAGGGCAGCAAATCATGGAAAGCCGCGGAAGAAGCCGGGCTTAAAGTAGCTACCACGTTTGAGGCTTCGAAGCAGGCGGACATTATTATGATCCTGGTTAATGACGAAAAGCAGCCCCAGATCTATGAGGAAAGCATTCTCCCCAATCTAAAGGCCGGAAAGTGTCTGGCTTTTGCCCATGGGTTCAACATTCACTACGGACAGATTGTCCCGCCGGCGGAAGTCAATGTGTTCATGGTAGCGCCGAAGGGTCCCGGACACACGGTCAGAAGCCAGTATGAGGAAGGGAAGGGTGTCCCTTGTCTGGTCGCGGTAGCCCAGGATGCTACGGGAGAAACCATGGAGATCGCCTTAGCTTACGCCGCTGGAATTGGAGGCGCTAGAGCCGGGATTCTGGAAACCACATTCCAGGAAGAAACCGAGACTGATCTCTTTGGAGAGCAGGCGGTGCTTTGCGGCGGTGTCTGTGAACTGATGAAAGCAGGTTTTGAAACATTGGTGGAAGCCGGTTATCAGCCGGAAAGCGCCTATTTTGAATGCGTCCACGAGATGAAACTCATCGTTGACCTAATCAATAAAGGCGGCTTGAGTTTTATGCGCTACTCCATCTCGGATACGGCGGAATATGGCGATTATGCGACCGGGAAACGGATTATCACGGAAGAAACCCGTCAGGAAATGAAAAAGGTCCTCAGCGAGGTCCAGGACGGCACCTTCGCCCGAAACTGGCTCCTGGAAAACCGCGTCAATCGGCCACATTTTAACGCCAGACGCCGCATGGAACAGGAAAGCCAGATCGAGCAGGTCGGTAAGGAACTGCGCAAAATGATGAGCTGGCATCAGGAATAAAAGTTTTATAAGCCAAGTGGGGCGAGAAACCCAGAGGCTAAAGCTGAGATCAGCGGAAAGGAGAAATCATGTCAAGGCGTGTGTATATTTTTGACACGACATTAAGAGATGGTGAGCAATCTCCCGGTTGTAGCATGAATATTCAGGAAAAGCTTGAGGTGGCAAAGCAACTGGAGCGTCTTAAAGTTGATGTGATTGAGGCTGGTTTTGCCATCGCTTCCCCCGGTGATTTTCAGGCAATCAAAACCATTGCGGAAACCATTAAGGACTGTACGGTGGCCAGCCTTTCCCGGGCTAATGCGAAAGACATCGACCGGTCCGCCGAGGCTCTAAAGCAAGCTGCGCATCCGCTGATTCATACTTTTATCGCCACCTCCGACATCCATATGCAACACAAGTTAAAAATGACGCCGGAAGAGGTTTTGGAACGCACCAGAACAATGGTGGCCTATGCCAGAAACTACTGTCCCAACGTGGAGTTTTCGGCAGAGGATGCCACCAGGAGCAACCCGGAGTTTTTGTATCGGGTCTTCGAAACGGCGATTAAGGCCGGTGCCACGGTGATCAATGTCCCGGATACCGTGGGGTATACCACTCCGGACGAATATTTTGAGCTAATTCGAAAGATCCGGGAGAACGTTCCCAATATTGATCAAGTCATCCTTTCGGTCCATTGCCATAATGACCTAGGGATGGCTGTCGCCAATACGCTGGCGGCTTTACGAGCCGGTGTGAGTCAGCTGGAATGTACGATTAATGGCATTGGGGAGCGGGCCGGTAATGCCGCCCTCGAAGAGATCGTTATGGCCATCATGACCAGAAAACAGAATTTTGACGTGGAGCTAAGGGTGGATACCGCCCAGCTGTATCGTTCATCGAAGCTGCTCAGCAATATTACGGGCGTAGTGGTTCAGCCCAACAAGGCCATTGTGGGTGCCAACGCCTTTGCCCATGAAGCCGGTATTCACCAGCATGGCGTGCTGGCCGACCGCAGCACCTATGAGATCATGACGCCGGAATCAATTGGACTGAACAAAAATACCATGGTTTTAGGTAAACATTCCGGACGTCATGCCTTTGAAGAGCACCTGAAAACCCTCGGGTACCATCTGGACCAGGAAGAGCTGGACGCGGCCTTTGCCAAATTTAAAATGCTAGCCGACAAGAAAAAAATCGTCCAAGATGCCGACCTGGAGGTGCTGGTTTCCCAGAAAGCAGTAGAAATTCCGGAGGTTTACAAACTCGACCGGTTTGTGATTAATACCGGGAATACCATTACCGCCACCGCTTCCGTGCGGCTGCGCCGCGGGAATGGCGAAGAAGAACTGATCGAGAAAGTTTCGATCGGTGACGGACCGGTCTATGCTGCTTTTAAGGCGATTGAGAAGATTGTCGGGGTCTCTTTTGTCCTGGAGGATTACAAGGTCCGTTCGGTCACCGAAGGCCAGGATGCCCTAGGGGAAGCCTATGTGAAAATCCGGCGCAACGGCACAATCTTTACCGGTAAAGGGGTCAGTACCGACATCTTTGAAGCCAGTGTCCTTTCTTATATTAACGCTATCAACAAGATGATTTACGAAGAAAAACTGGAAGCCGAGGGGGGTTGATGCTGATGCAGCCACGAGTTGACATTTTGGACTCCACCCTCAGGGACGGAGCGCAGGCGGAGGGGATCTCCTTTTCCGTCGAAGACAAACTGAAAATTGTCGAAGCCTTAGATGACTTGGGGGTCGCCTATATTGAAGCGGGAAACCCCGGCTCCAACCCGAAAGATCTGGAGTTTTTTAACCGCTTGCGGACCGTAACGCTGAAAAACGCTAAATTAGTGGCTTTTGGCAGCACTCGCCGCCGTGATACGGTAACCGGGGAAGATAATAATATTATCGCCTTATTAAATGCGGATACCCCGGCGGTGTCGATATTTGGTAAATGCTGGGACTTTCATGCGACCCAAATTCTCCAAACTTCGTTGGAAGAGAATTTACGGATGATTGCCGATACGATTAGCTTTTTCAAAAGCAAGGGGAAGGAAGTCATCTTTGATGCGGAGCACTTTTTTGATGGCTATAAAAACAATGCCGCCTATGCCCTCCAGGCGCTACAGACCGCCAGTGAGGCCGGGGCCGATTGTTTAGCGCTCTGCGACACCAATGGCGGTTGTTTCCCGTCGGAGATTTACGAGATCGTCAAAGTGGTAACCGCACAAATCGACGCCAAGATCGGCATTCATACCCACAATGACAGTGGCTTGGCCGTGGCCAACTCAATCATGGCCGTGGAGGCGGGGGCTACCCACATCCAAGGCACTTATACCGGTTTTGGGGAAAGGTGTGGTAATGCCAACTTAAGTACGCTGATTCCCAATCTCCAGCTCAAACGGGATATGCGGTGCATCCCCGCTGAACAAGTAAAAAATCTCACCTATACAGCCAGAAAAATTTCGGAAATTGCGAACCTCAATTTATATAAACGCGACCCCTACGTAGGGAACTCGGCCTTTGCCCATAAAGGCGGTATGCATATCGATGGGGTCTGTAAAGCCGCTAGTTCCTTCGAGCATATCGATCCCACGCTGGTCGGGAATAAAAGAAGATTTCTCATGTCCGAAGTGGCCGGCCGGAAAACGTTGGTGGAAAAGATCAGAGAAATCGATCCAAACATCGACAAAAACTCCCCCGAGGCGGAGCAAATCATAGAGCGGCTGAAGGAAATGGAGCATCAGGGTTATCAGTTTGAAGGGGCGGAAAGCACCTTTGAACTAATCGTCCGTAAACAATTGGGCAAATACAAACCCTTTTTCGAACTGGAAAAGTTCCAGCTTATGACCGAACAACCGAAATTGTCCGGTCCATCGGCGTCCGCCTTGATCAAGGTGACCGTGGATGGCAAATCGGAGATTACCGCCGCTGAAGGGGATGGTCCGGTGCATGCCTTGGACCGCGCCTTAAGAAAGGCCTTGGAGGTTTTCTATCCCGAATTGTCCCAGGTTCACCTGACCGACTTTAAGGTTCGGGTGATCGATTCTAACCGGGCAACCGCTGCGAAGGTGCGGGTGTTGATCGAATCCACCGACGGGGAATCAGTCTGGACCACCGTTGGGGTCTCCACTGACATCATTGAAGCCAGCTGGATCGCCTTGGTTGATTCCATTGAATACAAACTCCTGAAAGAGCTTGAAAAGAAAATAAAGGTGTATTTATGAGGGAGGGAAGCAGATGGGAATGACAATGTCCCAAAAAATCCTGGCGACCCATACCGGATTGGAAAGGGTTGTTCCAGGGCAGTTGATTGAAGCGAATTTAGATTTAGTGTTGGGGAACGATATCACGACGCCGGTGGCGATTAATGAGTTTAAGAAAACCGGCTGCAGCCAAGTATTCGACCGAAAAAAAATCGCCATTGTCCCGGATCATTTTACTCCGAATAAAGATCTGAAGGCAGCTGAACAGTGCCGACAAATGAGGGAATTTGCCCATGAGCTGGGGATTGAGCATTACTTTGAAGTAGGCGCCATGGGGATCGAGCATTGCCTCATTCCCGAGCAGGGTCTGGCGGTGCCGGGCGACTTAATTATCGGCGCCGATTCCCATACCTGTACGTATGGGGCTTTGGGCGCTTTTGCGACCGGGGTGGGCAGTACGGATATGGCCGCCGGGATGGCTACCGGGAAAGTGTGGCTAAAGGTTCCCTCCGCCCTGAAATTTGTCCTGACCAATCAGTTTCAGCCCTGGGTGTCGGGGAAGGATCTGATCCTTCATATTATCGGTATGATCGGAGTGGACGGCGCCCGCTACCAATCCATGGAGTTTATGGGTGAGGGTCTGTCCAGCCTGTCCATGGATGATCGGTTTACCATTGCCAATATGGCGGTGGAAGCAGGGGCGAAAAACGGGATCTTCTTGGTGGATGAAAAAACCATTGCGTATGTTAAAGAACATGCGACCAAACCCTACCAAGTATATGCGCCGGACGCTGACGCCGATTATGAGGAAGAATACGAAATCGATCTAAGTGCGATCAGGCCAACCGTGGCCTTTCCCCATCTGCCGTCGAATACCAGAACCATTGACGAAGTGGGCGAAGTTGAAATTGACCAGGTAGTCATTGGTTCATGCACCAATGGGCGGCTGAGCGATCTGAAAGTGGCAGCCCAGATCCTGAAAGGCAAAAAGGTGAAGCAAGGCGTACGGGTCCTGGTGTTCCCGGGGACTCAGCGCATTTATCTTCAGGCTTTGCAAGAAGGGATCATTACCGCTTTGGTCGAGGCCGGAGCGGCAGTTTCCACTCCGACCTGTGGTCCCTGTCTGGGCGGACATATGGGGATTCTGGCCCGGGGCGAAAAAGCCGTTTCGACCACGAACCGTAACTTTGTCGGCCGGATGGGTCATCCCGAATCCGAAGTTTATCTAGCCAGCCCGGCGGTGGCGGCGGCGGCGGCCCTCACCGGTAAACTAACTGACCCGGCGCAAGTAGCAGGGTCCAGCGCTGAAGGAGGGATCTGATGAAAGTCAAAGGCAAAGTATTTCGCTATCACGATAATGTGGATACCGATGTGATCATCCCAGCCCGTTATCTGAATACGGCGGACCCGCAGGAACTGGCGGCCCACTGCATGGAGGACCTTGACCCAGATTTCGGCAAAAACATTACCCCTGGGGATATCATTGTGGCGGGTAAGAATTTCGGCTGTGGCTCTTCTCGGGAACATGCGCCGCTCGCGATCAAGACCGCAGGCATCTCCTGTGTCATCGCTTCTACTTTTGCCCGGATTTTCTACCGCAATGCGATTAATATCGGCCTGCCCATCCTCGAATGCGCAGAAGCTACCCAGTGGACCGAAGCCGGTGATGAGCTGGAAGTCGATTTCGACACGGGTACCATCTTCAACCGGACCAAAGGGAAAGAATTCCAAGGGCAACCCTTCCCTGAATTTATGCAGAAGATCATCGCCGCCGACGGACTGGTCAACTATATTAAGGACGCGCCGAACTCAGCGAACTAGAAGCCTGTAGGCATTGATGAAACGGAGGTGGCCGCGTGGGCGAAGATTTTAAAATAGCGGTAATTCCCGGTGACGGCATCGGTCCTGAGGTGGTCCGTGAGGCACTAGGCGTCTTAGAGAAAATCGCCGTTACCTCTGGACACCGGTTTACAACCAAAGAATTATTGGCCGGGGGCTGTGCCATCGATGCCACCGGTCGGCCACTGCCACCGGAGACGATTGCAGCCTGCCGCGAAAGTGATGCCGTGTTGCTCGGCGCGGTAGGTGGCGGGAAATGGGACGGTCTTCCCGGTGACCAAAGACCGGAAATGGCGCTACTCGGGCTCCGGGGCCAGCTTGGCCTCTATGCCAACTTAAGACCGGCCTTCTTATATCAACAGCTGAAGGAGGCTTGTCCCCTGAAGCCGGAGATCATTGGCGATCAGATCGATCTGATGGTGGTCCGGGAGTTGACTGGCGGCATCTATTTCGGTCCGCGGGGGCGAAGCAAGCAGGACAGCGGAGAGCAAGCTTTTGATACCGAGATTTACAATGAAGGAGAAGTCGAGCGGATTGCTAGGATCGCTTTTGACATTGCCCGCCAGCGTAATTCGAAGGTGACCAGTGTCGATAAGGCGAATATCCTGGAAAGTTCCCGCTTATGGCGGGAAGTGGTGATCAGGGTTTCCCAAGACTTTCCGGAGGTTAAGCTGAACCATCTATATGTGGATAATGCTGCCATGCAGATGGTGCGGGACCCAAAGCAGTTTGATGTGATCGTCACCTCGAATCTGTTTGGCGATATCTTGTCCGATGAGGCTGGCATGATTACGGGTTCCATCGGGATGTTGCCCTCGGCAAGTTTAGGAGAGGGGAATTTCGGCCTCTATGAGCCGGTGCATGGTTCTGCTCCTGATCTGGCCGGAAAGGATCAAGCCAATCCCCTGGCCACCATTCTCTCCGTGGCCATGATGCTTAGGTACTCCTTTAATCTATCCGCCGAAGCCGCGGCGATCGAACAAGCGGTGGAGCGGGTGCTGGCCGCTGGGTACCGGACCGGCGACATTATGAGTCCAGGGAAAACCCTGGTCGGGACGGAGCAAATCGGAAAGCTCGTTACAAGTTTCATCTAGGGGTTTTTCCAATGACCACGGAAGAAGCCCAATTGGGGCTTTTTGCGTTGTCACTTGATTCAACTATTCCGGTACAATATATTGATAGCCCAACTCAAGTCAAACACTATATATTGTACGGAATCTTCTTTAACGGCTACAACGCAAAAAGCTTAATTGAAAGGTGTGATCATATGCGCAGCGATGCTGTGAAAGTAGGTCTGGAGCGGGCGCCCCATCGCTCGCTCTTCAAAGCGCTGGGACTGACGGATGAAGAAATCAACCGTCCCCTGATTGGGATCGTCAATGCCCAAAGTGAAGTCGTCCCCGGTCATCTGCATCTGGACAATATAGCGGAGGCCGTCAAAGCTGGGGTGCGGCTGGCCGGAGGGACGCCCTTTGAGTTTCCGGCCATTGGGGTCTGTGACGGGATTGCCATGGGTCATCTCGGCATGCACTACTCCCTACCCACCAGAGAACTGATTGCTGACAGTCTGGAAGCCATGGCCCTGGCCCACGGTTTTGACGGCTTGGTTTTAATCCCCAACTGCGACAAGATTGTTCCGGGAATGCTGATGGGGGCGGCCCGCCTTAATCTTCCCGCGATTATCGTCAGCGGTGGCCCGATGCTGAAAGGCCACGACGGCGAAAAGGGGATCAGCCTGACTGATATGTTTGAAGCTGTTGGCGCCTACGGGGCAGGAAAGATCAGTGGAGAAGAGCTGAAGGCATGCGAAAACCAGGCCTGCCCAAGCTGCGGTTCGTGTTCCGGGATGTTTACGGCCAACAGTATGAATTGTCTAACCGAGGCCATTGGGATGGCCTTGCCCGGCAACGGTACGATTCCGGCGGTCTATTCCGAGCGGATTCGGCTCGCCAAAATGACCGGCATGGCCATCATGGATCTGGTCAAAAAAGACCTTAAACCCGCGGCGATCTTAACGGAAGCCGCCTTTCGAAACGCCCTTACCGTCGATATGGCTCTAGGCTGCAGTACCAACAGTATGTTGCATTTAGCGGCCATTGCCTATGAAGCGGGCGTCAAGTTTGATCTGGATCAGGCCAACCAAATCAGCGCCAAAACTCCGAATTTATGTCGGCTGGCCCCGGCCGGAAGGCATTTTGTGGAAGACTTGCACGCTGCCGGGGGCGTCTCGGCGGTGATGAAAGAACTTTCCACGGAGGGACTGCTTGCAGAGGACTGTCTTACCGTTACCGGCGAGACCATCGGCGCTAACATTGCCAAGGTGGTAAACCTAAATCCCGACGTGATTCGGCCCATCGGAAATCCTTATGCTTCAACCGGTGGGATTGCGGTGCTGAAAGGGAACCTTGCTCCCCACGGTAGTGTGGTCAAACGCAGTGCCGTGGCGGAAAAGATGATGGTACACGAAGGCCCGGCTCGGGTCTTTGATAGCGAGGATGAAGCAAACAGCGCAATTTTGGCCGGAAAGGTCCAAAAGGGTGACGTGGTGGTCATCCGTTATGAAGGGCCGAAGGGCGGTCCGGGTATGCGGGAGATGCTGATGCCCACTTCTGTGTTGGCCGGGATGGGTTTGGATGCGGAGGTCGCCTTGATTACCGACGGGCGTTTCAGCGGGGCTACCCGGGGGGCTTGTATCGGACATGTATCGCCGGAAGCGGCGGAAGGCGGACCGATTGCCTTGGTCCGGGACGGCGACCTGATTGCGGTCGATATGAAGGCCTGCACCCTCACGCTAAAAGTGGCCGCGGAGGAACTTGAGCGGAGAAAGAAAGGCTGGGTTTGCCCGCCGCCCAAGATCAACCGGGGTTATCTGGCCAGGTACGCCCGGGGGGTCTCCTCAGCCAGTGAAGGCGCTGTCTTAAAAATCTAGGTAGTCATTTACCCTGGCTACCGCCACAGCTTCTGTTCCCGCCTGATGGAGTCCGGAGTTCCAATAGAAAATGCGTCCTAAAACGGGAGAAAAAGGTGGTGGATTGAATTGCGTTTAACCGGTGCTGATATTTTAGTGGAATGCCTGATTGAACAGGGTGTTGACACAATCTTTGGCTTTCCCGGCGGCGCGGTTTTAAATATCTATGACTCATTATACAAGGCCCAGGATCGGATCCGTCATTATTTGACTTCCCACGAACAAGGGGCGGCCCATGCCGCCGACGGGTATGCGCGGGCTTCAGGCAAGGTCGGCGTCTGCCTGGCCACTTCCGGTCCGGGCGCGACCAACCTGGTGACCGGGATTGCCACCGCGTACATGGATTCCATTCCCATGGTGGCCATTACCGGGAATGTGCCTTCACAGTTGCTGGGGAAGGATAGCTTCCAGGAAGTTGACATTGCCGGGATTACCATGCCGATCACCAAACACAATTATGTGGTCAGAAATGTCGATCACCTGGCGGAGACGATCAGAAAGGCCTTTCAAATTGCCAAGCAAGGCCGGCCCGGCCCGGTGCTGATCGACATCCCCAAGGATGTCTCCATCCAGGAGACCGAATACGAGCCGCAGAAGATCAGTCAATCCCCTCCGAACTACGCGGTCGGTGATGAGGCCATTGCACAGGCCTTAGCGCTGATTAATCGTAGCGAAAAGCCCGTGATTTATGCCGGGGGAGGGGTGATTGCCGCCGATGCCGCCCATGAGCTGTACCAACTGGCGGTCAATGCTAATTCCCCGGTGACCTTGAGCCTGATGGGGATGGGCGCTTTTCCCGCCACCCATGAGCTGTACACCGGAATGATTGGGATGCACGGGACCAAAGCTTCCAATCTGGCGGTGACCGAGTGTGACTTGTTGATTGCCGTCGGCGCTCGTTTCAGTGACCGAGTTATCAGTAAGCTGGACCGCTTCGCCCCCAAGGCCAAGATTCTGCAGATCGATATTGATGAGGCAGAAGTTAATAAAAATATCCGGGTGGAGCACCACATCATCGGTGATGTCAAGGATGTCCTGGGAAAAATCAATACCGGTATCAAAGCCAAAGACCGTTCCCGGTGGCTCAACTATGTCATGGAATTGAAGGATAACCACCAGCTGAAATCGGAACAAGCGGAGTTAACCCCGGAGGATATTCTGGACAGGATTTCCGAGCTGACCGGTGGCGATGCCATCATCACCACCGAAGTCGGGCAACATCAGATCTGGACCGCCCAGCATTACAAGTTCACTAAACCTAGATCCCTCATTACCTCTGGGGGCTTAGGCACCATGGGTTTTGGTCTGGGCGCTGCCATCGGGGCCGCCATCGCCTGTCCCCAGAAGCGGGTTTTTAATATTGCCGGTGACGGTAGCTTCCGCATGAACTGCAACGAGCTGGCCACCGCCGTCGAATATAAGCTGCCGATTATTGTTGTGGTCATGAACAATCATGCCCTCGGCATGGTACGGCAGTGGCAGGGTATGTTTTACGATGAGCGTTACTCCCAAAGTACCCTGGACCGGAAGACCGACTTTGTGAAGCTGGCCGAAGCCTTTGGGGCGGTCGGCTATAACCTGACGGCCAAAGCAGACGTGGAAAATGTACTCAAAGAAGCCTTAAGCTTAAAACGGACCGTCGTGATCAATTGCGAGATTGACCGGGATCATAAGGTGTGGCCGATGGTTCCACCGGGCGCCGCCCTGGAAGAAGTGATCGTCGGTGAATCTGACCTGATCAGGAACTGACCGAAAGGTGTCCCCAAGGTGATCAGCCAGAATTTAGTGTAGACCAGACCCGCCGGATGGCGGGCTTTTTTTATTGCTTTAATTTTCTGCTTTTTTCGGTAAATAAGCCTTCATTATTCGACTACCTTTTTTGTCATAATCTGTTATTATCAAAAGAATACCTTGAAAAAGGATGGAAGGATCGATGAGGTTTAAATCTGCTCTTTTTTACCTTCGCTTCGGCCACAC
>ENA-UOOK01001753-UOOK01001753.1-fermentation-metagenome-genome-assembly--contig:-NODE-1753-length-28116-cov-9.525498_pt1 | contig 28116 bp, 23 predicted proteins | sample MGYA00245777_ERZ724023 | MGnify/ENA primary metagenome ERZ724023 (study PRJEB28704, sample SAMN03018312) | fermentation metagenome | biome: anthropogenic terrestrial biome; feature: soil; material... | reverse complement strand
GTGGATTAAATTTTCCCGATTTTCGGCAAAAATGCTCACTTTTGCCGAAAATCGGGAAAATTTAATCCACTGCACAAGCAAAGGTAAAATCTCATTATATTTATCATCTATCTGAGAGCAAATGAAACGCAACATTTTCCTGGATAAGGTTGTAATTGTCACCGGCGCTTCATCAGGCATAGGAAGAGCAACAGCTCTTGAGTTCGCTCGTCAGGGCTGCAAGGTGGTCATCGCTGCACGTTCGGAAGAACGGCTGGCAGAACTGGAAAGGGAAATCACCGGAATGGGCGCTGAGGCACTTGCCTGCACCACAGACGTCTCACGTGAGGAGGATTGCCGTAAACTCGTGGAAAAAACCATCATGAGATTCGGCACAATCCATATCCTGATCAATAACGCAGGAATATCAATGAGAGCTTTATTTGACGATGTTGATATTTCTGTACTTAAGCGACTTATGGATGTCAATTTCTGGGGCACTGTTTATTGCACCAAGTACGCCTTGCCTTATATCGTAGGTAACAGGGGATCTATAGTAGGGGTCTCATCCACGGCAGGCTTTCACGGACTGCCTGGCCGCACAGGTTATTCCGCCTCCAAATTCGCCATGCATGGATTCCTGGAAACCATAAGGATTGAAAACCTGAAGGAGAAGCTCCATGTTATGATCATTGCACCAGGATTCACTACCTCTGAAGTGCGCAAGCACGCGCTTCTTGCTGATGGATCCGAGCAGGGCAACTCACCCAGGGAGGAAAAGAAGATGATGTCTCCCGAATTCGTTGCGCACTGGATAATGAAGGGTATACGCAAGAAGAAGAGAAACAAGATAATGACCTGGACCGGCAGGTTTACCGCGCTGCTGCAGCGAGTTGTACCTGCTGTGGTCGACTATGGTTATTACCTCGAGATGAAGAGGGAGCCAAATTCACCCCTAAAATAAAACACAATGGCTGAACTGGCCGCACAGATACGCAGCAGGCAAAGCCTGGTGCTCAAAGCACTGCCTGCCCCCGTAACAGCAGAAGACAGGAAGACACTCAGTCTGGCCACCGAGATAGCCAGGTCATACTACCCATCTGACAAAAAATACCTCGGTGAGCCATTGCCCCTGTACTACCTTGAACTTGCAAGAGTTACAGCTTCGGCCATCGGCCTGGGACTCCCGGCTGTGATCAGTGCGTTGCTCTCAGGTGTCAGGGAAGGCACTGAAACATGGTCACGGATAGACACCCTGAACGACCCTTCAATAAAACAGGTTATCAGGGGCCTGTCACGTGTCACTGCCCTGAAAGGCAGGGATTTCACCGGTCAGGCAGAGAACTTCCGAAAGCTGCTTCTCTCGCTCGCTGACGACGGAAGGGTGATATTGATAGCGCTGGCCGAACGGTTACTGATCATGAGACGCCTTGACTGGCTTCCTGAGAAAGAGAGGCTCCCTGTAGCCTCCGAGACCTATTTTCTCTTCGCCCCACTGGCGCACAGGCTGGGCTACTATAACATCAAGTCAGAGATGGAAGACCTGGCGATGAAGCTCATTGAACCGGAGGAGTACAGTGATATTGAATCCAGGCTGAAGCAGACCACCACTTCGAGAAACAGGCTAATCAGGGAGTTCTCGCAACCGGTTGCGGAGAAACTTGACTCCATGGGAATCAGTTATGAGCTCAAGAGCCGCACCAAATCCATTCACTCCATCTGGCAGAAGATGAAGCGCCAGGGGGTGGCATTCGAGGAGGTATTTGACATTTTTGCCATAAGAATTATAATAGAAACCGACCCCGTACATGAGAAATCATCTTGCTGGCAGGTTTATTCCGTGGTGACCGACCTCTACCAGCCTGACCCGAGCAGGATGCGCGACTGGATCTCAGTTCCCAAGACAAACGGGTATGAATCGCTCCATATCACTGTGGTGACCCCTGCAGGCCGCTGGGTGGAGGTGCAGATTCGCACAAAGCGAATGGATGAGATTGCTGAGAAAGGCCTTGCTGCACACTTCCGCTATAAGGGCATCAAGGGCGAAGGCGGTCTCGATGCCTGGATGGCGCAGATGCGCGAAGTACTGGGAACTATGGAGAAGGAGGGAAGCGATTTCCTTGGTGAGATAAGACCAGGCCTCTACTCCGACGAGGTATTTGTATTCACCCCGAAGGGGGAAGTAAGACAACTGCCCGTGGGTTCCACTTTGCTCGACTTTGCATTTGACATACATACGGAAGTGGGCTCCAAATGCATAGGCGGAAAGATTAACGGCCGTAACGTACAGCTTAAACAGAAACTGCAGAACGGCGACCACGTGTCAGTTATTACCTCGTCAAAACAAACGCCGAAGCGCGACTGGCTGTCGTTTGTCATCACCAACAAGGCCCGCGCAAAGATTAAACAGGCTCTCAACGAAGAGAAGTTCAGGCTGGCAGCCGACGGCAAGGAGATGCTCACACGCAGGCTCAAGAACTGGAAGATCCCCTATGGCGATGCCACCGTGGTTAAACTGCTGACGGAGTACGGATTCAAGACATCACAGGATCTCTATTTCAGTATCGCCATAGGCGAAACAGACCTCCTTCAGATCAAGAAAGTGCTGCTCAGGACTGAGGAGCAACCTGAAGAGGGTCCGGCCAGGACACCCGAATTGCACCCCCAGGAAGAGACAGGGAGTGTCGGGGATTATCTTGTTATAAATGAAAGAGTTGAAGGTCTGGATTATAAATTGGCCAAGTGTTGTAATCCTGTCTTCGGCGACCGTATTTTCGGATTTGTGACTGTTCTCGAGGGAATCAAAATCCACCGTGCGACCTGCCCGAACGCCGAGTTCATGATATCAAACTTTCCTTACAGGATTGTGAGGGCACGATGGACAAGGCTCGATGCTGCGAGAGGTTTCCTGGCCCAGATCAGGCTGACAGGGGTGGAAAACCTGGGGATAGTGGCACGCATCACAGAGATCCTGACTGAATACAAGGGCGTGGCAGTCAAGAACTTCACCTATAACATGAACAACGGCCTCTTCGAGGGACGGATTGAGATCCTTGTGCCAAATATCAATGTCCTTTACAGCATAATCAAAAAGATTCAATCGGTCAAGGGTATCACCCGGGTAACCAGAGTAGATAATTGATTTACGATTTGGGATTTTCGATTTTCGATTTCCGCTTGTAAATTCGCAAATCGCAAATCGCACATCGCAAATCCTTCAGTATCTGGGGTCAGGCTGCACCGGTAGCTTCGCCATCTTTTCCACCTCAACGGAAGTATACCCGAATTCGTCAACAACTTTACCCTGAATAAGATAGGTGCCGCTGCCACGAAACGGCCAACCGGCAAGCGACTGTGGGAAATGGGTTGTGTCAAAGAACTCTCCGTCATTGTCAATGAAGCAGCCAAAGTTCATCCACTCACGTTTGACAGTCTTGATATACTTTACCGTCACCAGATGCCCCACCATCCTTACCCGGCGGCCTACGGCACCCTTCATGCCGGCGGCAGTCACATCACCCCTGAACTTCGTCTGCAGCAGGTCAAACCATGTCAGCGTTACAGGGAATCCCAGAAGCTCAATCTCGTCATAGGCATCTTCAAGCTTCGACTGCTCAAAGGGAGGCATGACAAACCTCTTCGGCTCGGGATTGAAAAGGGTGCGGGCCGTCTCACTCTTGCCCCTGTTGATAAGCATGTGTGCTTCCCACAGGAGAAGCGCCTTACTCTTCCCTGTGAACCGGAAAGCTCCGGTACGTATCAGTATGATGGTCTGCTCGAGACCCGGACCTATACGTGAGATGAAATCCTCTATTCCTCTGAAAATGCCGTTTTTATCACGATCACTAATAATGGCTTTTGCCAGGTTTGTCTCCAGCCCCTGGATGTGTATCAGTCCCACGAAAATCGTCCTGTCATACAGGGTGGTCTTATATGTGCTGCGGTTGATGCAGGGGGCCTCGATGATGGCTCCCTCACGGCGGGCCTCCTGCACGTAAACCCAGGTACGGTAGAAACCACCGAAATTGTTGATGACAGCTACCATGAATTCGAGGGGGTAGTGTGCCTTCAGCCAGAGGCTCTGAAAACTCTCCACAGCGTACGAGGCGGAGTGGGCCTTGGAGAAAGAGTATCCTGCAAACGACTCTATCTGGCGCCATACCTCCTTCGTGATCTCTTCGGGATAGCCCTTGTCATGGCAGTTGCTGAAAAAGCGTTCAGTGATCTTCTGCATCTCCCTGCGTGACCGGTACTTACCGCTCATGGCGCGTCGCAGAGTGTCGGCATCGGAGAGATCGAGGCCAGCAAAGTGATGACACACCTTCAGCACATCCTCCTGGTAGACCATTACTCCGAAGGTCTCGCTGAGAAGATCCTTCATCACCGGATGGATATACTCAAAATTGTCAGGGTGATGGAAGCGATAGATGAACTGCCGCATCATCCCCGAGCGCGCCACTCCGGGCCTGATGACCGAGCTTGCTGCCACAAGTGTCAGGTAATCATCGCATTTAAGCTTCTGCAGCAGTCCGCGCATGGAGGGACTCTCGATATAAAAACAGCCCTTGGCATCACCGCGGCGGAGGTGGTCCTTCACCAGCGGATCATTCTTGAACTGCTGTATTGCATGGACATCTACATCCACACCGCGGTTGGCACGGATGATCTCCGCACTCTCCTTAATATGGCCTATGCCTCTCTGACTCAGTATGTCAAGCTTCTCATAACCAAGCTCCTCGGCGGTGTACATGTCCCATTGCGTGGTGGGAAATCCCTTCGGGGGCATGTCAAGCGCAGTGTAACAGCAGAGCGGATCCTCCGAGATAAGAACTCCTCCGGCGTGGATGCTCCGGAGATTGGGAAAGTCAGCGATCTTGTTGCCCGTCTCGAAGATAAGATCCTGAATCTCACCTCTGTTGCTCCCGGCGGAGGGATTGGCAATCAGGGCATCAATCTCATCGACGGGCAGTCCGTGTACCTTGCCCAGCTCGCGTACTATCGACTTGCCGCGGAAAGTGTTTACAGTACCCAGCAGGGCGGTGTGACGGTGACCGTAGCGGCGGAAGATGTACTCGGTGACGGTGTCGCGCTCCTTCCACGAATAGTCTATATCAAAGTCGGGCGGTGAGGTGCGTTTCGGGTTGATAAAGCGCTCGAAGTAAAGGTTCAGGTCAATGGGGTCAACATTAGTGATTTTCAGGCAGTAGGCTACAACAGAGTTGGCCCCGCTGCCACGTCCTACATGATAGAACCCACAGGCCATTGAGTAGCGTATAATGTCCCATGTTATGAGGAAGTATGCCGAGAAGCCGAGGCGGTCAATTATCTCCAGCTCGTGACGCACCCGTTCTTCTGCCACCTTGTTGTTCTTCCCGTAGCGGTACTTCATGCCGTCCCATGCCAGCTTCTCCAGAAGGAGCTTGTCATCATACCGGCTGGCAGAGTATATTTTCTTGTTTTTCGGGGTGGTAAAGTCAATCTCCAGCGAGCAGTCATTCAGCAGCCTGCGGGTGTTCTCGGTTACCTGAGGCCACATGGAGAAGGGGCGGAGGGCTTCTGCTTCGGGGATAATGTACTCATCGGGTGAGCCGGTCATCTCCGGGGCGAGGCGGCTGAGGAGGATGTTGTTGTCCACGGCGCGCAGGCTGCGGTGCACGGGGTAGTCGGCGGGCGACTCCATGGTGACGGGATGAAGGATAACACATTTAGCTATATCACTCTTTTTCATTGAGATAAGACGGCCGGCGGCGGTGGGGTATATGCCGAGATATTCATTGTCGCGCAGGGCGGTGTTGGGAGCGCTGAAGGAGCCGTTGACGCCTGTGACGGAACTGTTCACGCCGCCACCCGGAGATCCCTTCACTCCGCTGCCTGAAGATCCGTTCACTCCGCTGCCGGCCGGGTAGATGACGTACGCGTTGGGGAAGGAGGGAGGACGCAAGGGGAGAGGCTCCCCGCTGATATTGTGACGTGTCAGGAACTCGTTCAGCTCGCGGAAGCCCTCGTTGTTACGGGCTATGCCGATGTAAAGCAGCCTGTTACCATCGCGGAACTCTATCCCGGCGGCCGGGGTGATATTGCGGCTGCGGCACTCACGTACAAAATCAGGCACTCCGGTGGTGTTGTTGATATCGGTCAGCACCAGGCGCTCCACGCCAGCAGCCGCGGCGAGCTCAGAAAGGCGCTCGACGGATAGTGTGCCGTAACGGAGGCTGTAATATGAGTGACAGTTGATGTACATTGTCTGAGAGTCTGAAGGTCACGCTCTGTCTTGCGGTTCTGCAGTCGGCAGTCAATCAGCAACTTCCACTACTGCCTATTGCCTACTGCCTATTGCCTGCTAATGATAGTGCCATCCCCGCAGCCGTTCTTCCATTCGTGATTTCTCGGCCAGCAGTTCCGACGCCTTTCTGAGCTCGCGCTCGCTACGCTCCGCGGCGGTCATCACCCCGGCCGCCCGGCGGATGGCATGACGACCGAAACGGCCCCGCAGGCTGTCCATCGTCATATAGAGACTCACCATCTCCGGCGTGTCCTCAAACATATCCAGCTGCTGCACCCCGCGCACCAGTCCGCTCACCTTCACCCCGATGAGCCTGATGAGCATGCGCCGCTGCCAGAGACGCCGGAAGAGACTCTGCGCCTCGCTGATGAGCACATGGTCAAAAGCAGTGTAGGGCACCCGCTGCTGCAGCGTGTGAGTGTCAAAGTCAGAATACCGTATCCGCACCGTCAGGCATGATGTCAGTTTCTCCTGGCGGCGCAGCTCGTATGCCAGCTTCTCGGTCATGCTCACTATCATCTGGTTGAGCATCACCGTGTCAGTGGTGTCGCGATCAAAGGTGTGTTCGGTGCTGATCGACTTCTGCTCGGAGTAACTGATTACCGGTGTGTTGTCAATACCATTGGCCTTCTTCCATATCTCCATGCCGTTCTGGCCCATGAGCGATTCCAGCATTTCGGCAGGGATGACACGCAGTGTATGTATCGTGGAGATGCCCATTGAGCGCAGCGTGTGGTATGTCTTCTGGCCTATCATCGGTATCTTCCTGATGGAGAGCGGATCGAGGAAGGGGAGGACCTGCTGCTGCGCCACCTCCCTCTCTCCGTTGGGTTTCGCCTCTCCTGCAGCAATCTTTGAGACGGTCTTGTTGACCGACAGCCCGATGGAGATGGGAAGCCCCGTCTCACGTATGATAGTGTCACGCAACTCATGCGACCAGCTGGCACAGCCGTGAAAGCGCTCCATCCCGGTGAGATCGACGTAGTGCTCATCCACCGACGCCTTCTCATAGAGCGGCGCCTTATCAGCGATGATGTCAGTAACCATCCTCGAATATTTCGTATACATCTCCATATCACCGCGGATGAATACTGCCTCGGGACACATGGCACGGGCCATCTTCATCGGCATGGCCGAGCTGACACCGAAGCTGCGCGCCTCGTAGCTGCAGCTCGAGACCACCCCGCGGTCAGAGCTGCCACCGATGATCACGGGACGGCCATTGAGCCGGCTGTCGCGAACCCTCTCCACCGACACGAAAAAGGTGTCGAGGTCAAGATGCAGTATACTCCGCGCGTCCATGGTTAAAGGTCTGAAGGTCTGAGAGTCTGAAGGTCTGTCGCTGCGCTCCGTCTTGCGGTCATGCGGTCCTGCAGTCTTGCAGTCATGCGGTCATGCAGTCTTGCAGTCATGCGGTCCTGCAGTCTTGCGGTCAAAGAATCAAAACTGCAGGACCTTCAGACATCAGACTTTTCGACTTTCAGACTTTTTTTCTTTTTCTGCTTGTTATTTCAAAAACTTCATTTATCTTTGATTAGAAATTAATCAATCTTGTGATTACAATATAATCAAATTTTGTAATATGTACTTCGCATCGAACATAAAATTTTTAAGAAAGCGCAGGGGACGCACTCAGGATGACGTGGCATCTGCCCTGCAGATGAAGAGGCCAACCCTCAGCGGCTATGAGAACGGCGTGGCACAGCCGGGAATAGAGGCTCTGGTGGCTTTTTCCGGATACTTCAACATCTCACTTGACACCATGCTCAAGGTAGACCTGACCCGCCTCTCTGAAAGCCAGCTGGGCGAGCTCGAAAGGGGATATGACGCATATATCAAAGGGAGCAACCTGAGGGTGCTGACTACCACGGTAGCCCCTGACAACCGCGAGAACATCGAACTGGTCAGCGAGAAGGCCAAGGCAGGCTACACCACCGGCTATGCCGATCCGGAATTCATCGGCGACCTCCCCCTGTTCAACCTGCCATTCCTGTCGCCAAACCGCAAGTACCGTACATTCCAGCTGAAGGGCGACTCTATGCTGCCAATCCCCGACAAATCATGGGTTACCGGCGAATTTATGCAGGACTGGCGTGACATCAGGAGCGGACAGGCATATATCATTCTGACGTCGAATGACGGTATCGTCTTCAAGGTTACCGAGAATAACATTGAGAAGAGCGGCAGCCTCGTGCTCTATTCACTCAACCCGCTCTATGAACCTTACGAGGTCCACATAAGTGACATCAGGGAAGTATGGAAGTTCGTACATTATATAAGCGATGAACTGCCGGAACCGGTACTTCCCGAGAAACAACTCCTCCGGACCGTAGCTTCAATGAAGCAGGACCTTTACCAGCTTAAAAAGAGCATCAGACGTGATATTGAAGACGCAAGAGAGATCTAGATAATCTTGCTTTGCACGGTTTTTGCAGGATAGTTTATAATAAAAATCCGTCCCCCTCATGAAGAAAACTGCCATCTTGCTGACCGTCATCCTATTGTCAGCTACAGGTATGTCATTCAGCCAGATACAGCTGAACCTGAAAGCCACCAACAGATTAACCGGTGATACTGTAACAATAAAAAGCGTTATAAGATCACACGGATTCCTTACTCTTCAGACAGCTCCTGATCCGGGCACGGGAAAAACAGTCAGGATTCCGTATATCGAGCTCAGAAATTATAAGGTTATTCCTGGCAATATCGAATCATTATGGCAGGTGAAAATCCTGGAGTCCAATGTCTATGACAACCTCCTGAAGAACGGATACGATTTTGATCGCCGTTATGAGATGGACGAAATGATGAAGGAATATCTCAGAAAGGCTGAACAGGACAATTCATTCTATATAGACAGCTATCTAGAGACCAGGCTGTACGGCATCCTGAGAAAGGTCTATCCGGTCAGGCACATTGACGGACGTCCCGGGATACTGAGTCTTCGCATTCTGTCAGATATAACCCCTGACGCCTGGATTGGCCCGGATGGAACAATGATCATCACTACTGGTATGATTTCAGCCCTGGACAATGAAGATGAGATGATGGCGCTGATGGCGCAGAAGGTCGCACATTTTGCCCTTGACCATCATCTGGAGAATTACATGACCGCACAACAAGCCGGGATATCGCCTGCCCTGGGCAACCTTATAAGGTACAATTCAGAACAGGAATGGGCATCGGACAGATGTGCTGTTGCGGTGTTGCAGGCCTGCGGGAAAAGTCAATCATTCATTGGCTCAATGCTACGCAATGTTGTTGCCTGCGGAGAGCTGACGGGCAATTATTACCTGGGAACCTCCCGGGGTTTATTCCCTGATGCTGCCACCAGGGCAGTTGCATTCAGTACGGGTACTTTATCAGAAAGATCAGCTGAGTATGATAAGTTAATTGCACCGGTAATTTCATTCAATGCCTATAGTGCTTATAACCAGTCTCAATATCTTTTGTGTCGCTGGTTGATAGAACGGAATATTAACGCCGCGACGGCAACTGCCGATGAGATGGTTTTGCTCTCGCAGGCTATGATGCATTTATCAGGTTCAGGTGCTGAAGATGAGAAAGCACTGGAAGTAGTCCGTTCCGTAACTGCAGGTATGCCTGAGCCGCCGCCGGGCGCATTCAGGCAGGAAGCACTTCTGCTGCTGAAACTTGGGCGCAGGGACGAAGCTGATAAGGCTCTCGGCAAATTCGGAGATGCCCTGGTGAGGGAAGAAAAACGATATAACTCCATGCCGGGAGACTGGTCGGAGATGCTGGTTTACATCGCTTCAGAGAAGGAGTGGCTGGCAAAGATGAGGAGAAGATAATCTCCTGTAAAATATCCACCCCCCGGTATGCGTTTCCTAATACTGAACACCAGTATTATCATGCCAGGAAAAGACTATAACCCCGCGATGCACACCGCCGAGCATATCCTGAACTCTGTGATGGATAAAATGTACCATTGCGGGAGATCTTTCAACAGCCACATTGAAAGTAAAAAGAGCAAATGCGATTACCATATCAGGAAAGGATTGTCTGATAAGGAGGTTCGGGCAGTGGAACGAACAGTAAATGAGATAATAAAGTTAAGCATCCCGGTGGGAGAGGAGCTTGTGAGCAGGAGGGAGGCAGACGAAAAGTACTTTACTGGGAGGCTTCCGGGGGATGCAGGAGAAACTATCCGCATCATAACCATCGGTAATTTCGACGCTTGCCCGTGTATCGGACAACATGTGACAAACACATCTGAAATTGGCTCATTTTCAATAATATCAGCTGATTTCAATGAAGGCGTCCTGAGAATCCGTTTCAGGATCGGCCAGGAAGTGTTACAACCAGGCATGAGAATACCTGCATGACCCGGAACAACCCTGTAAAGCAAAGCTGACACATAAAAAAAACCGGTCCAGGCCGGTTTCTTTATTTATAGTATATGAGGTAATGCCTATTCTTTCGTGAGTTTGGTAATCATGTCAATGATTCCCGGGATGTCACTGTCTGCAATCTTTCCCTTGTATACACCCCTGACAATACGGTCCTTGTCAACAATCACAATTGTATAGCTGTCCATGGGCATTCCCCACGAACCATGAAGGAGACCCTTATAGTCAAAAAGAATGGTAGTTTCATACTTTTTTGCCTTCCTGCCTGCTATGGCGCGCACCAATCCGTCGGGGAGCCTGGTCGACTGGAGGTCGACAATCCCGAATCCCTTGAATGCATTCTGGTCAATGACCTTGTCAATGTCAACTGCCTTGTCAATGGCATCATTGAACGGATCATTAAGGTCGTCATTGTCAGGGTCAACATAGTTAATCTGAAGAACTTTGCCCGGCCAGGAGTTCATGGTGAATTCCTTCTTGGAAGCATCAGTAAGGGCCCATTCCGGGGCTTTCTTTCCCACTTCGAGTTTGCCCTGGGCTGCGGCAAATGGCAGTATCAGAGCTACCAGAATTACAATAAGCAACAGTTTTTTCATTTTTACAGTTTCTTAAATTTAGTGGAAAGATAATATTTTTTGGTATTCATGCACATTTCAGCGAAAAATGTGTAGGAAATTGATGTTAATGCCCGGCATTCGCCGGACTCCGGCCACACATTATCTGCCAGTCGTGAGAAAGTCGATCAGAGGTTTCATCGCCCGGAAAGCACCTGTTACCACTTTGAAAAAATCTGGATCAATCACCTCGTTGTCTGTCAGTAGCTTTTCAGGCAGGAAACTTTTCATCTTAATCAACTCTATATGAGGATGATCCTTTGAGAACCCACGGGGCGGAAGCTTCAGCTTTTCTCCTTCAAGTCCGCTGAAATACTTTCTGTACTCCCTGCTGTTGATTATCTTTACCAGAGTGTCACCCTCGTCAGCAATCCTTTCACGGATTGCATTCAGCCATGGCGCAGGAGGGATGTATGATCCGCCTGAGATAAACGATTGTCCTGGCTCAATATGAAGGTAATAACCAGGGAACCTGTCGGCGCTCTTCTTTCCACCACGTACCATGAATGCCCCGAAATTAGTCTTGTATACAGACTTGTCATTCGTGAACCTTATATCCCGGTTGATCCTGTAGATACAACTTTTTGCCTCCAGTCCTCTGAGAATAGGGTCAAACCTGACAATCTCATCAATTACAGCCTGGACAAACAGGGAGAAGTTTTCCCGGGCCGATTCATATCGGGAACGGTTTTCTGCAAACCAGAGCCTGTCATTATGGCGGCGCAGGTCGGAGAGGAATTTAAGGGTTGAACGGTCAATGCTGATCATATAAATTTCCGGTTAATGAAACTCAAGCGTGGAATAACTTTATTATCTGATTGAATAACAGTGTATTACAAATATCTTTTCCTTAGTTCCAAAGCTACAAAATTTCTCTGATCCCGTGTGACAGGTTAATCACTGCAATGTAGAGACATTTTTATCAATTCTTCAAAGAACTTTTTTGATTGACGATTGTTAAACACCTGATACAATCTCTAATCATTAAAATAAATGTCATGAAAAGAAGTCAGTTAGCAACAGTAGTGTTTTTAATTGGAGCCCTGGTATTCTCAGGCTGCACCAAAGTGGAAGAGCCTGATCATTTCAGGTACACTGTAAATGATTATCCTCTGGACCAGGGATTTATCCACAATTACGGAATGCCTCAGGGCGCAACCGCTTATAACTTTGATGTGACCATATTTTCGTCAGGTGTCAATTACCTCCGCGATAGCCATGAGTTCAGGGGCAACGGTCACATCGTGTTTTTCCAGATGTTCTCTTCATCAGCAACGGAACTGGCAGAAGGCACATACCTGTTCAACGTCGAAAGTACTCCCGGAGCTCCATCAACTTTTAACGTCGCTAATTTCGGTATGAACGTTAATTTCAGCGAGGATACCGGAACTCTTGTTTCTGCAGTCTCCGGAATGGTCAAGGTCTCAGGGACAGGAAATTACAGGACGTTTGACATTGACTGCATGACAGGAACCGGAGAAAGGATAACCGGACACTTTTACGGATACGTTCCGGCCTATGATATGAGAGATGAGAGTAAGAAATTGTTTTCTGAGTGACCGGGATCATTTATTCCTATTTGCCTATAATTAATATTATGTTAAGTAGAAACCAGTATATCAGCTTTTATAGTCAAAACATGTGGGAGCTTAAAAAATAGCTCTCCTGCCCTGTCACCGCAAACAATAGAAAAATGCATAAAAAAAAGAAGGCACCTCAAGGGTGCCTTTCATATTTGTACTGGTAAGGTTCTGTTACAGGTTCTCGACCTTTGCCTTGTATGCCTCAAATTCAGGCATCATCTTAAGCTTGAGGTAGATCTCACGAAGGAACTCAAGTGTCGGAGCTGAAGTCGGGTTTGCCTTTTCTGCATCCAGGAAGAAAGGAATAGCCTTCTTCATCTCATCAAAAGCCTTATTCTTGGCAATCTCATACTCCTTGTTGTCAGAGATAAGGTTGGCTTCGTTCAGCATGTTATTTGCGATCGAAACATAGCAAAGACCGATATTGTAGTTGCTCTCGAACTGAGTCGGGTTCTTGGTAAGTGAAGCTTGCAGGCTTTCGATAGCCTTCGGGTAATCTTCAAGCTTCATGTGGAGGCTTCCCTCAACAAGATAAAGAATGTAGTTCTCGGGATCCATCTCCATTGCCTTGTGAACAAACTCAAATGCCTTCGGCGAGTTGTTGGCGTCAAGGTAGAACTGGGTAGCCTGAAGAATGATGTCAAGGGTGTCAGGATATGCCTTGTACCCTTCCATCAGTACAGTCTCGGCATTTACTGTATCCTTCATCTTCATGTAGCAGTCGCTCATGAAAATGTAGGGTTTTGTATCCTCGGTGCCTGATTCGGTGCAGGTGCGGAAATAGGCAATTGCCTCAGGATACATCTCACCATTATATGCTGCCAGCCCGGCATTGAAGATCACGAGAGTGTCTACCATGCCTACATAGAGTTCGCTTGAAGAGACCTTTACGTTCCTTTCAAACGATTCCATGGCTCCCTTGAAGTTCTTTTCATTGAACTTGTTGATGGCGTCATTCAGGAATGAGTTGCCAAGGAGTGCATAAGCATTGTCCCTTATGATGATATTTTTCATTTTAGGATCAAGCTGAATTGCTTTTTCGAAGTTATTGTAGGCTTCCATGAGGATATCCGGATAGAGACCGACAAACTTCGGATCGCCTGAATCAAATGCAGCCTGGCAAAGTTTTCCCTTAACGTAGTAAGTCTTTGCAAGTCCCATTGACTTCGGGTGAACGATGGCTGTCTCAATGGCTTCCTTAGCCTTGTCGAAAGCACCTTCCCTGATAAAAGTTTCGGCAGCGGTAATTTTTCCCTTCTGTGCCATGGCACCAGCCGAGATGATTACTGCCAGTAAAAACAATGTGATCTTCTTCATGTCTGGATAATTTGCTTTTTAATGTTGGTCCAAAAATAAAACATTAGTATCTAATCTTCAAATAATTTGCCAAATTACTCGGCACTGTCGGACGGCTGCTCCTCAACATCGTTCACTATCTCACTATCATCCTCATTTACTTCTACATAGGCGACTGAGGCAATTGAATCATTTTCCTTGATATCAATAAGTTTTACCCCCTGTGTTGCCCTTCCCACCACTCTCAGTTCGCTGACCGGCGTCCTCAGGATGTTACCGTTCTGGGTAATTATAAGAAGGTCATACTGATCGTTCACATCCTTCAGGGCTATCAGTTTCCCGGTTTTGTCAGTGATGTTTATGGTCTTCACTCCTTTTCCGCCACGGTTTGTAATGCGGTAATCTCCTATGGCCGATCTCTTTCCGAAGCCGTTCTCCGAGACCACCAGCACATCGGCGGCTTCATTCTCAACGGTAATCATGCCAATTACTACATCATCATCACCGGAGAGTGTTATCCCACGCACGCCTGATGCCGTTCGGCCCATTGGCCTGACAGTGGCCTCCTTGAACCTTACAGCACGCCCGGATCTCACCGCAAGCATTATCTCATGACTGCCGTTGGTCATCCTGGCTTCCAGCAGCTCATCCCCTTCCCTTACGGTGATAGCATTAATGCCGTTCGCCCTGGGACGCGAATAGGCTTCAAGCGATGTTTTCTTTATGACCCCTTTGCGTGTGCAGAGGACAATGAAGTTGTTGTTGATATAGTCACTGTCATCAAGCGTCTTCACATTGATGAATGCCCTGACACTGTCATCCGGCTCTATGTTTATCACGTTCTGAATCGCCCTGCCCTTGCTGTTGCGTGTCCCCTCCGGCAGGTCGTAGACCTTCTGCCAGTGGCACTTGCCGTTGCGTGTAAAGAAGAGCATAGTGTTATGCATTGTCGCAACATACATATGCTCAATGAAATCCTCTTCACGGGTGGTGCTTCCTCTCTTGCCTGTCCCTCCCCTGTTCTGGCGGCGGAACTCTGTCAGAGGTGTGCGCTTGATGTAACCCATATGCGATATGGTAATTACCATTTCATCATCGGCATAGAAATCTTCAGGATTGAATTCGCCTGCGGCAGGAACAATCTCTGTACGACGTTTGTCACCGAATTTTTCCTTCACCTCAATCAACTCATCCTTGATGATCTGCATCTGGAGCTTTTCGTCAGAAAGAACCTGGTTCAGGTATTCTATGAGCTTTTTAAGCTCCTCGTACTCAGCATGCAGCTTATCCTGTTCGAGCCCTGTGAGCTGTCTCAGGCGCATCTCCACGATGGCTCTCGCCTGTATATCGGTCAGCGCGAACCGCTCTATCAACCGCTCACGCGCGACATCTGTATTCGGCGAAGACCTTATAATGGCAATGACTTCGTCGATATTATCGCTTGCAATGATCAGACCTTCAAGTATATGAGCTCTCTTCTCGGCCTGGTCAAGATCATATTTCGCCCTGCGCACAATGATGTCATGCCTGTGTTTCACGAAGCTGTCAATTATCTCCCTGAGTGACAGGGTCTTGGGCCGCCCCCTGAGAAGTGCAATATTATTGACATTGAATGATGTCTGCAGCTGTGAATGCTTGTAAAGGTGATTCAGGACGATGTTGGCCGGCATCTCCTTCTTGAGGATTATCACCACACGCATCCCGGTCCTGTCAGATTCATCATTGATATAGGAAATACCTTCCAGCTTCTTTTCATTGATCAGGTCAGCTATCCTCCTGATCATCTCAGCCTTGTTGACCATGTAGGGGATTTCGGTGACCACTATGCACTCTCTTCCCGAGTGAGTCAGCTCAACCTCCGTTTTGGCCCTGACCACTATCCGTCCCCTGCCGGTTTCATAAGCCTCCTTTATCCCCTGTTCTCCATATATTATACCCCCTGTCGGAAAGTCGGGTCCCTTTATATAATGCATCAATCCCTCGACCGTGATCTCCGGGTCATCTATGTATGCTATGATCGCATCAACTGCCTCGGAGAGGTTGTGTGGAGGCATGTTGGTTGCCATACCCACAGCGATACCTGAAGCTCCGTTGACCAGAAGGGTTGGAATCCTGGTGGGCAGCACGGTAGGCTCCTGCAAAGTGTCATCAAAATTGGGCTGAAAGTCAACTGTCTCTTTCTCAATATCAGAGAGAGTCTCCTCGGCGATGCGCTTCAGCTTTGCCTCTGTGTATCGCATTGCGGCAGGACTGTCACCGTCTATTGATCCGAAGTTTCCCTGCCCGTCTACGAGCGGGTACCGGAGAGACCAATCCTGTGCCATCCTTACCATCGCATCGTAAACCGATGAGTCACCATGCGGGTGATACTTACCCAGAACCTCCCCCACTATCCTTGCTGATTTCTTGAACGGCCTGTTTGACAGCACTCCAAGCTCTGACATACCGAAGAGAACCCTCCTGTGGACCGGCTTAAGACCGTCACGCACATCGGGTAATGCCCTTGACACTATGACCGACATCGAATAATCGATGTAAGCCGACTTCATCTCCTCCTCGATATTGACTTTTACAATTTTTGCTTGATCTGACATATCAGATTGATAATTAATGTGTTATGAATATATTTATGTTTTCTGAAATTAATCCACGAAAATAATCAAAATGCCTCATTTTTTAACCTTTTGGGGCTTCTATTTGTTAACAGCGGTGTTAAAAATTGGGCACAATTCTTGCCTTTACATTTTTACAATAGAATTAACTTTGAAATCTGGCGTTTTATGTATTTATGGCAGTTTTACTGACACAATAACATGAAACCCGTAAAGAAAAAATGATGGACGCACATTTCTCACAGAGAGTCAATGATATCCTTGGTTACAGCAAGGAGGAGGCAATCAGGCTTGGCAACAGCCATATAAGCCCTGAACACCTCTTTCTTGGAATACTCCGGGAGGGCGAAGGTGTTGCGGTTGATATACTGCTGAACAACGGAGTTGACCTGCTTATGCTCAAGGGATCAATAGAAAAAAGCATCAAGGCTGACAGGCCGGTGGCGATGGCAGACAATGACATCCTTCCGTTGCTGAAGAGTACCGAGCGGGTTCTCAGACTTGTTCATATAGAAGCCAAGGCCATGAAGACCAGGGTTATAGATACCGAACACCTTCTGATGGCCATCCTCCGGGACGAGAGCAACCTTGTCACCCGGTTCCTGACAGAACTTGACATAGACTATTCGCTTGTCAAAAAGGCAGTCGAAGCAAGTAATCCTGCCGCCCAGGCAGATTATCCCCATGATGAGGACGATGAAGGGATCTTTTCCGGTTCCGGATCCGGGAAGCAGCAACAGGGAGGACAGCAGGCACAGAGGAGTTCCTCCGAGACTCCGGTGCTGGACAATTTCGGCATCGACCTTACCAAGGCTGCTGAGGAAGGAAGGCTTGACCCGGTGGTTGGCCGTGAGCGTGAGATAGAGCGTCTGGCACAGATACTCTCAAGACGCAAGAAGAACAACCCGGTGCTGATAGGTGAACCCGGGGTCGGAAAATCAGCAATTGCCGAGGGACTTGCGCTGCGGATCACCAGGAGAAACGTCTCAAGGGTGCTCTTCAACAAGAGAGTGGTGGCACTGGACCTGGCTTCGATCGTTGCCGGCACCAAGTACCGCGGACAGTTTGAGGAGAGGATGAAGGCCATTCTCAATGAGCTGGCAAAAAATGATAATATCATCCTCTTCATTGACGAGATCCATACCATTGTCGGTGCGGGTGGCGCCAGCGGATCACTTGATGCTGCCAACATGCTCAAGCCGGCACTGGCCCGTGGTGAGATTCAATGCATTGGCGCCACCACCCTTGACGAGTACCGCCAGCATATAGAAAAGGATGGCGCCCTGGAACGCCGTTTCCAGAAGGTGCTCGTTGATCCTACAACCATTGAAGAGACAATAGAGATTCTCAACAACATCAAGGAACGTTACGAGGAACATCATAACGTTTCTTATACCCCGGAAGCTATCGAAGCCTGTGTACGTCTCACAAACAGGTATATAAGCGACAGGAACCTGCCTGACAAGGCAATAGACGCACTTGATGAATCCGGCTCCAGGGTACATATATCCAATATAGTTGTGCCTGAGAAGATCCTGGCTCTTGAGAAACAGCTTGAGGAGACCAAGAAGGAGAAGAGCAGCGCCGTCAAGAACCAGAACTACGAACGCGCCGCCAGCTTCCGCGATAAGGAACGTGATATCCTCGACCTTATAGAGGTTGAAAAGAAACGCTGGGAAAAGGAACTCGCACTGAATCGTGAAGTAGTTGACGAAGAAAAGGTTGCAGAGGTAGTTGCCATGATGACCGGTGTGCCTGTACAGAGGATAGCACAGACAGAAGGGACACGCCTGCTTCAGATGGCCGAGGAACTGAAGACCAGCGTTGTCGGCCAGGATGAAGCCATCCTCAGGATTGTAAAATCAATACAGCGCAACAGGGCCGGACTCAAAGATCCGAACAAGCCTATAGGTACTTTTATTTTCCTCGGTCCCACCGGGGTGGGAAAAACCCAGCTTGCCAAGGTGCTGGCAAAGTTTCTCTTTGACTCCACTGACAACCTGATAAGGGTTGACATGAGCGAGTACATGGAGAAGTTCTCGGTGTCACGTCTTGTCGGAGCGCCTCCCGGATATGTGGGCTACGAAGAGGGCGGTCAGCTGACCGAAAAGGTGAGACGCAAGCCCTACTCTGTGGTACTGCTCGATGAGATAGAGAAGGCACACCCGGATGTGTTCCATATCCTGCTTCAGGTGCTCGACGAGGGTCAGCTTACTGACAGTCTGGGACGGAGGGTGGATTTTCGCAACACCATCGTGATAATGACTTCGAACATCGGCACACGCCAGCTTACCGAGTTTGGCTCAGGTGTCGGTTTTGATACCGCAGCAAAACGAACAACGCGTAACGAGCAGAACAAGAGTATCCTGCAGAAGGCACTGCAAAAGACCTTCGCTCCCGAGTTCCTGAACAGGATTGACGATGTCATCATGTTCAACCAGCTCACCAGGGAGGATATTGACAAAATCATTGATATAGAGCTCAAGGGACTGTTCGACAGGATATCAGCGCTGGGATACAGGATAAAGCTTAGTGTGCAGGCGCGCGACTTCATGGCAGACCGTGGTTTCGATGTGCAGTATGGTGCGAGGCCGCTGAAAAGGGCTATTCAGAAATACCTGGAGGATCCGCTTGCTGAAGTCATTATAAAGACCGCTGTGGCCGAGGGTGCCGTCATCAATGTCGGCTTTTCAAAGGGCAAGGAGGAACTGACTTTCAAGGTTGTCGGAAAGAAGGATGCCGAGGAGCTGCCCGAAGACAATCAGGCTGAACGATAGAGCAATTGCGAATTGCGGGTTGCGAGCCGGGAATCGCGAGTTGAGAATTGCAGGTTGCGAGCCGGGAATCGTGAGTTGGGATTTGCGAATTGCGAGTCACGGGTTGTGTGGGTTGTGAAGGGGCTGCTGCCTGCTGTTTCTGTACCGGTTCATCGGGAACGTGGATACCCGGTCCCGGGTTTCAGCTCAAAAACAGCCTGCATGACCGCAAGACTGCATGACCGCAAGACTGCATGACCGCAAGACATAACGAAGCTCCAGACTCTCAGACTTCTTCAGCATACAGATCGAATTCCGTTGACCCGGTTATCTTCACATCAATGAAGGTGCCGGGTTCAATGTTTCCGGATGTAGTGACGAGAATCTCCTGGTCAACCTCAGGGGAGTCGTGCTGACTGCGTCCCACAAGAAAGAGACCCTCCCTCCTGTCGATTATTACTTTAATGGTCTTCCCGGTCATGGTGGCATTCCTTGCAGCCGATATCTCCTGTTGCAGCCCCATTATGCCAGCCACCCTCCTCTCTTTCGTCTTTTCCGGAACAGTGTCTTTATAATGCAGCGCTCCGTGGGTGTTTTCCTCATGTGAATACCGGAATGCACCGAGCCTGTCGAACCGGTACTCACTTAAAAATTCCAGTAGTTCCCTGTACTCTTGCTCCGTTTCGCCGGGATGGCCGGCGATCACGGTGGTACGCACTGCAGCTTCAGGCAACATACGGCGAATGTCAGCCAAAAGCCGCCTGGTTCCGGCACTGTCATGCTCACGGCGCATCATCTTCAGAACCCTGTCGGAAATGTGCTGTATCGGGATATCAATATACCTGCATATCTTCGGATTATCCTGCATCATCTCCAGTATTTCCATCGGGAAGTCTGCCGGGTAGAGGTAGTGCAGTCTGATCCATTCAAGGCTGTCAGTCTCAGACAGCCTCCGGACAAGTTCGGGGAGCATCTTTCTGCCGTACAGGTCGATGCCGTACAGGGTCAGGTCCTGTGCAATGAGTATCAGCTCCTTTACTCCTTGTGATGCGAGCTGACGCGCTTCATCGACCAGCTCCTCCATCGGGGTTGAGATATATCTTCCACGTATATCAGGTATCGCACAGAAGGCACATGTGCGGTCGCATCCTTCAGATACTTTCAGATAAGCATAGTGTGATGGCCCGGTGATTATCCTTTCTCCGTTGAGTTCCTGCCTGAAAACGAGGCCCATCCGTGAAATAATTTCCTGTGGCCTGTTTACCCCGAACCACCCGTCTACCTCTGGCAGCTCATGTTGCAACTCATCCCGGTATCTCTCCACAAGGCATCCCATCACAAAAAGTTTACCCTGGCCCTGGTCGCGGATAGCCTGGGCATGCCTGATTATGGTATCCACGCTCTCTTCCTTCGCATCATGGATGAAACCGCAGGTATTGATGATTACAATGTCGGCAGGATCGGCCGATTCGGCCATGACATTGTATCCGCCCGCCTCAAGCTGGCGCATCAGTTTCTGTGAGTCGACAGTATTCTTTGAGCACCCCAGGGTGACAATATTGACCCTGTTATGCTTCATCAGACCCGGTCACTGAAGAGTGAATCAACGAAGGCATAACGGTTGAAGATCCTGAGGTCCTCCATCTTCTCTCCAACCCCGATGTACTTGACCGGTATCCTGAACTGGTCCGATATTCCTATTACTACGCCACCTTTTGCAGTACCATCCAGTTTGGTGATCGCCAGTGCGTTGACTTCAGTGGCAGCAGTGAATTGTTTTGCCTGTTCGAAAGCATTCTGGCCTGTTGATCCGTCAAGGACCAGCAACACTTCGTGGGGTGCTGAGGGGACAACTTTTTCCATCACCCTCCTTATCTTGGAGAGCTCGTTCATCAGCCCGACCTTATTGTGAAGACGTCCTGCAGTATCAATTATCACTATATCAGTCCCGGCGGCCACAGCTGACTTTACCGTATCATAGGCTACTGAAGCCGGGTCGGCACCCATCTGCTGGCTCACCATTGGCACGCCGGCGCGCTCTGACCATATCTTCAGTTGTTCGATGGCGGCAGCACGGAAGGTGTCGGCTGCACCGAGAAGCACACTGCGTCCAGCCTTTCTGAAATTATATGCCAGCTTGGCAATGGTAGTGGTCTTGCCCACACCGTTTACGCCAACAACGAGGATCACGTATGGCTTTGAAGGCAGAGGGGCATCAAATCCCGAGGAGACATCGTGCGTCGCCTTATTTTCCTCGAGAAGCCCGGCAATCTCTTCACGCAGGATGGCATTGAGCTCTGAAGTTGTCAGGTACTTGTCACGTGCAACGCGTCCGGAAACCCTGTCTATGATACGTAGGGTTGTCTCCACTCCCACGTCCGAAGAGACCAGTACCTCCTCCAGGTTATCAAGTACCTCGTCATCTATCCTGGATTTGCCGGCTACAGCCCTGGTGAGCCTCGAAAATACGTTCTCACGTGTCTTGCTCAGGCCACGGTCAAGTATCTCCTTCTCTTCCTTTTTGAATAATCCGAACAATCCCATTATTATGCTGTTGATATGCCAAATGTAAAAAAAGAGACGCACTTACCGGCGTCTCCTGTATAACTGATCAGGCAAACTGATCTTATTTCTTTGTAAAGAAGTCCTTAACGTGATCGTTATGAACTACCTCTTCCTTAAACTGATATGCACCGGTCTTCTCCGATCTCACCACCTTAATGCACTTGGTGAAAGATTTGCCGGAACCTGTCTTAAGTGTTGCAACTACTTTCTTTGCCATATCTCACTGCTTATTTTATCTCCCTGTGAACGGTAACTTTTTTGAGGATTGGATTGTATTTCCTTCTCTCAATACGGTCAGGAGTGTTCTTACGGTTTTTTGTTGTAATATACCTTGAGGTGCCCGGCTGTCCGGATTCCTTGTGCTCAGTGCATTCAAGGATAACCTGCACCCTGTTGCCTTTGCTCTTCTTTGCCATTTTCTCTCCGGTTTAATTTTAGTTGATAATGTAACCTTTTTCCTTTGCTTCCTTAAGCACCGAGGCAAGTCCGTTCTTGTTGATGTTTCTCATTCCTGCAGCTGATACCTTAAGGGTGATCCACCTGTTCTCCTCAGGAAGAAAATATCTCTTCGTGAACAGGTTGGCCATAAATTTTCTCTTGGTCCTCCTCTTCGAGTGGGAAACGTTGTTTCCAACCACTGCTTTCTTCCCGGTGACCTGACAAACCTTTGACATTATTATCCTTTTTTACTTGTTCTGAAAACTCCAAAAATCGGTTCGCAAAATACGTGATTTTTATTCTATTAACCAAATAAATCGTGCATTTTTTTCCGGCTGGCTGGCTGGGGCGAAGCTTAGCGGCTGATTATCTGTTTCCTAAGCAGATTAAGAGCATAGGTGGCTGACCTTGAAATGTTGATCTGCCTGTCATCGGCAAACCGGTGTTTCTCAGCTACAATGCCTGCTGCTGAGGCAACTGCAATCCAGACTGTTCCGACCGGTTTTCCCGGAGTGCCTCCCGTAGGACCTGCAATACCGGTCACTGCAATTGCATAATCAGTTGATGCAAGTGACCGCATTCCTTCCGCCATGGCTCTTACAGTCTCCTCACTGACTGCTCCGTAACTGCTTATGACAGCAGGATCTACACCAAGAACCCGGGTCTTGATGCTGTTGTCATAGGCTACCACCGAGCCCCTGTACCATGCCGAACTGCCGGGAACAGAGGTGATCATCGAAGCTATCCTTCCACCGGTACAGCTCTCGGCAGTGGAAACGGTCATGTTATTGTCAAGCAGTAACTTGCCAATCGTTTCTTCAAGTGTTACTTCATCTTCGCCATAAATTACGTCCGGGATGATGGAGTACAGCTTCCGTACCTGCTCTTCCTCTGTCCTCCGTACCAGTTCAGCGTTGTCTCCGATGCCGGTCAGTCGAAGCTTGATGATCCCATGCGCAGGAAGATAGGCAAGCTTCACCATGGCAGGCAGTTCCTTCTCGAATCCCTCCAGCCTCTCGGCCAGCTTCGCCTCGAAAGTGCCGAATGTCATTATGTTCCTGTGTATGATCGTGCTGCCTCCTGTCATTGCAGCTACCATCGGGAGAACATGTTCCTGCATTATATGCTTCATCTCGGATGGTACGCCGGGCATGGACACAATCAGCTTTCCATCCTTTTCAAACAGCATGGCCGGCGCTGTTCCCGCATGGTTAGCCAGTACCCTGCAGCCTTCCGGCACCATCGCCTGACGACGGTTGTTTTCATTCATCTCCAGGTTACGCCGGGTGATCCTGGTTGTGACTTCCTCAAGGACTTCCTGGTTCATTACCAGCCTTGTACCGAAATACTCCGCCAGCGTCTCCTTTGTGATGTCATCACTCGTGGGTCCCAGCCCTCCCGTCATCAGAACCAGCGGTGCCCTGCCAAGCGCTTCATCAAGGGCCGCAATGATCTCCTCCCGCCTGTCAGATATTGATGTAATACGGTTTACGCGTATGCCTCTCATACTGAGCTGCATGCCCATCCATGCGGAGTTGGTGTCTACGGTCTGACCGATCAGCAGTTCGTCTCCCACGGTAATAATCTCTGCAATGTTCATATCTTGTCTTCGCCCTTTGATCAGGGATGCAAAAATATCAATATTTTGTGTCACTTTTCCCGAAGGCATCATATGAATAACGAACAGGAGATCATAGAAGGAACGACAGAATTTGTCAGGGAGGCACTGAAGGGACATGACAGCGGTCACGGCTGGCTCCACATCGAGAGGGTGGTGAGGCTGGCGCTGCATATCCATGAACGCGAAAAACGGGGTAACAGGTTTATCATTGAACTGGGCGCACTGATGCATGACATCGGTGATCACAAGTTTGCACTACATGACGGACCCGCGGAGATACGAAGGGTCTTGACCGGCTTTGGCATTGACCGTGAAGTGATTGAGGAGGTGGTAAGTATTAATGAGTATATCTCCTTCTCAAAGGGATATCACACTGTAGCGGCAAGCCCGGAGCTGGAGATAGTACAGGATGCCGACAGGTTGGATGCTATGGGCGCTATCGGCATTGCCAGGGCATTCAACTACGGTGGCTTCAGGGGGAACGAAATCTATGATCCCCGTGAGCGGCTGTCAGATCCTCCCCTCCTTTCAGCCACCAGGAAAAATTCCATTTCAACAGTTCATCATTTCTATGATAAGCTATTGCTTCTCAAAGATTTAATGAATACGGACACCGGCAAAAAGCTGGCTGAGGAAAGGCATGAATTCATGATCAGGTACCTCGAACAATTTTTCAGGGAGTGGAATTCAGGTATTGAATGAAAACTTTTCCTGTTTATGATAACTGACTCTTCGCGCCTCCATGCAGTGGATGCATTGCGTGGTTTTGCCATAGTTTCTATAATGCTGCTTCATAACATTGAGCACTTCGATTTTTATTTTAAACCTGAAGGACTGCCTGCCTGGATGGTCACGCTTGATAAAGGGATCTGGGACACACTCTTTTTCCTTTTCGGCGGGAAATCCTACGCAATCTTTGCTCTGCTTTTCGGATTGACATTCTTCATTCAGTCGGATAATCAGGCAAGGAGGGGCTTCGACTTCCGGGGGAGATTTGCCTGGAGGCTGTTTCTCCTGCTGCTGTTTGGGATAGTCAACTCTTCATTCTACCAGGGTGATATACTCACGATCTATGCAGTGATCGGACTGGTGCTTATACCTGTGGCCAGGCTTGGAGACAGGGCTGTCTTATGGATTGCCCTGTTCCTTATGCTACAGCCGTATGAATGGCTCAACCTCTTCAGGGGGCTGCAGGATCCCGGCATTAATCCGGCTGATCCCGTCTCTTGGTCATATTTCGCAAGGACAGGTGATCACATTACAGGCAGCTCACTGGTGAAGACATGGATCGGGAACCTGACAATAGGCAAACCGGCCGTTCTATACTGGAACTGGGAAAACGGCAGGGTATTTCAGACGGCCTCTCTGTTTATGTTCGGCATGCTTGCCGGACGCAGGGGACTCTTTGTGCCTTCCGGGGTATCAAGGAAGTTCTGGATGAAAACTCTCCTGGTTTCCTCCATTGCTTTCATCCCGCTCTTTGTCACTAAAAGCAACGTTACTGAATGGATCGTTCCTGAGGCTGTTAATCGTCCCGCTGCAACCATAGTCACTTCATGGTCGAACATGGCATTTATGCTGGTACTGGTATCAGGTTTTACACTGCTCTTCGGTACAGTAAAGTTTAATGGAGTGCTTAATATATTCTCCTGCTTTGGGAGGATGAGCCTGTCAAATTATGTTATGCAGTCGGTGCTCGGCTCCTTTGTATATTATGGGTATGGCCTGGGAATGTATAAACATACGGGTGCAACGTATTGTCTTTTAATCGGGCTGCTGCTGGCAGTGCTGCAGGGATACTTCAGCGCATGGTGGCTAAGGAATCACAGGAAAGGACCACTGGAGACACTGTGGCATAATGCGACATGGATTGGCTCGAAATAAGCCCGTGAATATCGGAGGCGACTCATCAAAATCGGTTATTATGTGTTATTTTTACATGAACAATTAAAAACTCAGAGAAATGTTCTATGTACTTCTTATTATTATCGTTGTTCTGGCACTTCTGGCAGTCAGCCTGTACAACCGTCTCGTACGCCTGAGGAACAACAGGGAGAATGCTTTTGCAGACATCGATGTGCAGCTGAAGCAAAGGCTTGACCTTGTACCGCAGCTGGTTGAAGCGGTGAAGGCATATATGAAGCACGAAAGCACAGTGCTCACAGAAATCACCAAAGCCCGCGCCAGCGCTATTGAGGCAAAGGGTATTGACGAGAAGATAGCTGCTGACGGGAGACTCTCAACAGCACTGCAGGGTCTGAGGGTTGCTGTGGAAGCTTACCCCGACCTGAAGGCCAGCACCAACTTCATGCAGTTGCAGGAAGAGATATCTGACATCGAGAATAAGCTCGCTGCAGCCCGCAGGTTCTTTAACTCCGCCACCAGGGAGCTGAATAATGCTGTTGAAACATTCCCATCAAACCTTTTAGCAGGGATGTTCGGCTTCAAGCGCGAAACCATGTATGACCTGGCTGAAACCAGGGCACAGGCTGAGGAGACGCCAAAACTGAACTTCTGATAAAATGAAATATATCGGGCTGAACAGGCAGATCTGGAATAACAACATCAAATCTGTCATACTGCTCATTCTCTTTCCAGTTGTCATACTGGGACTGGTGTGGCTCTTTGTATTTCTGATCCAGCCATTAGAGGAATACAGGATTGAACGGGCCAACCAGCTTTTCCTCACGTCACTGCCATGGGTGATTGCAGGCGTTGGCCTGTGGTTTGTCATAGCATGGTTTTCCCATACGGGGATGATCGAAAGGGCAACCGGCTCCGCACCTCTCAGCAGGAAGGAAAACAAGAGGATTTACAACCTGGTTGAAAACCTTTGCATATCCGTTGGCATGCCGATGCCTAAAGTCAATATAATCAACGATGATTCACTAAATGCCTTCGCCAGCGGCATCAACACAAAAACCTTTACTGTTTCTCTCTCTCGGGGTATAATTGAAAAACTGAACGACGAGGAGCTGGAGGCGGTCATTGCCCATGAGCTGACCCATATCCGAAATCGCGATGTCAGGCTCCTGATCATCTCCATTATTTTCGTCGGGATCTTTGCTTTCCTGACCGAGGCACTGGTCAGGTCGGTCCGATTCAGCGGGGGAAGCAGAGGAAGAAAGGATGGCCGGGCAGTTGCCATAGCGCTGATACTGGCTGCAGTAGGGTACTTCCTCTCCTCGATATTCCGTTTTGCCATTTCGCGCCAGCGCGAATACATGGCAGATGCCGGCTCGGCAACGATGACAAAGAATCCGCTTGCCCTCGCTTCAGCGCTTGAAAAGATCTCTGTTGATTCACAGATCGAGGCGGTAAAACGGAATGACATAGCCCAGATGTTCATTGACAATCCGCAGGACAAGAAAGTAAGGCCGGTATCGTTCTCAATCGGTGCTCTTTTCATGACCCATCCTCCCATCGAAAAAAGAATTGAACTTCTTAGGCAATTCTGAGGATGACCTGAGAATAGATTCGGGCAGTTCACTGCAAGCATCGTGATTACCATGGGATATGCAATCATTGCCGTGTTGAACAAATTTTATGAATAAACAGATACAATGTTGCCACATCTAAGCAGTGACGCATGTTTTTGTACTCGTGGTGCGATGCAGGTCTATGATGTTGTTTGTATATGGTCGCATTGGCAAAAACCTTGATCCGCCAACTCCTCTGAGCGACATCTTGTCATGCTTGCACACAACTTAAATTTATAAGTACGAAAGGTGCACATGATTTGCTTTGAAGGGGGTTATTGATTACCTAAGTGTTCTATTAAACTTTTTGTCTAATTGCAGTTTTATTATGTATTGCTCACCACTAAGTTATGATATATCGGTATTCGGTCTTCAAGCAACGGACCGATTTCTTAACAATTACATGGCATGAAAATTCACGGTTATATAACCAATAGAGTTGTATGCAAAATCAATGCAAATGGCAATCGAGTAGGAGGAAAATGAAATAGTTTTCCTCCTATTTCATTTTCCGACCTCT
>ENA-UOOK01001752-UOOK01001752.1-fermentation-metagenome-genome-assembly--contig:-NODE-1752-length-28122-cov-4.745074_pt1 | contig 28122 bp, 14 predicted proteins | sample MGYA00245777_ERZ724023 | MGnify/ENA primary metagenome ERZ724023 (study PRJEB28704, sample SAMN03018312) | fermentation metagenome | biome: anthropogenic terrestrial biome; feature: soil; material... | reverse complement strand
CCTCCAGCTCCAGTCCGGCACGGTAGCTCTCTTTTACATTTTCCATCAGCTTGTAGCCCACGTCGTTGAGCTTCCCGGTCTGTACCATCTGATTGTTGTAATCCATGAAATAGAGATTTGCTCCCAGTTGGAGTCCTTCTGTGCTCATATACTGATACCCCAGTTCATAGTCGATCATCCGCTCCGGTTGTATAGGAGTCACCGATTCCCCTTTTATTCCATCCTTCAGGTCGGTACGCAACGGTTCACGCTGACCCACTGCTGCCGAAACGTAGAGACGACTCCGCTCGCCCAGGTTGAGATTGATGCCCATTTTGGGATTCAGGAAATTATAGTTAAACTCACCCGTCAGATCCATCAGGTCGTCATCCATCCCGGTGAATCGGTAATTTACCCGTCTGTACTGCAGGTCACCGAAGAAAGAAAGTTTCTCGTTCAGCTGATAATCAGCCTTGACAAAGAGATTTATTTCCGATTTTCTTCCTACGTTACGGTACCATTCATAGTCTTCGGCGACAGATTGATTGAATTTTATCCATGGCAGCCGTCCGAAGTGGTCTCCGTCATAAAAGCTGTACATTCCGCCGAATGTCAGCTTCATCCTGTTTCTGGTGTAGTTGAGGCCCAGGCTGGCCACATAAAAATCATTTTCCATCAGCTTGCGCCGGATGAAGTCGCTCTGTTCGTAGGTTACCCCATCAAGTGTCTGTGCCGGTAGGCCAAAATCGGAAAAGTCGTTGTCCTCCCTGTAGTTTTCATAATAGCCATAGCCATAATTGTAGCTGAGCCCCCCATTAACTACAAAGTAAGGACTAAGCTCCCGTGTGAGTGTGAGTTGCAAAATATCGGAGTAGTAATTATCGGTCTCATTGTCGTAGTAAAGCCGATTACCCACTTCGTCCTCATACTCTCCTGCCGGGTTGTATCGGCGTCCATATTGCGGATCTTCCATCTGTTCTTCGGAGACCCCCTCCCACGTGATGCCGGTGTGCTGTACCCCTTTCAGGTAACTTAGCCTTAGCAGTTGTTTGTCGGTATAGTGCGACAGTGCCGCATAAAGGTTGATATGATCCACACTTCCATTGCGTATGTATCCGTTGCCTGTGACACGTGAAAAGCGACCATCGAAGGATATTCCGTTATCCAGAATTCCTGTTCCTGCAGCAATATTCGACAAAAAGGTACCATAGCTGCCCACGCTGGTCGATGCCTCACCGTATGCTTCGTTTCGGGCTCCCGTGGTCTGCAGGGAGATGCTGGCGCCAAATGCAGCCGAACCGTTGGTGGAGGTACCTACACCACGCTGAATCTGGATGTTCTGCAGCGAGTTGGAGAGATCGGGCAGATTCACCCAGAATACCTCCTGGCTCTCGGGGTTATTGAGTGGCATCCCGTTCAGAGTCACGTTGATGCGGGTAGCATCGGTTCCCCTGATCCGGAAGTATGTGTTGCCCACGCCAAGCCCGTCTTCTGTGAAAGAAACCAGCGAAGGAGTTGTTTGCAGGATGGCAGGAATATTTCTCGCAGCATTCTGCTTTTTAATATCTGATGCAGTGATGTTAGAGTAGGAGACCGGTGTAGCGGCTCCTGCCCGTGTGCCGGAAACAATCAGCTCTTCGAGCTGGATGTGATTGAGGCTGTCGGGCGCTGCTGCTTCCACTGGTGAGGATCCGGAATTGGCCGAGGCCTGATAACCTGCTGATAGGCTTATCAGCATAAACAATAAAAATACCTTTTTCATTTTCTTAAAAATTTTAGATGAATCTTGCCATACAGCGGATTCATCGGTTGTTAGTGAAATAAAAAAGGGGAATAATATAAGATGTATACCATAGAAAGCGTCACTGGAACGTGAGCACTTTTTTTTCCCTCCGCCGGCATTATCCGGATCAGGTAATTTGGGTATGATCTCAGCCCGTATATGTGGGGCACCCCTGTTAGGGGGCAAAGGTAAGTACTTTTATACAATAAACAATGAATCCGGACATTTTAACATCTTGAACGGCTCCCACATGTATCATTCTGTTTCTTCATATACCTCACCTTTCAAATAATTGAGGCTGGATTTGAATTATCTGCTTATTTATTTGTAATTTCGTTCACTTTAAACGTTGGGGCTTTAAAATTGTCGAACAAACGATGAGTGACGAAGATAAACTGACAGTGGAAGATCAGATGATTGAAGAGGAATTTCAGGGGTTACTGAATGATTACCTGAATTCCAATCATCGGCGGAAGGTGGATATCATCACCCGGGCTTTTAACATGGCGAAGGAGGCACATAAAGGTGCCCGGCGCCGGTCGGGTGAGCCTTATATTATACACCCCCTGTCGGTAGCCCGCATTGTTTCCCGGGAGATGGGACTGGGGTCGACTTCCATCTCTGCCTCGTTGCTTCATGATGTGGTGGAAGATACCGACTACACTGTGGAAGATATACGTGCCCTGTTTGGCGACAAGATTGCGCAGATTGTGGACGGACTGACCAAGATATCGAGCGGAATGTTCGGGGAAAACGTGTCGGCACAGGCTGAGAATTTCAGGAAGTTGCTGCTCACCATGTCCGACGATATCCGGGTGATTCTGATCAAGATAGCCGATCGTTTGCACAATATGCGCACACTTTCTTCCATGGCGCCTACCAAACAGTTCAAAATTACCGGCGAGACATTATATATATATGCCCCGCTGGCTCACCGGCTGGGGCTGTTTGCCATCAAAACCGAACTGGAAGAGCTCTGTTTCAAGTATGAACATCCCGAAGCTTTTGCCGACCTTACTAGAAAGATTGAAGAGACGGCGCCTGAACGCAATAAAGTTTACGAGCATTTTGCAGTCCCGGTAGTCAGGGCTCTCGATAAGATGGATATCACCTACGAAATGCGAGCCCGTGTAAAATCGGTATACTCCATCTGGAATAAGATGCAGACCAAGGGTATTGAATTCGGTGAGGTGTATGACCTCTTCGCGGTGCGTATCATTTTTGAGGTCTTCCCCGGTATGGACGAGAAAAAACAGTGCTGGGATATTTATTCGGCCATCACCGATATCTATAAGCTACGTCCCGACCGTATACGGGACTGGGTAAGCCATCCTAAGGCAAACGGCTATCAGGCTCTCCACCTCACCGTAATGGGGCCCGATGGGAAGTGGATTGAGATACAGATCAGAAGTCGCCGGATGGATGATATTGCTGAAAAAGGTTTTGCAGCACACTGGAAATATAAGGAAAACAGGATTGAAGAAGACAATGAACTGGATAAATGGTTGAAAACCATACAGGAGATCCTCTCTAATCCGAATCCCAATGCCATTGACTTTCTGGATACGGTGAAGATGAATCTTTTCTCATCGGAAATATTCGTGTTTACCCCCAAGGGGGAAATAAAAACGCTGCCGCAGGGTGCCACCGCACTCGATTTTGCCTATACCATCCATACCCGCATTGGTGATCATTGTCTGGGGGCGAAGGTAAACCATACCCTGGTGCCACTTAGCCAACAGCTTCGCAGCGGTGATCAGATAGAAATACTTACCTCCCAGTCGGTCAACCCCCAGCCTGAGTGGCTTAACTTCGTGACGACAGCCAAGGCACGGACAAAGATTGAGGCCTCTTTGCGCCGGCAGCGCCGCCGCATTGCAGAGATTGGAAAAAATATGCTTGAAGAGTTGTTCAACAAGGAACCCATAGACAATACTTTGTTCAACAAGATTCTGCATGCCTACAAAGCCGAGAATAAGGAAGACCTTTATTTTCTGATCGGAAACAACGACATAACACTACCGGCCAGTAAAAATGCTTTTTTTAAGATAAGGGAGGAACCGGAAAAACAGGACAATCTGTTTGTGCGTTACATGAAGCAGGCCATGAATGCCATCAAGAAGCCTTCGTCCGATCAGAGAGGCATGAAGAAAGACGTTGAACCGCCCACTCTGAGGCCGGAACAGGAGAAATTCAGTGTGAACAGGAAAGAGGTTTTCCAGCTTACCGAAGTGAAGTTCCGGAAAAATTTTATTGTACCTGCATGTTGTAACCCGTTGCCGGGCGACGATGTATTTGGGTATGTCACGGAGAAGGAAGAGGTGGAAGTGCACAAACGTTCCTGTCAGACAGGACTGAAGCTGAAATCGAGTTTTGGCGACCGCATTATTGCCGTGGCGTGGGGCGACTACCGTCAGTACTCATTCCTAGCCTCCATCGCGTTTACCGGGATCGACCGGATCGGTATTCTCGGCTCCATCCTGGCCAAGCTCGCAGAAGATGTGGTGGTAAACATACAAAGTGTGAATGTGTCTTCAAAAGATGGTATCTTTGAGGGAATCTTTAACCTGCACGTGCACAGTGCGGAAGAAGTGAATCAACTCTGTGCCAAGATAGCAAAAGTGGACGGCGTAAGCACCGTCCACAGATCTCCTCTTTAAAAATTACACCGGGCGAAACCGGCATGAACGGGTTTATCTCTTCGTTTTTCTTTTTCTTCCAAAAAGGAACGAACTTACTTTTTTTGCAGCAAAGGCGAGTATGGCCGGTTTTGCTATTCCCCAGGCGATGGATCCTATCAGTGGCATATTCGATAACGCGAAGTTTATCCAGGGATTTGCCCTTTTGGTGACAAACGGCGTGAGGGCGTGGGAAGATCCTCCAGACAAATTATCCATTGTTTCAGCAATTTTCGTCTTGACCGAGGAGGATACCCCTTTGGTGAGCATCGATCCCCAGTTGTCGTTCAGGTACTGTAGTTGATAAGCGAGTCGCCGGCTGGCAATGGCACGTTCCTCTCTCAATCGTTTTTTTTCCAAACGCAGTTCTTCGAGCGGAGTTAGTTTATAAGTACTCATTTCTTGCTGTTTTTGTCATCATTATTGTCGTTCTCCATGAGAAACCGTATCACACGGCTGGTGAATCTTTTTCTGAACGGCCTTCCTGAAGCCAGGATAATGAGGAATACAAGCAGCGTAAACGCTGCTACGATACCGAATCCTAGCCAGATGCTCTGCAGAACTTCACCCAGATAAAGTCCTGCTGTTACCAAAATGAACAAAAGTGCGAATAGCGCTGTGGCGGCTAAAATGAAACCGTATAAGATAGTCGATGCACTCAGGCTGATTTTTTCATACGCTTCCAGTTTTCCGAGCTCAAGGGTACTGGTGATAAATTTGGCTATATCATTCCGCATCTCCTCGAACAACGTACTTACTTTTTTTTCTTCCATCGTCTCCCGGGGGTTTGAAAATCATTTATTGTTTGGCAAGCTCTTTCTTTGCAATTTCTGCAATGTCATCGATATCTTCCTTTAAATCATGCACTTCACTTTTGCCTTTGTAGATGGCAGACTTTACGTTTGCTTTTATCTTATCTGCAAGCTCATTGGCCTGTTCAAGCCATTCTTCACGCTTATCGGTCCCCATAATGTAGCCTACGGCAGCACCCAGTGCAATGCCAATTCCTAAACCTAATAATAATTTTGCTTCTGATTTCATAATTTTTGCGTTTAATGGTGAATACTTTTTTATACTATAGTCGGTTCGTTCATTGAAAACCTCATTACTAAAGCATTTTGGCTTCCTACATGAATGTAAAACGTTTTTTTGCCAAAATTGTTTTTACAAATGCATGGGAATCTGTTCCGGGTCAATCGGCATCCACGGAAGTCCCAAGCAATGTGGCCGGGGTGAAGCCGGTTATCTTCACCTTCACAAATTCCCCTATACGGTGGTTCTTTTTATCAATAATGACCACTTTATTCTGGTCTGTACGACCAAAAAGTTGTTCACGGGAGCGTTTTGAGAAACCTTCAGTCAGTATTTCAAATTCCTTTCCCATATCCTTCTCGTTGCTTTGGCGTGACAACTCCAGCTGCAAGTCGATGATCTCCTGCAGGCGGCGGTTTTTAATCTCTTCGGGTATATTGTCTTCCAGCCTTTTTGCCGCGTAGGTACCCGGCCGCTCCGAATATTTGAACATGAATGCCGAATCGAATCCTACTTCCTTCATCAGTGACAGCGTTTCCTGGTGATCTTCTTCTGTTTCGGCATGAAAACCACACATGATGTCGGTCGACAGGCCGCATCCGGGGATGATCCGTTTTATGGCAGCAATTCTTTCGAGATACCATTCCCTGTTATAGCGCCGGTTCATCAGCTTGAGCATACGTGAGCTTCCCGACTGCACGGGCAGGTGGATGTAGTTGCACAGGTTCTTGTATCGGGCAATGGTTTCCAGGGTTTCGTCGTTCATGTCCCATGGATGTGAAGTGGTAAAGCGGATGCGCATTTCGGGTGCTTCTTCCGACACCATGGCCAGCAATTCATGGAAACCAATGGTTTTACCATCCTCATGGTAGCGGTATGAATTTACATTCTGTCCCAGAAGAATGGCTTCCCTGAATCCTTTGTCGCGCATGATACGCAACTCGTTGAGGATACTCTCCGGCTCGCGGCTTCGTTCCCGCCCACGCGTGAAAGGTACGATACAGTAGGTGCAAAACTTGTCACAGCCACGCATAATTGAGATGTATCCGGAGATATTGCTTCCTTCAAGCTTCAATGGAACCACATCCTTGTAGGTCTCCGTTTTTGAAAGTTCGATGTTCATTGCTTTTTCACCACGCTCAGCAGCGCCCACCAGGTTTGGAAGATCGAGATAGGCGTCGGGCCCTGCCACCACATCCACATGGTAGCGGTCTATCAGCTCAGATTTGGCCCGTTCTGCCATACATCCCAGTACACCCACAATAAGGTGATCTTTTCGTTTTCTTTTCAATGAATTGAAATATTCCAGACGCTGAATTACTTTCTGCTCTGCGTTTTCCCTGATGGAACAGGTGTTCACGAAAATGGCGTCCGCATCCCGGTCATTATCCGTCAGTGTGTAGCCGTCCATTTCCATGATGGAAGCCACTACCTCGGTGTCGGCCACGTTCATCTGGCAACCATAAGTTTCAATAAAAAGTTTTTTATCTGTTGTTTTATCTGTTTGCATGATTCATTTTTTTAGCTGCGATTGATTTTTTTATCTGCCGAAATGTTAAAATATTCATTTTGTGGATGGAAAAGTTGGATATAAATATTCAATGTCCTATTTTTGTAATGAAAAAAATAAAAATTTTTTCATAGTTAAGGTTTTGGTTAAATATTCGGGAGTGACTGTGAAGTTACTCCCGGATTTTTTTATCACCAAAAACGCTTAATTACGCAAAAAATCACTATTTTTGTCCTGTTGCAAAATTAATCAAAATATGGAGTCTGGTGATATCATTTATTTAGTCCTTCTGGTATTTTTTATGATATTGGGATTTTTTAATGATTCCAGGAAGAAGAAAAATCAGCAGAAGCAGCAATCTGAAATGAAGCCACGGCCTTTTACTGAAACTTCCAGATCGTATGACGAGGAAGAGGAACTCGCTCCGTGGTTTGAACAGGAACCAGTAACCAAGACCCGGACTACACTCCCTCCATTGCCGGTTGTGCGTAATGAGACGGAAAGAACAACCTTCCGCTCTTCGATGGAACTGACTACCGATTTTGCAAAAGAATCATCACTGAAAGGTTCTATTTTTGTATACGATGCTGATTCTTCATACGAGAAAGATACCGATTCTGCTGATATAGCTGAAATGCAGGATGTAATGGCCGAAACTATTACCGACGGAAAAAAGCGAGGCTCACCACACCCGCTTGTGGCGGAACTCTATGGTGAATCGGGCCGCAATGAATTGATTAAAGGCCTGATAATCGGCGAAATCATTGGCAGGAAATACTGACTACACGTTTATTACATAAATATTATATGGCTTTAAAATTTATCAGTGCTGAAGAGGCTGCGTCTCTTGTGAAAGATAATGACAACGTAGGCTTCAGCGGTTTTACCCATGCCGGCTGCCCAAAAGTGGTGCCGGTAGAGATTGCCAAAAGGGCGGAGGCAGAGCATGCCCAAGGCAACTCTTTCAGGATTGGTGTTTTTACCGGTGCTTCCACCGGCGACTCCATCGATGGAGCACTTGCACGTGCCGGAGCGATTAAATTTCGTACCCCCTATCAGACCAACAAGGATATGCGTGCCGCACTGAACCGGGGTGAGTTTGATTTCTTCGATCTGCATTTGTCGCAGTTGGCACAGGAAATAAGATATGGCTTCCTTGGAAAAATAAATGTGGCCATCATTGAGGCATGTGATGTGACGGAAAAAGGAGAAATTGTACCGACCACCGGCGTGGGTATTACGCCCACGATCTGTCGCCTGGCAGATATTGTCATCGTGGAGCTGAATAAGAAAGTGCCAACGAAGTTACGCGGTATCCATGACATTTATGAGTTGCAGGATCCTCCCAAACGGCGTGAGATACCGATCTATGAGGTGCAGAGCCGGATTGGACTTGACTATGTGAAGGTAAACCCAGAGAAGATTTTTGTGGTAGAAACTGAAAAAGACGGTGAAGGGGGAGGCTTTGCTCCGCTCGACGAGGTCACGGCCCGCATAGGGAACAACGTGGCTGAGTTCTTCGTAGCTGAGATGAAAGCCGGACGTATTCCCGCCCATTTTCTGCCCATCCAGTCGGGTGTGGGAAACATTGCCAATGCTGTGCTGGGCTCCATGGGCAGTAATCCGGAGATACCCCGCTTCGAGGTATATACGGAAGTAATACAGGATGCGGTGATAGACATGATGCAGCAGGGAAATATCTCCTTTGCCAGTGGCTGCTCGCTTACTGTGAGCAACGAGGTACTGCACAGGTTTTACGATGACCTGGCTTTCTTTAAAAATAAACTGGTCCTGCGCCCCTCTGAAATATCCAACAATCCGGGCCTTGCCAGACGTCTTGGCATCATCGCACTGAATACGGCCATAGAGGTGGATATTTTCGGCAGCGTGAACTCCACCCACGTGAACGGTACCAAGATGATGAACGGGATCGGCGGATCGGGAGATTTCACCCGAAACTCCTATCTTTCGGTTTTCCTCACACCATCCACTGCCAAGAATGGATCTATCAGCTGCATCGTGCCCAAGGTGACACACGAAGATCACAACGAACACTCGGTGAAAATCATTGTCTCGGAATATGGGGTTGCCGATCTCAGGGGTAAAGGACCAAAGAACCGTGCAGTGGAGATTATCGAAAAGTGTGCCCATCCTGATTATCGTCCTCTCCTGCACGAATATCTGAGTCGTGGGGTAAAAGGGCATATTCCGCAGGATCTGTATGCCTGTTTTGCTTTCCATCATGCTCTGGCAGAGACGGGCAGCATGATGAACACCGATTTTTCGAAATATCGGAAACCCTGATTCTGAAAGAGAATAAATTATCCTCATAAAAAAGCGACCCCAATTACGGATCGCTTTTTTCGTTGTCAGCAATAGGTGAAATTTTATGTTTTTTACCTCAAGGATTGTACTTACTCCTGTATTCCTTTGGGGTCAGATTCGTTTCTTTCTTAAAAGTCTTCGAAAAATGGAACGGATCAAAATATCCCAGTCGATAAGCAATTTCCTTTATTTTCAGGTCTGAAAACTGAAGATAAGAGCAAGCCCGTTGAATTTTAAGCTGTTGATAATATTCCATGGGAGTATAGGAAGTTTTTTTCTGAAAGAGGTTTCCGAAGTGTGAAGCTGAATATCCTACATGCTGTGCTATATCTTCCAGTTCTATCTTATTCTCCAGATTGTTTTTCATAAACAGGATACTTCTTTGTACCACATCCATTTCCTTTACACTCTTTATTTCCCTGAATTGGGAAAGGTACTTGATCGATGCCAGAAAGTAAGACAGACAAAAACTTGTATATTCAAGATTTTCAGGACTGTATCCCATTTCGAGATTCTGATAGATTTCCTCGAATAACTGGAACCGGTCACCATACCGGCTGCTGTCGGAGTCATATGTATCTACTCTTCTTCCAATGATGGAAGAGAATAACTCCACATCTTCACCTAAGAAATGCACCCAGTAGATACTCCAGGGATCCTTGTTGTCCGCACCATAGGCATGTGTCTCATTGGCGGGCAGGATATAGACCTGATTCCGTTCCAGGTAGCTTTTCTCGTTGTTATGAATAATCCATCCCTTCCCTTTTTCACATAAAATGAGAATATTTTGATTGGCTCCTGATTTTCTTTCCCTGAAGTGATATTTTGCGTCAGGATAGTAACCTATATGGGTAACATGCAAATTTCTTGTGACATTGTTTTCTTTCAGATAAGCACGTATATTGTAGGGCAGAATGATGGCTTTCTCATTTTTAAATCCGTCTGCAATTTTTTCCACCATGTTATTTTACATTTATATATTGTTATTTTACATGTTTTGTGTTATGTGGCTGATCAATAGTTAAAATACTTTCAAAAATAGTGATTATTTACATTAAATACAAAATTTATTACATTTTTATTGTTTTTGATCGATATACTTTTGTAGAGTTAAAAAAATAATCCATGACAAAAGAAAAAAACAAAGTCAATCATCTTTATTTGATCCTTATCTCATTGATTGCCGGAATGGGTGGATATCTGTTTGGCTACGACTGGGTAGTAATAGGAGGAGCAAAGCCTTTTTATGAAGTGTATTTTTCCATTGATAATATACCGTGGCTACAGGGTTGGGTGATGAGTAGCGCCCTTTTGGGTTGCCTGATCGGAGTGGTTGTTTCTGGCATTTTATCCGACAAATACGGTCGGAAATTCATGATGCTTCTGGCTTCCCTTATTTTTGCACTGTCTGCATTTGGAACTGGTGCTGCACGCACCCTCGAAGTGTTTATTCTGTTCAGAATAATTAGCGGTATAGGGATCGGCATTGCCTCCAATATTTCACCGATGTATCTTTCGGAAGTATCTCCTCCGGCAGTCAGAGGTAAGTTCGTAGCCATCTATCAGCTGGCCATCGTATTGGGCATTCTCTCCGCTCAGATTGCCAACTGGCAGATTGCTGATCCTGTTCTGCCGGGTGAGGATATGCTAAACTCATGGAACGGACAAACGGGCTGGAGATGGATGTTATGGGCTCCGGCATTTCCGGCAATCCTTTATCTTCTTCTGATTTTCATCCTGCCTGAAAGTCCCCGGTGGCTGATATCCAAGGCAAGTTACAACAAGGCAACCGCTATCTTTACCCGGATAGCAGGAACGGATTATGCGACGGAGCTGGTGGAGGAAGTGAAGAAGACAACAAGTGAGACCCTGCAGAAAGTGAAATTATCACAGCTATTCCGGGGAAAGACCCTGAAAATTGCCATGATAGGTATTGTGTTGGCCATTTTGCAGCAATGGTGTGGCATCAATGTGGTGTTCAACTATGCACAGGAGATCTTTACTTCGGCCGGATACAGTGTATCTGATATGTTATTCAATATTGTGGTGACAGGAGTTGTAAACGTAATTTTCACATTCGTTGGAATGTATACTGTCGACAAATGGGGCAGACGTTCACTGATGCTGATGGGTACAACGGGGTTGACTTTTATTTATCTCCTGCTGGGTGGTGGATACTATTTCCAGCTCGAGGGATTCATCATGCTTATCCTGGTGGTGCTGGCCATTGCCGTATATGCCATGACGCTGGCCCCTGTAACCTGGATTGTGATCGCTGAAATTTTCCCGACAAAATTCAGAGCCAGAGGCATGGCTTTATCAACCTTTGCGCTATGGAGTGCCAGCTTTCTGCTTACCTATACATTTCCTCTGCTGAATAGTTCACTTGGTGCTTCCGGCACATTCTGGCTCTACGGCATAATCTGTCTGCTGGGCTTGTTCTTTATCAAAATGAATCTTCCGGAAACAAAAGGAAAGTCATTGGAGGAGATAGAAAGTGTCATCACAAACAAGAGATTAAGCTAAATATTTTGAAGTAATCATTTATAATGGAAAAAATAAGCAATTATTTGATTCAGTCGACTGTCAGTTCACCCGTTGTCAAGGCATGGGTGGAAGAAATTGCCCTGCCTACCTATGAAGTGGGGGAGGAGGAGAAGAATCCCGTATTTCTGGAGAAACGGGTTTATCAGGGAAGTTCAGGAGTGGTCTATCCATACCCTGTGATTGAGAAGATCTCCGATGAGAAAAAGGATAAATTATACAAAGCAGTTTTTATCGAAAACCGTTATCTGAAGGTGATGATTCTCCCGGAATTGGGGGGACGTATTCAGATGGCTTATGACAAGATCAGGGCTTCCCATATTTTTTATTATAATCAGGTGATCAAGCCGGCCTTGGTGGGGCTTACCGGACCCTGGATCTCCGGTGGGATTGAGTTTAACTGGCCACAGCATCACCGGCCCAGCACCTTTTATCCTACAGAGTGCCTGATTGAAGAGCATGGGGATGGGAGCGTCACTGTCTGGTGCAACGAGGTGGAACGTATGTTCCGGCTGAAAGGGATGCATGGCATTACCCTCTATCCCGACAAGGCCTATATCGAGATCAAGGCAAAGACCTATAACAGGACACCCTTTCCCCAGACTTTTCTTTGGTGGGCCAACCCTGCGGTATCGGTTGATGATGCCTACAAGTCGGTCTTTCCCCCTGATGTACATGCTGTGTTTGATCATGGCAAGCGGGATGTGTCCTCATTTCCGATTGCGACCGGAACATATTACAAGCAGGACTATTCGGCGGGTGTGGATATATCGAGATATGCCAATATACCCGTACCCACTTCCTATATGGCCATCCAATCGGAATATGATTTTGTGGGTGGTTATAATGAAGAGACTGAAACGGGATTACTGCATGTGGCCAACCATCATGTTTCTCCCGGAAAGAAACAGTGGACCTGGGGAAATGGTGATTTCGGGAAGGCCTGGGAGCGTAACCTCACCGATGAGGATGGTCCCTACATCGAATTGATGACCGGAGTCTACACCGACAACCAGCCCGATTTTGCCTGGCTGCAGCCCTATGAGGAGAAAAGCTGGGAGCAGTATTTTATGCCCTATGCGGCGGTGGGCAATGTGAAGAATGCCACCAGGGATCTGATCGTCAATTTTGAGACTGAGGGTGATTCTGTAACCCTGGTTGTGTATGCCACTTCAGAGATGCAGGATTTGAAGCTCTCCCTGGAGAACAGCTCCGGCAATATCCTTTGGAGTGAGATAACGGTGATTTCTCCGGAAACTCCTTTTGTACGGACGGTCAGGCTGGCCGGCAGACAGCTGGATGGCCTTTCGCTGATCATTGCAGGAGAGGGTGGAAGGGAGCTGATGAGGTGCCACAGCGATGAAAAACAGGAGCAAACCCTGCCGCCGGCAGCCGAAGCTGCTGAAGATCCTCAGGCGATCGCACATATTGAACAACTTTATCTTACGGGGCTCCATCTGGAGCAGTACCGGCATGCTACATTCAATCCAGCCGATTACTATAAAGAGGCACTCTCCCGAGATCCGGGTGATGTGCGCTGCAACAATGCCCTGGGGCTCCTGTTGATGAGACGCGGACAGTTGAAAAGGGCACAAGCCCATTTTGAGAAAGCAATTGAAACCCTCACCAAAAGAAATCCAAATCCTTATGAGGGTGAACCATACTACAATCTGGGCTATTGCCTTATGTTGCAGTCTGATCTTGACGGAGCGTATGCAGCCTTTTACAAGTCGGCATGGAATGCCGCCTGGAAGGATCCGGCTTATCTCTCCATTGCCCAGATCGATACGCTACGCGGTAACTGGCAGGCAGCCCTCGGCAATGTGGAACAGAGTCTTATCCGCAACTGGCACAACCATAAAGCACGCCAGCTGAAAGCATCGCTGCTGCGTAAAACGGGAAAAAGGGAGGAAGCCCTGCAGTGGATCGTGGCATCCCTGGAGATCGACCGGTTCAATATGGGCTGTCTGTTCGAGCAGTTTCTCATCACGCGTGCGGAGGACGTGAAAAAGGAGATGATGGAGCTACTGCAAGGAAATCCGCACAGTTACCTTGAATATGCTCTTGACTATGCGGCAGCCGGACTCTATGAAGAGGCGATTGAGTTATTACATTGGGCATTGGCAACAGCGGCAGGAAACTATCCGATGATCCGGTATGCATTGGGATATTTTCTTTCGAAAACCGGCATGGATGAGAAGGCATTGCACTACTATCAGCAGGCTTTCGCCCTCTCTCCCGACAGATGCTTCCCCAACCGGCTGGAAGAGGTCCTCATTCTTCAGCATGTACTCACCTTGCAACCTGGCGATTCAAAAGCACTTTACTACCTGGGAAATTTCTGGTACGCGAAGCGTCAGTATGCCGAAGCCATTGTATGCTGGGAGCAGTCTATTGCCAGCAACGGGCAGTTCCCCACGGTATTGCGGAATCTGTCGCTGGCCTATTACAACAAGGCAAACAGAAAGAAAGAAGCGCTTGAACTGCTCGAAAAGGCCTTCTCGCTGGATGAGACCGATTCCCGTATCCTGATGGAACTGGATCAGCTCTATAAAAAGCTCAATTACCCTCCGGCAGAGCGGCTTGCCTTTCTGGAAAGACATATGAACCTCGTGGAAGAGCGTGATGATCTGTTTGTGGAGCGTATTGCCCTCTACAATCAACTGGGTTGTTATGAAAAAGCGAAGGAACTTTGCGATTCACGCAAATTTCATCCGTGGGAAGGGGGTGAAGGGAAGATCACTTATCAGTATACCTATTGCAGGCTGCAGCTGGCAAAAAGGGCGATAGGAGAGGGTGATTTCAGTCAGGCACTCCAGTACCTGAACGAAACAGACGCTTATCCTCACAATCTGGGAGAAGGCAAATTGTGTACGGTGAACGAGAATGATGTGAATTACTATAAGGGTGTTTGTTACCGTGGACTGGGCGATGAAGAGCATGCAGAGGAGTGGTTTACGAAAGCGACCAAGGGACCCGTTGAGCCGAAACAGGCATTCTATTACAACGACGAGCATCCCGATAAGATTTATTATCAGGGATTGGCATGGAGGGCCCTAGGCTTTGAAGACAAAGCGGAGGAACGTTTTCGCTCATTGATCGCGCATGGGGAGAAACACCTGAACGATGAGTGCAAGATCGATTATTTTGCCGTTTCCCTCCCCGATCTGGCCATCTGGGAAGAGGATCTGAACAAACGTAACCGTATCCATTGTTATCATGTAATGGCGTTGGGGTGGTTAGGTTTAGGAGAAAATGATAAAGCTAATCTGTATATGGAGAAAGTTTTAGAATTGGGTGTAAACCATAGGCTTATAGTGTAATACGGAGATATAATGGACAACTTGATAGAATGTATGATGTGAGAACAATTATTTTTTGTTTTATATTCCTGTTTTTTATTTGTGCAGGGTACGTGAAAGGTAACCCGATAACACTTCATTCTCCCGATTCAGTATTCCGGATAAGGATAAACTGTAAGGACTACATATGCTATAATTTGTTTTACAAGGATAAGGAGGTTATCAAACCCTCACACATTGGATTGGAAATCCAAAAAAGAGAAATGCGAAAGAAATTATTTTCTGATATAGAGAAAGTTACTTATAATAACTATCGTGGGAAGATTTATCCTCTATACGGTAAGTTTAAAGAATTGGATGATTCCTATAATGAAGTTACCATTGATTTTGACCTTTTTTCTGTGAATTTTAGAGCGTATAATGAAGGTGTTGCATACAGATTCATTACGAAAATGGATGGTGAAATGTTGGTTGTCAATGAAATTGCTAATTTTAATCTCCCTGATAATCCTTCGGTGATTTTACCAGAAACAGATAATTATACATCGTGGGAATTAATGTATGTTGACTATGCTTCGCACACATCTATCCGTGATAATAAACGAAGTATTACTCCGATTTTGTTGAATAGGAAGGATGGAGTAAAAGTGGTTATCAACGAATCGGATGTAAGAAACTATCCTGGGATGTATCTGGTCAAAAACAGGCAGGGATTTACCGGTGATTTTGCTTTGTACCCGGATAGTGTGTCTCTTGGCAGCTGGGGTAATTTTGTGTCGGTAGTTATGAGCAGAAAAGATTATATTGCAGAAGTAGATGGGTATAATACTTTTCCGTGGCGTATTGTGTCAGCAACTGATGATGACAGACAGTTACTGACAAATGAATTAGTATATAAACTGGCTACACCTTTGCAAATTGGGGGAGATGTCTCATGGATAAAACCAGGTAAAGCCGTCTGGGAGTGGTGGCACGATGCTATGTTGCCTGATGCTCCTATCCCTTCAGGGATGGAGAACAGAAATACAGTATTGTATAAGTACTATATAGATTTTGCAGCTGAGTATGGGTTCGAGTATTTATTGATAGATGCTGGATGGTCTAATATTTTCGAACTTTCAAGGACAAATGAAAATATCGATATTCCGGGGCTGATCGAATACGGCAAAAGCAAGAATGTAGGAATTTTTTTGTGGTGTACTTCTACCTCGTTGAAAAATAATGCGGACACTTATTTGAAAATGATAAGTAATTGGGGAGCCGTTGGCATAAAAGTAGATTTTTTCGACAGAGATGATCAACTGGAAATGAAATGGTATGAAACACTTGCTGCAAAAGCGGCTGATTATAAATTAATGGTCAATTATCATGGTTGCAGTAAACCGACCGGACTTCAGAGAGCGTATCCAAACATTGTTAATTTTGAATCTGTCAGAGGTGCTGAATGTTCAAAATGGGATTTAACGGCAAATCCAAAACATCATGTGGTTTTCCCTTTTATAAGGATGTTGAACGGGAGTATCGATTATACACCTGGTTCTATGAGAAATGCCTCCCCGCAACTATTTAAGCCAATAGGTGAAGGGATGCCCTTATCGCAGGGAACAAGATGTCATCAATTGGCAATGTACGTAGTATATGATCAATATTTGGCAATGTTATGTGACGCTCCGACTGAATATCGGAAATTTCCGAATATCATGGAATTTTTGGCGAATGTTCCTGTTACATTTGATCACACCCGGGTTTTAGAGGCTAAAGTCGGAGAATATATTGTGACTGCAAAACAAAATGGAAGTAGCTGGTTTATCGGAGGTATGACAAACTGGGAAGCACGGGATGCAGTGATTGACTTCTCCTTTCTGCCGAAAAATGTCAGTTATATTGCCACTATTTACAGGGATGGAGAAAATGCCAACCTTTATGCTGAACAATATACTTGTGAGAAGATGGAGGTGAGTTATACCGATAAAATAAGTCTCAGAATGGCTCAGGGTGGAGGATTTGCAATAATGGTGAAACCCCGGTAAAATATCATCTTTGAAATCACCTCTAAAAATAGATCCTAATTATTTTTTGAGGGTTAGAGTCAGGTTATTAGACATGTTAATGAGACAAAATTGTGGTTTTGGGTACCAACGTGTCCTTAATTGAGAGGCAATGTTTCTGCTTTTGTTGATTTAGATTAAGAACGGATAGGAAATTTTAAATTGAAAGTAATGACATATAAAAGAATAATATGGATATTTCTTTTATTAGGATTAATGCGACCTCTGTTCTCTAATTCTTCGAAATATTATTTTTCAAAAATAAGTGTATCCCAAGGTTTGTCCCAGAGTAATGTGAAAAGTATATGTCAGGACAGTATGGGCTTTATGTGGTTTGGTACTCGTAACAAACTCAACAGATACGATGGCGTTTCAATGAAAGTCTTTGATGTTGTTGATAAACAACAAAACATGACAAACAATAACATAGGCGCACTTCTGGAAGATTCTGAGAAAAGATTATGGGTGGGAACTGATAAAGGTGTTTTTATTTTTGACCCTATATATGAGAAGTTCCGTTTTTTCGATTTAATAACAGAAGAAGGTATTCAGATGAAGGATTGGGTATCGGATATCAGAATGGATACTGACGGAAATATCTGGATTGTTATTCCTGGGCAAGGGTTGTTTTTATATACTAAAACCGAAAAGAAACTGAAATATTTTGCCATAGGAAGTTATCAAGAACCTAACCAGGGTAATCCCCAGTGCATGTATATCGGAGCAAAAGATTCTGTATGGATTGGAACTAATGGTGCAGGGGTTTATCTGTATGATAAGAGCAATAATGTGTTTATTCAATATTTGGGCGATGCATCTGGCAACAATAGCTTGAGCGGCCAGAATATTTATACCCTGTGTGATTATGGTGAGGAATTGGTGGTTGGAATTCATGAAGGAAAGCTACTCAAGGTTCACAAAAGGAAGAATATACTCTCTGAATTTCGTTCGCAAGAGGTTAATTATAAAATAATCCGCTGTCTGGCTTTCATTGATGACCGGCTTTGGGTTGGAACCCAGCATGGGCTATTTATAATAGATGAAAATGACCATACGGAACATCTTACTGAATCATTCGTCAATCCATTCTCTCTCTCTAATAATGTTGTAGAGAAGATTTATCAGGATAGGGAAGGAGGTGTATGGATTGGAACTTATTCAGGTGGACTTTCATACCTTCCGAATCAGGGGACATATTTTGAAAAATATTATCCTACATTGGAAAAAGGAAGTATTTCCTGTAAACGAGTCAGTATTTTAGCAGAAGACCATTTGAAAAGAATTTGGGTAGGGACCGAAGATGGGGGGGTAAATATCTTTAATCCTGAGACTGCTCAGTTTTCTCAGACCCACACAGGACGGAATACACTGAATCAACGAGTCGTTTCTATTTTATTACAACCTGATGAAATATGGGTAGGTTACTTCAAAAACGGAATAGATATACTGACGTTATCTGGGGATCATGAGGCTCATTACTCCGGAAATAATCTGCAATTAAATGAAGCCACCCCATTTGCCCTTTGTAAGGACAGATATGGAAATATATGGCTGGGAAATGGTTGGGGGGTATATTTCTGTGATGATAATAGTATGAAATTCACTAAAGTAGAAAAATTTGGATCGCTTTATGTTTTTGACATTCTGGAAGATTCCGATGGTACTATATGGGTGGCAAGTATGGGCAGCGGCGTTTTAAAGTATAATCCCATTACGAAGGAAGTTAAGCATTATCTGAATAATATGGATGATCCGAAGAGTATTAGTTCAAATTCAGTAAGTAGCATTACTGAAGCTTCGGATGGAACTGTCTGGTTCTCAACAGACAGAGGGGGGATTTCGGGATATGATAAAACTAGTGATGATTTTACTTCCTATTCGATTGAAGAAGGACTTCCTGATGATGTGGCATATAAAATAGTGGAAGATAAAAACAATAACTTATGGTTCGGTACTAACAAAGGACTTGTCTGTTTTAACCCACAGTCGGAAGCCATCCGGGTTTTTACTCAAAATGATGGATTATTAAGTAATCAATTTGCTTATAAATCAGGTCTTTCTGTTAAATCAGGAAAATTGTTTTTTGGAAATAATGAAGGATTAATTGCTTTTAATCCTTCTGGATTTACGCCTAATACTTATATTCCACCTGTTTATATAACGGATATTAAGATATACAATAAAAAACTTGAAATCGGTGAGGAGAACTCACCACTGCAGAAAAGCTCTATTTATACGGATAAAATAAAACTCAGGCATAATCAATCGAATGTAAGCATATATTTTGCTGCCCTTAGTTTTACTGCTCCACAGTCGAACCAATATGCTTATATTATGGAAGGACTAGACAGGGAATGGAACTACACAAATCTTGAGCACAGTGTCTCTTATTCGAAATTGCCTCCGGGAAACTACGTTTTTCGAATCAAGGGTTCAAATAATGATGGAGTGTGGAATGATAAAGGACAATCGATCGTCATTAATATCCTTCCACCTTGGTGGTTTTCGGCTGTGGCAAAATATACTTATTTCTTCATGTTTTTAGTCTCCTTGTTCGTACTTCTCAGATGGTATGACCGGAAGCAGAAACGGAAACATTTGGCCCAACAGAGACTTTTTGAATCCGAAAAAGAGAAAGAATTATATAATTCAAAAATAGAATTTTTCTCGAATGTTGCGCATGAAATAAAAACCCCATTGACATTAATAAACGGCCCGCTCGAATCTATCAGGGAAATGCAGATTGAAGATCGGGAGATAAATAGAAATATTGATATCATAGAGGATAATACAAATCAGCTGATTCTGTTGATCACTCAATTACTGGATTTTAGAAAAATTGATAATGAGAATTTTACCATCAACCTACAACTTCAAAGTATCAATCATCTGCTCCGGGATGTTTTCTCAAAATTTGAATTGACTGCTTCTCGAAAAGATAAGGTAATGAGATTGCAATTACCGGAAGATGAATACGAAATACCTGTGGATAAAGATGGAATAATAAAGATCCTAAATAACTTATTTCTCAATGCCATTAAGTATTCAGATCACGAAATAACAGCTATGTTGACAGAAATAAATTCCGATAAAATTGCAATAAAGGTTTTTAATGATGGAGCTGCTATCCCATCTGACAAAAAAGAAAAAATATTTGAAGCCTTTTATCAATTAGATACAGCCAAATCTTCTCCTTCCAGTTCCGGAATCGGATTGTCACTTTCCAGAGCAATTGCCCGACTCCATAACGGAGAGCTTTATCTTGATGCTGATGCAGAGAATATAAACTGTTTTGTGCTTGAATTACCTACAACACAGGAAAAACAAATGTGGATCAGTGATAAGACCGTGAATTATGATCCGCAGGACGATGTCGGAGAGTATAACCAAGAGAAAGAAAATATACCCACTATCCTTTTTGTCGAAGACAATGAAGATGTGCTCTCTTTTGTGTCAGAAAAACTCCGGAAGTCTGATTTTACAGTATTAAAATCATCCAATGGTCGGGAGGCGGTTAAGATACTGGAGGAAAATATTATTGATATTATTATTAGTGATGTCATGATGCCTGAGATGGATGGACTTGAATTATGTATCTATATTAAAAATACTTTCGAATATTGTCATATACCTGTAATTTTATTGACTGCAAAAAATGACATAGACAGTAAAATTGAGGGATTGACAGCAGGTGCCGATGTATATATAGAAAAACCATTTTCATACGGGTATCTGGTAGCTCAAATCCATACCCTGTTGAACAATAGAACAAGAGAAAGAAAAGCATTTCTTCAAAGGCCATCATTGCCAGTTCAACAAACAGGAATGAATAAAGCCGATGAAGAATTTTTGGAAAAAGTAGTGGCGATCATAATTGGTAATATAACAGACCCCGATTTTGGTGTCGAAAAGCTGTCGGAATTGGTGTTTATGAGCCGTTCAAATTTGCACCGGAAGATAAAAGCCTTAACAGATCTTACTCCTACGGATTTTATACGTCTAATAAGATTGAAAAAGGCTGCGGAACTTATTTACGAGAGAAAATACCGGGTGAATGAAGTATGTTATTTGGTGGGGATCAATTCACCTTCTTATTTTAATAAATTATTTCAAAAACAATTTAATATGACTCCTAAAGAGTATAGAAACATGAATTGATCCTGTTTGATTGGATGGATGTCCCTATTAGTTTTAACAATCAGTCTATTAGATGTGTTAATGCAACGAAATTGATGTTTTTCGCTACCAATGTATTCATCTTTAAAATGAGATGTACATACTTTTGTTTTGTTAATTTGATTTAAGAATAGGATTTTGCCTTATTTCGATATAGCATTTTATAGACTTGAGTAATTTAGCATTAAGATCATGGATCGCTTTTTAACAAACTAATCCTTTTTAATAATCTAAAATAAATGAAACAGAATTTATTATTCATTACTTTTCTTGCTTCCTGGATAATGTTCACGGGTTGTTCGGGAAACGAAGAACTCACCGTAAATCGTTGGACTATAAAATACGATGCAGCAACGAGCGCCATTGATATTCTTAGAGATGACAGACTAATTTATGCTGATCTGTATGCTACGTATAAGCTCTCGGATACCCTCCTTTCAAGTAAAGCGTATACTCATGTCAAGGTAAATACAAAGAACATTTCTGATGGTTTTGGTCTAGGATTTTTGTATCAAGTGGTTTATTCGTCAAAAGAAGAAATTCCCGGCTTGGTACACTCTTTCTATTTATATCCTGAAAAGGATTTTGTTCTTACGGATTTCGAGTTGAAGGACGATGCCGGGGTAAGTACAAACTATATGGCACCGGTTAATCTTCAAAGTATGGCAGGAGTGATTGAAGATGGAGAAAATAACCGGGCTCTCTTTATTCCTTTCGATAATGATAAATGGATACGTTATCAGTCACATCCGATGAACTTTCAACAGTTAACAAGTTATGAGGTGACTGCCATTTTTGATAATGAGAAACGAAATGGAATAGTGGTTGGTTCAGTGGAACATGATCATTGGAAGACAGGAATTGACTTGTTTGCGGAAGAAAATCAGTTGTCTTCATTGACCTGCTATGGAGGCGTTGCCAACGAAACGACAAGGGATGTAAAGCCTCATGGATATCTAAGCGGAAAATCTGTTAAATCACCTAAGGTTTTCCTCGGATATTTTGAGGACTGGCGGACAGGACTTGAAACTTATGCTAATGCAAATGCGGTAGTTACCCCTCCTCGCAAATGGGAACATTCTGTGCCGTTTGGGTGGAATAGTTGGGGAATATTGCAGTTCGATTTAACTTATCAAAAAGCATTACAAGTTTCAGATTTTTTTAAGGATAATCTGCAGAATAATAATTTCAGGAATGCCGATGGGCTTGTGTATGTAGGACTCGATTCTGGTTGGAATCGTTTCTCCGAAAAAGAGTTGCAGGAATATGCCAGTCAATGTGCCGAGAATGGACAGGTTGCGGGAATCTACTGGACTCCTTTTACAGATTGGGCCAAAAATCCTGACCGGGTATTTAGCGCTGCATCTGAATATACCTATAAAGATGTATATCTGTATGCCAATGGTAAACCGCAGGAGCTTGACGGGGCTTATGCATTGGATCCTACTCATCCTGCAGTGGAGGCTGCCATGAAAGAGACATCAGATCTGTTTCGGCGTACCGGATTTAAGTATGTAAAGATGGACTTTATGACACATGGAGCCATGGAAGCGGACAAATGGTACAATAAAAGTATAACGACAGGAATACAGGGATATAACTATGGCATGGAGCTCCTGGATAAATACTTCTCTGATATGTATATTAATTTATCTATTTCACCCATTTTCCCGGCCCAGTATGCACAATCGCGACGCATAGCATGCGATGCATGGAATAAGATAAAAGATACTGAATACACAATGAATGCTTTATCTTACGGCTGGTGGCAGGATCGAATCTACAGTTTCAATGATCCGGACCATGTCGTATTGAAAGATGCCGCCGAAGGGGAGAACAGGGCAAGGGTCACATCTGCTGTCATAGCCGGAATGTTCATTCTTGGAGACGATTACAGTGAGCAAGGGGACAAAGAGGCTAAAGAGAGAACTTTAAAATATATAACAAATCAACAAGTCAACTCTCTAGCAGACGGTCGCGCTTTCAGGCCTGTTGAAGGGAATGGGGAAAAATCCGAAAGTGTTTTTTATAGAGTAAACGAAGATGGAACATCTGATGTTGCATTCTTCAATTATTCAGAGGCAGACATGCTACTACATATTCCGCTGGAGCGGCTAGGATTGTCTGGTGATAATGAGTATATAGCGAAGGAGTTATGGAGAGGTGCGGAAATGCCGGTGCAAAAACAGTTAGAGATTACGATACCAGCAAGAGATGTATTACTATTTAAATTTAATTTGTCAAATTATTAAACCTAAGAAAAGAATTATGAAAAGTGGAAAATTAATTTACTTGATTTTCGCATTACTTTGCAGCATTAACTTGGTGGCTCAGAAAATGGAAGTCACAGGCAAAGTGATAGATGAGATATCCAATCCGATTATTGGAGCTAGTGTTCTGGAAAAAGGGACAATCAATGGTACGGTGAGCGATATAAATGGAAATTTCACTTTGAGTGTGGAAAAGAACAGTATCCTTAGTGTTTCCTATATCGGATATATAACCAGGGAAATAGAGATTACGGAAGGAGGGTCTTTGGAGGTAGTCTTACGGGAAGATACGGAAGTATTGGATGAGGTTATTATCGTGGGGACCTCAATCAGGAAAAGCGATCTTACCGGAGCCGTTTCGAGCGTGAGTGCGGAAGTCTTAGCCGAAAAACCTGTTACCAATATAAACCAGGCCCTTCAGGGACGGGTAGCAGGTGTTTTTATATCAAATGGAGCTAGGCCGAGTGACGATTCGCAGATCAAAATTCGGGGTATTAATACAATTAATGGCTCAACAGACCCAATTTACGTGGTTGAGGGGATGGTGATGGATAATGCATATGCTGGGTTCAATGCTGTAAATCTAAATGATGTAGCTTCCATTGAAGTACTGAAGGATGCTTCGGCTACTGCATTGTATGGATCCCGTGGTTCTAATGGAGTTGTTCTCATTACTACCAAAAAAGGAAAAAGAGGCGAAGGAAAGGTTACCTATGACGGCTGGGTAGGTATCCAGAACTATGCGAAGGTGCCAAAAACAATGGATACACAACAATTATTCGAGTTAAGAAAAGAAGCCTATGTCAACGGTTATATACAAACAAATCCGAACGGAAATGTGGAGGAGTTTATTGAAAAAGAGGTTTTGGGTTCCAATCGGGTTTTCGCCGATTACGAGTTCGAATCCTATCAGAATAACCACAATTATAACTGGTTGGATGAAGTAAGTCGTACAGGAGTCCAGCAGAATCATCTCTTAAGTTTTTCAAATGCTTCGGATCGTGGTGCTTTTTATCTCAGTTTCGGATATTCGGATAACAAGGGATTGATAAAGAAAACGGGTCAGGAAAAATATTCCGGCCGCATCAATGTCGATCAGAATATAAAACCTTGGTTAAAAGTAGGGACAAACTCTTCATTTACCCGTACGATGAACTCGATTGTCAGCGACGGGGTAATGAATCGTGCCCGGAATGCCAATCCCATGCTGCCTATATCAGATGAGATTCAGACATTAAACTGGCAGGGAATATTCGATCAGAATAATTTTAATCCGATACGCTCATTACGTATAGACAATGATTTGGTATACAGCAGATTTATGAGTTCTAACTTTGTTGAAATAAGTTTCCTGGATAATTTTAGTTTTCGGAGTACTTTTTCTCTTGACTATGCGTTGAAACAACAAAATGAGTATATCCCGAATGATATTTATGAAGCTGAACGCTATGGAACACAGGGACAGGCTACAGATAACCGGGATGAGCGGTTGGTTTGGCAATGGGATAATACCGTATCTTACGATAAAGTTATTGATGAACATCGTATAAATGCTCTGATAGGAACCAGTGCCACACAAACGAATGGTAGCTGGCTTAACGCTTCTGCACAAGGTTTTGGATCGAATCTGTTTTCCTATCATAGTTTGAATTCAGGTTATAAAAAAGACCAACGAGGATTATCATCTAGCTGGTGGAAATCGACGTTACTTTCTTATATCCTGCGTGCCAACTACGGTTACGATGGTAGATATTTACTGACAGCAACTGCACGATACGACGGTTCTTCAAAATTTGCCAAAGGACATCGATGGGGAATTTTTCCTTCACTGTCTGCTGCATGGAATATAACTGAAGAGGAATTTATGGAGTCACAGGATCTCTTTGATCAATTAAAGTTCCGTGCAGGATTCGGTGTGGTAGGTAATCAGAATATCTCCGATTTTGCATATTTGTCACTTTATCATACCAACTATACCGGTACTTCTGATACGGGGTACACCTATTCATTTGTATCCGATGGACGGAGAGGTACGGAAAACATAAGCTGGGAAAAACAACGTCAATGGAATATTGGTCTTGATATGACAGCATTGAACAATCGTGCCAATTTCAGTGTGGATGCTTTTATGATTAAGAACAAAGACTTGTTGATGAGTCACTCATTACCCACCACGTCAGGATATACCTATACGATCGAAAATATCGGGGCTATAGAAAATAAGGGGATCGAATTTTCTTTAGGAGCTACCTTGATACAAACCAGGGATTTTGAATGGAATCTTTCTGGGACAATGTCTCTCGATAAAAATAAAGTCACGCAACTGTACGGTAATGCAGATGTGGTCTATAATGTAGATGGTGATCGCAATATCCAGAAAGAAGGAAACCTTTTTCTCGGAGAATCAAGAAATACGATCTATATCTGGCGTACGGGGGGGATTGCCCAGACAGTGGATATGGAACGTTTGAATAAGATTAACTGGCAGGGCTACAATGTAAATCCGGGTGATCTGTATCCGTTGGATGTTAATGATGATGGTCAGATCGATCAGAATGACCGTGTGGTAGTAGGTTCAACCGATCCTAAATTCTATGGAGGTTTTGCTACTGATTTTACCTGGAAGGGGCTCTCCTTAAATGCTGTATTCAATTATTCATATGGAGCAAGACGGTTAAGCCCGTACTATGAATCATTGATTGGAAGTAAAGGTAGCAGCAATGCTTCTATCGATTTACAGGATCGATGGGCTCCCAATAATACAATGGCCGAATTACCTCGTGTTTTGGCCGGTTTCGACTATAATCACTACGGAGCGCATCAGATGGATTTTAGTGTACAGGATGCCTCTTACCTAAGGCTATCGGTACTTACCCTTTCGTATAACCTTCCTCAATCTGTTTTAAGCAAATTGAACGTAAGCAATCTCCGCATATACACTACCGGATCGAATCTTTTCTGTTTGACCAAATACAAAGGTTATGATCCGGAGACAGGCGATTGGTATCCTCCAACTAAAATGTATGTGGTGGGAGTGAATTTTAGTTTTTAAAATATTAAAATAAATAATCATATGAAAACATTAAGAAACAAAATATTGGCTTATACAATAATCTCTTTTATCCTTATAGGAGGTTCTTGCACCGACTTTTTAGATGTCCAGCCTACAGGTTCTTTAACAGAAGAGCAGGTCTTTGAGAAAATTGAGAATGTAGAACCTTTGGTTTTGGGACTTTATAATAGCTTTAGGGGTGTCAGGCAAGGCCGGAACGGGTTGATGCCAAACCTGGGTCTGGATGAATCGCAACAAGGTAATTATCAACTCTTGTCTTCAGGAGATCAGGCCGGTCTCGATAAATTCAATGGCCAGTTGAACCCCACTTCAACCCAGGTTGCAGCAATCTGGAATAACAGATGGCCTGCAGTCACTGCAGCAGCGAAAGCAGTTTATGCATTAGGCTTGACCAAAGAGGATCCTGAGTATGCCCGACAATTGTTAGGAGAGGCTTCATTTATCAGGGGAATGTTGATGTATGAGTTGAGTATGTATTGGGGCGAAATTCCTATCATAGATATTGCCCGTACTCAGGAACTGGGATTAGGCAGACAACCTCTTAAAGATGTTTGGAAATTTATTATCAATGATTTTCAGGTGGCGGCTAATAATTTACCGGAACAATATTCTAATGAGCCTCATCGTGCCACTTCAGGAGCTGCATGGGCAATGCTCGGACGAGCATATATGTCGGCACCGGAAGAGACCGGCTTACGGGATTTTGTCAAGGCAGAAGAAGCTTTCCGGCAAATTCTGGACAAATACCAGTTACTTTCCAACTATGAAGATCTTTTTAAATATGATAATCCGAATACTGTAGAATCTATTTTTGAACTGCAATTCAATAATGTATGGCCTGACTGTAATTATTGGCAGTTTGACACGGGATCACGGGCTGTAGACTCATGGTTTAGCCAAGGTTGTTCTTTCTCCGGTTATGATTTCCTTGTTCCCACGCCTTTTACTTATAAAACGATAGAAGAAGGAGGAATATGGGAAGATGGAGATACACGTAAAGAGGCCTCTTTGCGGTATGATTTTACCTATTATACAAACAGGTACTCGGCAGACGGTTCATTTGAAAATGTTACTCCGGATTTATCGAAGACACAGTGGACGGGTACAACGGATGAATTGGACCCGCATATCAAAAAATTTGAAGATTTCCGTACTGATATTCTGTCAGGCTTGGGTATCAACAATATGTGGAACTCAGGAAAGAACTTTGCTGTTATCCGGTATGCAGATGTTATTTTACTCCATGCGGAATGTCTCAATGAATTAGGACAAACAGCCCAGGCGGTTACAATTGTCAATGATAAGATCCGTACACGGGCCTGGGGCGGCACTCTTCCTGCTGATAAACAATGGTCTACAGGAATGTCACAGCAGGAATTTCGTGACAACATGCTGGACGAAC
>ENA-UOOK01001750-UOOK01001750.1-fermentation-metagenome-genome-assembly--contig:-NODE-1750-length-28144-cov-66.957350_pt1 | contig 28144 bp, 19 predicted proteins | sample MGYA00245777_ERZ724023 | MGnify/ENA primary metagenome ERZ724023 (study PRJEB28704, sample SAMN03018312) | fermentation metagenome | biome: anthropogenic terrestrial biome; feature: soil... | reverse complement strand
AAAGCGATGCACTGAACGTAGTTGAAGTGTTGAACCGAGTTTACGAGCTCACCGAAGGTAAAGAGGCTGACGCGTCGATTGCTTCGCAGAGTTCGCAAGCTCACTCTACTCGCATGGGTTTGTTTTAAACCACAAAAGACACAAAAGGACACAAAAGTAAAAAGTTGAAAGTACTTTAAAAAAAAGAGGCTGCTTCAAAAATAAAACAGCCTCTTTTTTTATTGTTATTCTCAAACTTTTAATATTCCCATAGGTCCTGTTCTATTAAAGCAATTTTTTCTTGTATTCTTTCGCCTTCTCTAATTGCATCAATTCCTAACAAATAGTCTGAAATCAAACGATTATCATAATTATTTGATTCTGCTACAATATAGCTAGAGAATTTTCTTTTGAAGAAAATATCATCAAAAGTTCTATGTTCTGCATCGTTGTGCGAATTAAACACTTCATATCTTGCAAATAGTGGTCTATAATCAGGGAAATATATCCAGAATGGCCATACTCTTTCAACGGTTTCGTCTTTAACAACCCATCCGTCTGGAGCAAGTGCTATAATTCTCACATCCATTAAAGAACGTTGTTTATCAAAAACCCATTCTTCCCAAACCCACAATTTATCTAAAACACGAGTATCGTCAAGTTTGGAGTCGATAGTTTCTTCATAAGTTCCTCCTTCACCATCAGGCACAAGAATTTTTTCCTTATAAGCCAATAAATGTTCTCTAAGTTCGTCATCTTTTTCTATTGGATGTCTCCACCAATTAGTAATATCTGCAGCATCTAATTTGTACACTGGATATCTTCTTACTGTATCAATCAATGTTAATTCGCCGGTAATATCACTATATTGTTCGCCAAGAATACCTACATTATACATCAAATAAATCAAGTTAACTCTACTTCTTTGAGGTTGTATTTTCACTGGTCGTCCTTCATTATCTAATCCTGTTCCAGGATAAGTCATTCTAACAATTGGGAAATACAACGGATGGTTTTGTTTTTCCCTTAATTCTAATACTCTTAGAATTTTTTTAGAGTACATAGCATCTGCTTCTCTAATATTTTGATAAGGAACGAAAGTGTGTTCTGTTACATGTTCTCTCACATAAGCTCCATCAAGAACTTGTGCACTTATTGGCAAACATAGGCTGATAAGTACAATGAGAGGGAAAAACTTATTAACTATTTTCATAATATTAAATTTTTAAATTATTGTATTTTCACAGTTATTCCATTAGTCTTTCTTTCACCTGAAGGGCTACTAACTCTAATATTTGTAAAGCTTGCTGCTGATCCAGGATTTAAATTATTAAGAATTGTTTGTGGAATATTTGAACCTGTTCCAGCAATTGTTTGCGTTACACCTCTTACAGAATATAAGAACTCATAAGAAATAACACTATAGCTTACTCCTTTAAATGGGAAGAAGTCAGATTCTAGGTTAGCTGTTAAAGTAGGTGTTCTAGTAATAGCTCCTTTAGGAACAGAAGCACCGTCTTTGTAAGCTCCTGCAATAACTATTGTTGGAGGTGGTACGTTTAACACAGAGAAAGTCTTAGAACCTAAAGTACGTCCGCCTTCTTCTGTCCTAACAGAAACAGTAATACTTACCTCTCTTGCTGATACTGAAGCTGGAACTTTTACTATATAACCAGCACCAGATCTAGATATAGAAGCACCGCCAGAAATACTAACACTTACCGCTTCTTGTGGATACCCAGATACTGCAACTTCTACGGGGTTATCAAGCCCTCTATAAAATACATTACATGCACTTGCGGATACGGTAAAGCCTGCATCACCAACTTGATAAACAGCTTTATAAGGCAACCACATATCACCTCTATTAGATTTATAATGCACTAAACCACCATAGTTGAAATCGCCTACTCCGCCACAATCACGAACATGCAAACCTTTTCCAGACTCGTCAATAGGCAAAGTATCATAATTTGCACCTTGGCGTAGTCGATACTGTACTTCACCGTTCACTACTGTAGAATCATAAAAAGGAGCATTATAAGTAAGATATATAGTTGGTCTCATTGAAGTATCACGAGCTCCTAAGAACACATTAGAAGAATATTTACCTCCTCGAATAATAAAACTTCGCGGTGTACTAACTAATGCTTCTAGAGCAGTAATACGAATATCTAATTCTCCTGTTTTAGCAATCATAAACTCTAAAACGTCAGCCTCAGCATTTCTAATATCAGCTTGTAATTTAGATAACATTGCCATTGTACCAATCATAGGCATACCACGACATAAAGTTTCTTCCCAAGACCAAGCTGCTTCTTTATTATCAAATTGGTCTTTAGCTTCCAAATTTTTCGCTACGTTTTTATAAACTGTTTCAGAAGTATCTTCAATTATTCCTAATAAAAGTTCTCGATAACTATCTAACCAACCTCTAAGTTGTTTTCCCATCATAGGACCACCTTCTCCAACCATCACAATAGTTGCAGCGTGCAAGTCATCCATCTTTTTAATTTCACCGTCAAGTGTTGCCTCAGGACCTTGACTTTCACGCAATATTAACAATTTTAGGTCTTCAATATTTTGAAAAAATTCATTTGATTGTCGCTCAACCTCATGAGCTTGTTTGGCTAATTTAGTATATTTACCTGGTTGATCTAAAGCACTTTTATCGATTTTCGCGTATAAAGACTTAGTTTTTTCTGAATAATTAGAAGTTGTCTTTTGAATACTTTCGTTTATTTTAACAAAAGAAGTTAAAATTTCAGAAGATACGTTCAAAGCGAGCAATGCTGTATAAAACAGGTACATCATCCCAATCATTTTTTGCCGCGGGGTCTCCGGACAATTTGTTGCTGCCATATATTTTTAAATTTTGAAATTCAACATAAAATTAACAACCTCTAATTAATCTGCTTTAAAATTCATTGCTGAAAGCATATTACCATAAATGGTATTCATTGCAGCCAAATTATGACTTAATTTACTTATTTCTTCACGATATTTTCTTGTATCTTCAGCAGATTGTTTCATATTATCTAAAATCTCATCTAAGCCAGTGTACATAGCTTTAGTTGCTTCAATTTGTTGGTTAGTTCCTTGTAATTGAAGTTCATACACTGCATTTAATGCTGTAAGATTTTTATTCATTATACTTAGTTGTTCATTATAAGTTTTACCTCCGCCAGTTGACATTTCCAACTCTTTATTCATATTTTCAATCAACTTATTATAGGTACTTGCTAATTGTTCGCCTGAATCACCAACTACAGAAGCAGATTTTTCATAAGTACGAGCAAGTTTATCAGCTTCAACATTTAATCTTTCTGCCGAACTTCCATAAGCATCTGCAAAACTAGAAACTTTTTCAGACGCTTTCTCAAAATTAGCAACATAATTATTTGTTGCAACTGTTGCGTCAGAAACATCTTGAAGTTTTTCTGCTGTGTTGTTCAAATTTTGAAGTCCATGTCCTAATTTTTCAAAAAGTTCTGGTGTTATTTCTGCATTTTCAATCATTGCATCAAATTTTTCTAATGCAGATTTTTTTGAAGAAATAGCAGCTTTTTTATCAAGCACATTTAAATTTTCTTCTATACCATCTAATTCTGGATAGACTAGTCCCCAATCATATTCTACATGAGGTGGCTCAAAAGCTGAAAGGAAGAAAATCAACGCTTCGGTTAAAAGACCAACCGTTAACATTATGGTAGCTCCAGGTAAGTGTTCAATTTTAAATAATGCACCAACCATAACGATTGCAGCCCCCCAACCGTAAATGAAACCCATAAATTTCTTCCATCCCTTACTTACAAAAAATTCACTAAAACTCATAATTGTGTAATTTTTAATTAATACTCTATTTATTTAATTTAATTTATATTTAAACTTTTCAATTTTCACACCTATATATTAATATACTTGAGAATAAGAAGTTCCGTCACCTCTATGTCGTCCTAAATAAGGTCTTACACAACGGAAGCCAATATAGCTCTTTGCAGAATCTTGATATTCATAAGTACGTGTTCCATTTTGCATATAATAAGCAACATCTTTCCATGAGCCACCACGAATTACTTTACGTTTTTTTGCTGGTGGGTCGTCTGGATGAGCATAATATTGATAATCAGGATTCAAATCGTGAGTAAAACTATAAGCACTTTCGTCATAAGCATTGCTTGTCCATTCTGCTACATTTCCAGCCATATCATACAAGCCCCACTCGTTTGGATCGTAAGTAGCAACCATTAAAGTTTGTACTCCACCATCGTCATAATAATTACCACGCATTGGTTTAAAGTTAGCAATAAAACAGCCACTATAATTACGAGTATATAAACCTCCCCAAGGATACATAGACAAGTCTAATCCACCTCTAGCTGCATATTCCCATTCTGATTCTGTTGGTAAACGATAGTCATTTAAATGATATTCTCCAACTGTTCTTTGGTATGCATTTTTTAACATTGTTCTCCACATACAAAAAGCATTTGCTTGAGTCCAACTCACACCAACAACAGGATAATAATCATAAGCAGGATGCCAAAAATACATTTTTGTCATTGGCTCATTATATGAATAAGTAAAATCACTTACCCAGCATAAAGTATCGGGATAAATGTGTACTTTTTCGCGCATCCAATAACTATATCTTCCACCACGACGACCAGCATCTGTTTTGCCATCGTAATTTTTAATTTCTCTGTCTGCAAAATAATCCCAAGGTCTATCTTCATCAAGTTTTTCGCGGTCATCAATTTTTCCTTCATAATTTCCAGTTTCAGGATTAAAGTGACGACCTATTCTTAAACCATGATCACCTTCACGACTAAAAGTACGAGCAAAATCTTGGTCAACTCCATCAGCCCCTGGTCTAAATGTATGCTTTTGAGCTGCTTGTTTATAGTCAAACCAGAAGTAGCTATAATACAAAGCATCTGTATTCAAGTCGATTTGACGCATAAAATGATAAAGTTCTGCTGGAGGCAATAGATATAATGTTTGATTGAAATTATTTGGAATTTCATTTTTAATTAAAATACCTTTAATTTCAAGATCATTATAATCTAGAGGACCTCTCCAGTCTAGAAAATTATAATTATCGTAATCATCAAAATCAAACTCACCATTTTCATACATGTTTGTAATGAAATTAGACTCTTCTTCGGTAACATCTGTATCATCAATAATAAAATCTATCGGCTGATAAGATTTTTTAGTACTGATATCACCAAAATCTACACTGTTTTTGGTTTCTTTACCTAAAACTGTTAATGCCATTGAATCTCGCACCCAAGCTACAAACTGTCTGTATTCAGAATTTGTTATTTCAGTTTCGTCCATCCAAAAACCTTGAACAGTAACTGTTTTGCTTTGTGCAGTCATTGAATAAGGGACATCTTGGTCGCTTGGTCCCATTTGATAACTTCCTGGAGGAATGAACAACATTCCGTAAGGATATGGCGTGTACCATACTTTTCTGTCTATTCCTGTCAGTTCGCCACTTCCATAATAACGACAGCTACTTAAAGACACTATGATTACCGCGCTGATGATGAGTAACTTTCTCATAATTATTTTATTTTAAGTAAGTTTCATTTATACGTAAAAAATTTTAAAAGGTTACAATCGTCTAACCCCTCTATGTCTTCCTGGTGTTTTATCCATAGACAAGTTGAAGCAATATCTTACCATTAACTCATGTGAACCCAACATGTTTGAACCTATTTTGATTAAGCTAATATCATAGCTATAAGCAAAACTTAATCCATTAACTAAGTGTACACCTATCATTGGTACTATTGCATCATTATACCTATAAGATAAACCTCCCCAAAAAGATTTATTATATAATATTTTTCCATTTATTTGAATTTCAGGGAAACCTGAGCCATCAGATTGAACCATTCCTGTTCCAATCAAATCAAAAGAAGGATTTGGCAATGAATATTCATAACCTCCAGTTAAATAAAAATGTCTTGCTATATAACTTGGGTTATCAATATCAAACTTAATTACTGGATTCAACAAATGTGTTGATGATAATCCCACCCAAAACTTCTCTCCAACAAGAGTTGCTCCGAAGTTAAGATCGAAAGCAGTTTTTGACTCCATATGTGGTATGGTTGGGTCAATATAAACAGGTTGCCCAATCAAAGACCCCCAAGTTCTCCAATTACCATTAATAGAGCGATTAATTATACCTGCTCCTACACCTACTCCTAGCATTCCAAAATCCAACTCTAAACGATATGCAACATTAGCACTTACATTCAAATCTTTTTGGAAGCCAATTATATCTTGTTGAATGTTTAAACCTACACCTATCATATCAAGACTTGGGATAGGCATGTCAAACAAGAACAAAGTAGTAACTGGACGTCCTTCTTCTTTAAACCCTACCCATTGCTGACGATGTAAACTAGTAACACACATAGCATTATTACTACCGGCAGCTCCTGGATTATATATATTTTGAGAATATTCAAACAAGCTAAAGTGTGGGTCTGACTGAGCCTGCGAATATTTAACAAAAATACTCCCGAAAAATACTATTAACAATAAAACTTTCCTCATATAATTCTTGTTTATCACTTTCAATACTTAAGTAAATTTTATTAATTTGTAAATAAAATACATTTTTTCTATATCTCCAAATTTTATTAACATTTTTTTGTTAATTTAATGAAAAATTGTTAATAACTTTCATAAAACAAAAATTCATTTTTTCATTTTTACTTTTTTCTAATCATTTTTCTGTTTTAATTTTCATAAAACAAATCCCAAAAATAATAATTATTTCATTAAACCAACGTTTTTTTATTATTTTTTATTATTAAAAACATAAAAATTTATTGTTTTCGTCATAAATTTCGCATTTTTACCTTTATTTTCTACTAAAACCAAGTAAAAATTATACTTTTTTACTTTGAGAAATAATTGTTTTACAATCTTCCAAACTCATTGTTTCTGGATCATAAGTTTTTGGTATTCTATAATTTTTCTTCTCATATGAAATATAAGGTCCATATCTTCCCTTTAATATAGTTAAGCCTGGCATTTCTTCAAATGTGCGACCAAAGGCTTCTTTTTGTTGAGATTTTTTTTCATTGATAATTTCTATTGCCCTCTCTTTATTAATGGTATAAGGGTCGTCTTGCTTTTTTAGACTATAAAACTTTCCATTATTTTTTACATATGGTCCATATTTTCCAATAGCAACTATTAAATCGTCTTCTTCGTATGTGCCAACATTTCGTGGAAGCTTAAATAAATCTAGAACTTCTTCTAGTGTAACGCTCTCAATATTTTGATTTTTTCTCAAACTAGCATGTCGTGGTGGTTCTACACCTTCAATAGAAGCATAAGGTCCATATTTTCCTATTTTCAAAACAATAGGTAAACCTGTTTCTGGATGAATACCTATTTCTCTTTCCCATTTTGTAGTTTCTTTTTCTTTTAAACTATCTTCAACTTGTTTTGAAAAATCTTCATAAAAATCAGCTAACATTTTATTCCAAGCAATTTTACCAACTGCAATCTTATCAAATTCTTCTTCAATTTTTGCAGTAAAATCATAACTAACTATATTATCAAAATGATTTTCCAAATAATCTGTTACAACAATTCCCATGGAAGTAGGAAATAGTTTATTAGCTTCGCCACCAAATTTTTCCTCTTCTTTTTTCTTCTCTATCTTACCGTTTTCTAAAACTAAATTAACAAGACTTCTAGTTTTTGGACTACGGCTTTCTTTTATCACATATTCTCTTTGTTGAATAGTTGAAATTGTTGGAGCATAAGTTGAAGGTCGTCCAATTCCTAGCTCCTCCATTTTCTTTACCAAACTAGCTTCTGTGTAACGATATGGTGGTTGCTCAAACTTTTGATTTGCTTCAATTTTTGAAACTATGGCTTTATCTCCTTTTTTAACCTTAGGTAAAATTGATTGAGTTTCGTCCATATTTTCATCGTCAGTAGATTCTATATATAATTTTAAAAAACCATCAAAAACAACAACTTCGCCACTTGCAACAAAACTAATAGTATCATTAGAATTATTAAGTGTAATTATAGTTCTTTCTATCTGTGCATCTTGCATTTGAGAGGCTATAGTTCTTTTTCGAATTAAATCATAAAGTTTTTGCTCTTGTTTTGTTCCTTCAATAGTTTCGTTTGCAACAAATGTAGGTCTTATAGCTTCGTGTGCTTCTTGAGCTCCTTTTGTTTTAGTTGTATATTTTCTTGTTTTAACATATTCAGCACCAAATGTATCTTCTATCACCTTTTTTGAACTGCCTATTGCTAAATTTGACAAATTAACAGAATCTGTTCTCATATAAGTAATAAAACCATGTTCGTACAGACTTTGAGCTAACTTCATTGTTTGCCCAACAGAATAGCCTAACTTACGTCCTGCTTCTTGCTGTAAAGTAGAAGTTGTAAAAGGTGGTGCAGGAGATTTTTTTCCAGGCTTTTTTGTTATGTCAGATACAACAAAATCTTCTGTTTTACAAGTTTCTAAAAATGCTTCAGCTTCTTCTAAAGTTTTAAATTTTTTATTCAGTTCAGCCTTTATTGTATTTTTATCAACTTTAAATATACCTATAATTTTATAATAAGACTTAGATACAAAATTATTAATCTCACGTTCTCTTTCTACAATTAATTTTACTGCAACAGATTGAACCCTGCCAGCAGAAAGAGCTGGTTTTATTTTTTTCCAAAGTAAAGGCGATAAATTAAAACCTACTAACCTATCTAAAACTCGTCTAGCTTGTTGAGCATTTACAAGATTTTCATCAATATCTCTAGGGTTTTTTATAGCATTTTGAATAGCTTCTTTTGTGATTTCATGAAAAACAATTCGCTTTACTTCATCTTTTTTAAGGTTCAAAACTTTTTTCAAATGCCAAGATATTGCTTCTCCTTCTCGGTCTTCATCGGAAGCTAACCAAACTGTTTTTGCATCAGCTACATGTTTTTTTAACTCTGCAACTATTTTTTTCTTATCAGCAGGAACTTCATATTGTGGTAAAAAACCATTCTCAATATCAATTCCTAAATTCTTTTTCGATAAATCTCTAATATGTCCAAAGCTTGATTTAACAACAAAATCATCGCCCAAAAACTTCGTAATGGTTTTTGCCTTTGCAGGGGACTCTACTATAACTAAATTTGTACTCATTTGAATTGTTAAAATTTTTGTGGGTAAAAATAAAGAAAAACTATATACATATTAATAAAAATAAATTTAATTTTACACCATAAATTTTTAATATGATGGAAAACAAAAATGCAAAGGTAACATTTTCTAAAAAATTTACGAAAAAATTCTTAATTACTTTTTGGACATGCATAGGAATTTTTATTGTTGGGCTGTTTATTTACTTCCTTTTATTATCAAAAGGTGTTTTAGGATATATGCCCAGCTTTGAAGAATTAGAGAACCCAAAAGAAAACTTAGCTTCACGCGTCTATTCGAGCGATTTAGTCTTGCTTGGAACTTATTTTCGTGAAAATCGTTCAAACGTTTCATATGATGAACTTTCACCACATTTAATCGATGCACTCATTGCTACAGAAGACGTGAGATTTCATTCTCACAGTGGAATAGACTTTAAAGCCTTACCCAGAGTCTTTTCTGGAATTTTAACAGGCAATAAAAAAGGCGGAGGAAGTACTATTTCGCAACAATTAGCAAAAATGCTTTTCCCTAGAGAAGAAAGACTTTCAAAATTTAAAATGGTAAATCGAAAATTTCAAGAATGGGTAATTGCCGTAAAACTTGAAAGAAATTACACCAAAGAAGAAATTATAGAAATGTACTTTAACAAATTTGACTTTCTAAACTTAGCTGTTGGTATTGAATCTGCTTCAAGAGTTTATTTTGACACAATTCCAATTGATTTATCCATTACACAAGCGGCTATGTTAGTTGGAATGGCAAAAAACCCTGCATTATACAATCCGCTAAGACGACCAGAAGAAACTCTACAACGCCGTAATGTAGTATTAAATCAAATGCGAAAATACGGAAAAATTACCAGAGAAGAATACGACTCTCTAAAACAATGTCCATTAGGTATTAGATATCAAAAAGTTGATCACAATATAGGTTCTGCAACTTATTTTAGAGAATTTTTAAGAGCTTGGCTAAGCGCTACCGAACCTCAGCCTAATGACTACATTGACCAAAGAGATTATATAGAAGACTCTATAAATTGGCATACTGACCCATCGTATGGCTGGTGTAATAAAAATGTTAAACCTAATGGTGAAAACTATGACATATATAGCGATGGACTCCAAATCTACACCACCATAGACAGCAGAATGCAAAAATATGCAGAAGAGGCTGTAAAAGAACATATTGGCGGTACTATTCAACCCGAATTTTTTAAAGACCAAAAATATAACAAAAATTCTCCTTTTACGAATGACTTAACTAAAGATCAGATAGAAAAAATAATGAATGCTTCTATGCGTAGAAGCGAAAGATGGAGAGTTTTAAAAGCTAACGGAATGAGCGAAGATTCTATAAAATTATCGTTTAGCAAACCCGAACAAATGAGAGTTTTCTCGTGGAAAGGAGAAATAGATACTGTAATGACACCTTTAGATTCAATAAAATATTATAAAACATTCCTACGTGCCAGTTTTATGTCAATGGAACCAAAAACTGGATATGTAAGAGCTTATGTTGGAGGCATAGATCACAAACATTTTAAATTTGACCAAGTAACTAAATCTAGACGACAAGTAGGTTCTACGATAAAACCTTTTATTTATTGTTTAGCTATGCAAAATGGATATTCTCCTTGCACACAAGTTCCAAATGTAGAAGTTACATTTAAACTACCCGAAGGCTCGGCTGAAGAGTATTATACTCCAAAATTTTCAACTTCAAAGCTAGATAGTGAAATGGTAAGTTTAAAAACAGGCTTAGCATTATCTTTAAACCAAATTTCTGCTTGGGTTTTAAAACAATTTTCACCCGAAGCAGTAGTTTCCATTGCTAAAAAATTAGGAGTAAATAGCCATATCGACCCTTATCCTTCAATTTGCGTAGGAGCACCCGAAGTTTTATTAAGTGAAATGGTTGCTGCTTATGCTGCTTTTGCAAACGGTGGATTATATACCCGACCTATTTATGTTACAAGAATTGAAGACCAAAATGGAAATGTTTTAGCTACTTTTGGACAAATTCAAACCCAAGCACTGAGCGAAGAAACCGCATATCTAATGATTGAATTAATGAAAGGTGTAGTGAATGAAGGAACAGGTTCTAGATTACGATTTAGATATAACTTAAACTCTGAAATAGCTGGAAAAACAGGAACTACCAACAACAATTCTGATGGCTGGTTTATTGGAATAACTCCAGAATTAGTAAATGGTGCATGGGTTGGTGGAGAAGAAAGAAGTATTAGATTTAGATATATGACTTTCGGACAAGGAGCTTCTTTAGCATTACCAATTTGGGGACTATATATGCAAAAAGTTTTTGACGACAAAAAACTACCTTATAATAGCAAAGCTACATTTACTCGTCCAAACGAAGTTTCGGTTGAAACCGATTGTGCAGAATACAACAGAAATCATACAAATATAAATTTTAACGAGTTGTAAAAACTCTTAACTAACAAAAATCAAGCTAATAAAAAAAGGGGCTATCAAAACAGCCCCTTTTCTTTTTAAAATTTCGCGTATGAAAAAATTATTTTTTAACGTATTTTGCAACAAAATCTTTAATAATTGATTTAAAATCAGGTTGTCCGATTTCTTGTAATTCATACTCAACTTTTGCTGTAGGTTTGTTAATTTTCACAACTCTTGATAAATCAATTGGAGTAGCAATTACTACTGTATCACAAGGTGTGTTAGCAATAGTCTTTTCTAAGTCTGCTATTTGCTCTGCACCGTAACCCATAGCTGGTAATAATTTACCAATTCCTGGATAAGTTTCAAAAGTAGTAGTTAATTTACCAACTGTATAAGGACGTGGATCAACATATTCTGCAGCACCATATTTTTTAGCAGCTACAGTACCTGCACCGATAGTCATATCACCATGAGTTAGAGTTGGTCCGTCTTCAACTACTAATACTTTTTTACCTTTAATCAATTCTGGTTTGTCAACTGCAATTGGAGAAGCCGCGTCAACAACAATAGCATTAGGATTAACTTTATTAATATTATCTCTAACTTCTTGGATTCCTTCTGGAGAAGCTGTATCAATTTTGTTAATAACAACAACATCTGCTAATCTTAAAGTTGTTTCGCCAGGATAATAAGATAATTCGTGACCTGCTCTATGTGGGTCAACTACTGTAACCATCATATCTGTTTCGTAGAAAGAGAAGTCATTGTTACCACCATCCCAAAGGATAACATCACAACCGTTTGGATCATTTTCGGCAGCTCTTAAAATTTCTTCATAATCTACACCTGAATAAATAACATTACCTCTAACTACATGAGGTTCGTATTCTTCCATTTCTTCAATAGTACAGTTATGTTTTTTCAAATCTTCTACAGTAGCAAATCTTTGAACTCTTTGAGCATTCAAATCGCCATAAGGCATTGGGTGACGCACAGCAACTACTTTTATTCCCAATTCCATGAAAGCTTCAATAATTCTTCTTGAAGTTTGACTTTTACCGCAACCAGTTCTAATAGCGCCTACTGCAATTACAGGTTTTGTACTCTTTATTGAAGTAGCTTTAGGACCTAATAATACAAAGTTTGCACCAGCAGTATTAACCATTGCTGCGATATTCATAATGTCTCTATATTCGATGTCGCTATATGCAAACACGCATTCATCAACATTAAGGTCTTTAATCAATTTTTCAAGATCTTTTTGATCATAAATTGGAATTCCATTTGGGTATAAATCTTCACCTGCTAACTCTTTTGGATATTTTCTTCCTGCAATATCAGGAATTTGAGCTGCGGTAAAAGCAACCACATTGTAATTTGGATTGTGTCTATAATAGGTGTTAAAATTGTGGAAATCTCTTCCAGCTGCACCGATAATAATTACATTCTTTTTTGCCATAATTAATTTAGTTTTTAATAAAAATTAAACATTATTTTCAATTGCCACAAATATACAATTTACAATTCAAAAAAAAGAATAGTTTTTACTAGATTTAATGTGTTAAACAACATATTTTAAATAAACATAGCTGAAACGCTTAAAATTATTATCTTATATTTATGGAATAATAAAATTTTTGTATCAAAATAGTAAACAAAATAATAAAATTTAAATTTATTGTTTTGAAATGAAAAAAAAAGTTGTATTTTTACGTTTTTAAATTTTGACAATTATGCAAATCAAAAAATCTAAAAAAGCAGACCTAGAATCAAGAAAATCAACATTTTTCTTAATCGGTTTAAGTGTATCATTAGCACTATTACTTCTAGTTTTTGAATGGACTTCAAAAGATGTAGTAGCATCGTCATTAGGAAGTTTAGGAGGTAGTGATATTATAGAAGAAGAAATAGAAAGTACTGTACAAGAACAAGAACAACCACCAGAAGAAGTTGAACAACCAGAACAAGAACCTGAAACTATTATTGAAGAACTTACTGTTGTAGAAGATGACGTAAAAGTTGCTGATATTAATATTGATACAGAAGCTGACGAAAAAACACAAACAAGCACAAGAGTAGTTCAAGTTACTGAAGTTGAAATTGTTGAAGAAGAAGTTGAACCAATTGCTTTTGCCGTTGTTGAAACAAAACCAGAATATCCAGGTGGCGAGGTAGCTTTACTACAATATATAGCCGAAAACACTGTATATCCTCCTGTTGCTAAAGAAAATGGAATTCAAGGTAGAGTGTTTGTGCAATTTGTAATAGACGCTACAGGTAGAGTCACAAAAGTGCAAGTTGCTAGAGGCGTTGACCCATATCTTGACACTGAAGCTGTAAGAGTAGTTAAAACACTATCTAAATGGACACCAGGTAAACAAAGAGGAAAAAGTGTACCTGTAACTTACATAGTACCTATTAATTTTAAATTATATTAAAATTTACAAAAATATTTGTGCAGACCCTACCAAAATTATGGTGGGGTCTTTTTATTAATAATATATGATAAATAAAAATTTTTACATAAGCGAAGAAGATGCTGTTTTAGTTGGAGTTGCAACTCAATATCAAACAAAAGAAGAAGTTCAAGAACATCTCGAAGAATTAGACTTTTTAGCAAAAACTGCTGGAGTGGTTCCTAAAAAATATTTTATTCAAAATTTAGATTTACCTCATCAAAAAACTTATGTAGGAAGTGGAAAACTTCTAGAAATATTAGATTATATTACTGAAAACGAAATTAAATTAGTAATTTTTGATGATGAACTATCCCCTACCCAACTTAGAAATATCGAAAATGTTTTACAAGTAAAAGTTTTAGACAGAACAAATTTAATTCTCGACATTTTCGCCCAAAGAGCCAGAACTTCACATGCAAAAGCACAAGTTGAATTAGCACAATATCAATATATTTTACCTCGCCTAACCAGAATGTGGACTCACCTTGAAAGACAACGTGGAGGTATTGGTATGAGAGGACCTGGAGAAACCCAAATCGAAACAGACAGAAGAATTATCCTCGATAAAATATCTAAATTAAAAGAAGAACTTAAATCTATTGACAAACAATTTACTCAACAAAGAAAAAATAGAGGACAAATGATTAGAGTTGCTCTAGTAGGATATACTAATGTTGGCAAATCAACAATTATGAATCTTCTAAGTAAATCTGATGTTTTGGCTGAAGATAAACTTTTTGCAACTTTAGACACAACAGTTAGAAAAGTTGTAATCAATAATTTACCATTTTTATTAAGCGACACTGTAGGTTTTATTCGTAAATTGCCTCACAAACTAATAGAATCTTTCAAATCGACCCTAGACGAAGCAAAAGAATCTGACCTAATAATTCATGTGATTGATGTTTCGCATAAATCTTTTCAAGAACAAATTACTGTTGTTGATAATACTTTGAAAGAACTAAAAATAAACGACAAACCGATATTAATGGTTTTTAACAAAATAGACGCTTTTGAATATTCTCCACAAGATGAATTTGATTTAACTCCCAAAACTAAAGAAAATTATTCTCTCGAAGATTTTAAAAATATGTACTTTGCAAAAACAAACAATCCAGCAGTATTTATTTCTGCAAAAAACAAAGAAAATATTGAAGAATTTAGAGAAGTACTTTTTAATCTTGTTAGAGATTTGCATTTTGAAAGGTATCCGTACAATACAATATAAAAAGCTATAAAAACACAGATTTTTTCGAGAAAAACTAAAATATTTCAAAAATTTTTACTAATATTACACATTATTATAAATGTTGTTTAGATGAAACTAAATATTTTAGGCGGACGAGGAAGTCTTTTAGACCAATTTGTTGCAGAAATTCGCGACACTCAAATCCAACAAGACAGAATGAGATTTAGAACAAATCTTATGCGTGTGGGAGAAATTATGGCTTACGAAATTAGTAAAAACCTAGAGTTTATTGATGAAGAAGTTACAACTTCGTTAGGAATTGCTACAGTTCCAACTTTAAAACAACAGCCGGTAATAAGCACAATATTGCGAGCTGGACTACCATTTCATCAAGGGTTTGTAAATTATTTCGACCATGCCGACAATGCTTTTATTGCTGGCTACAGAAAATATAATAAAAATGGAACCTTCGAAATAAAAATTGACTACATTACCGCCCCTTCAATTGAGGACAGAATTGTTATAATAAATGACCCTATGCTTGCAAGTGGTGGTAGTATTGAATTAGCTTATAAAGGCTTATTAAATTTCGGAAAACCAAAACATGTACATGTAGCTACAGTTATTGCAAGTAAAGATGGTTTGGACTATGTAGATAAAATACTACCAAATAATATGATTACTGTTTGGACAATAGCAGTTGATGACGAATTAACAGTAAAATCATATATAGTACCAGGATTAGGCGATGCAGGAGATTTGGCTTTCGGTCCTAAAATAAACTATTAAATATTATTTTTACCATACCTATTTATATTAATGCAAAATCTTAAATGATTTTGTTAATTTTGCAAAGTTTTTAAAAATGACAAAGAATATGTATAGAACACATAATTGTGGCGAATTGCGTAGCAAACACATTGGACAAAAAGTAAAACTAAGTGGCTGGGTTCAATTAAAAAGAGATAAAGGCGGAATGATTTGGATAGATTTACGCGACAGATATGGAATTACACAACTCGCTATAGAAGAGGCAAATACCTCTAAAGAAATTATCGAAACTATAGATAAAATAGGACGCGAATATGTAATAAGTGTTACTGGCGAAGTTATTGAAAGATACAGCAAAAACGACAAAATGCCAACAGGAGACATTGAAATAAAGGTTGAAGAAATCGAAATTCTTAACGAATCTGAAACGCCACCTTTTACAATTATTGACAATAGCGATGGCGGAGACGAACTTAGAATGAAATATCGTTATCTCGACATTAGACGAAATCCAGTAAAAAACGCTCTTTTACTTCGCCACAAAATGGCTCAAGAAATAAGAAAATATCTTGACGAAAAAGATTTTGTTGAAGTTGAAACTCCTGTTCTAATAAAATCAACTCCAGAGGGAGCTCGCGATTTTGTTGTTCCATCACGTATGCACCAAGGCGAGTTTTACGCTCTTCCACAATCGCCTCAAACTTTTAAGCAATTGCTAATGATTGCTGGAATGGACAAATATTTCCAAATTGTAAAATGCTTTAGAGACGAAGACTTGCGTGCCGACCGCCAACCAGAATTTACTCAAGTTGACTGCGAAATGTCTTTTGTGAACCAAAATGATATTATCGCAACTTTTGAAGCAATGACAAAACATTTATTCAAAACAATTAAAAATATTGATATAGATTACGATTTTCCACAAATGACCTATAAGGAAGCAATGGAAAAATACGGAAACGACAAGCCAGACATTAGATTTGGAATGACAATTACCGATATTACAAACCTAGTAAAAGGAAAAGATTTTGTTGTTTTCGACTCTGCCGAATATATAGGAGCTATAGCACTTGAAAACGCAAGCGAATATTCTCGCAAACAAATTGATGCACTTACTGATTTTGTTAAAACTCCTCAAATTGGGGCAAAAGGATTAGTATATTGTAAATACAGCACAGATGGAAGTTTTAAATCTTCTGTTGACAAATTTTTTAACGAAAACGATTGGACAAAGATAAGCCAAGCCATGCAAGCAAAACAAGGCGATTTAATCTTGATAATTGCAGGCGAAAAAGATGCAAGTCTGCACGCTTTAAGCGAATTAAGATTAAAATTAGCTAATGAAAATGGTTTGCGTTCAAAAGATAATTTTGCTCCGCTTTGGGTTATAGAATTTCCGCTTTTAGAATATGATAAAGAAACCGATAGATTTTATGCAAAACACCATCCATTCACAGCTCCTTTCGACGAAGACATAAAACTTTTTGACACAGACCCAAGTAAAATTCGAGCTAAAGCATACGACCTCGTTATAAATGGAGTTGAAATCGGTGGTGGCTCAATTAGAATTTTTAATAAAGATTTACAAGCTTTAATGTTTAAAAATCTTGGTTTTTCCGAAGAAGAAGCACAAGAACAATTTGGATTTTTAATGAACGCTTTTAAATATGGAGCACCACCTCACGGGGGAATTGCTTTAGGATTTGATAGGTTAGTTTCTATGTTTGGAGGAAGCGATTCAATTAGAGATTATATAGCTTTCCCAAAAAATAATGCAGGAAGAGATGTGATGATAGAAAGCCCATCTACAATCTCTCAAGCTCAACTTGATGAATTAGGTCTAATTATTAAAAAATAAAACCTAAAATATTTTGTACCTTATTTACTCAAAATTCTATTTGAGATATTTTAATTTTCTATGCTTTTGTCTAAGTTATTTTATTATTTTTGTATTTCTATCAAAACAATATTGATATGGCTAAGCAAAAAACTAAACATAATTTAAAACAGAAACCTTTACCACAGCAAGAAATTAAAAAAGTTACAAAAAATAAAAAGTATAATTTATTTGTTTTTTTAACAATTAGCGTTTTTGCTTTTATTCTTTATGGGAATACCCTCTCACACGATTATGCTCTTGATGACGCAATTGTTATAACTGAAAACACATTTACGCAAAAAGGTTTAGCTGGAATTTCAGATATTTTAAAATATGATACCTTTGTTGGTTTTTGGCTTACAAAAAATCCTAACAAAACTGCCGAACAAATTCAAGAAGAAAAAAAACTTGTCGCTGGAGGACGTTATCGCCCCCTATCTTTAATTAGCTTTGCTACAGAAATAGAATTTTTTGGTAAAAATATTAAAAATGATGCAGGAAAAGTTGTGTATAAAGGAAATCCCTTTGTCAGCCATTTGGGGAATATAATTTTGTATTTATTAACTACTTACTTGCTATATCTAATTTTGGCAAAACTTTTCCCACCCGATGAAAATAAAAAATGGTATTTAAGTTTTCCTTTTATTGCTTCTTTGCTTTTTCTTGCACACCCTCTTCATACTGAGGCAGTTGCAAACATAAAAGGTAGAGACGAAATAATGACATTGCTTGGTTCGCTTGGAGCTTTATGGTTTACTCTAAAATATTTAGATACTAAAAAAGCAAAATTTTTAGTTTATTCTTCTCTTTCATTGTTTTTAGGACTATTATCAAAAGAAAACGCAATAACTTTTTTAGCAATAATACCAATTACAGTTTATTATTTTACAAATCACAATTTAAAATCAAACTTTAAATCATTATTGCCTTTATTGCTTGTTTCGGGTGTGTTTTTACTTATTCGTGGCTCCGTACTTGGAATGGGTACAGGCGAAAAACAAATTGCTCAAGAAATTATGAACAACCCGTTTTTTGGAGCAAGTGTAGGAGAAAAATTTGCTACAATTTTCTTTACACTTTGGATGTATATTAAACTTTTGTTTTTCCCTCACCCACTAACTTACGACTATTATCCTTGGCAAATAGAAATTATAAATTGGTCTAATCCAAAAGCATTTTTACCATTAATCTTATATTTGGCACTAGGAATTTATGCTCTGTATGGATTGATTAAAAAGAAAGATATTTTTTCATACTCAATTTGGTTTTATTTAATTCCACTATCTGTTGTTTCAAATATATTTTTCCCAGTTGGAACATTTATGAACGAAAGATTTATTTTTATTTCATCAATAGGATTTTGCATTTTTATAGCAATTTTATTAACAAAATATTTAAACAAACTCATTAAAAACACACAAACTCATTCTTACTTTTTGGTATTAATTGCAGTTAGTATTTTAGGTTTATATTCGTTTAAAACCATTGATAGAAACAAAGCTTGGAAAAATGATTTAACACTTTTCACAACTGATGTTAAGACTTCTACAAACTCTGCAAAAAGTAATTGTTCTGCCGGAGGCAAACTTATTGAAGAAGCTCAAAAACCAATGTATAAAAACGATACAGCAACTCGCAACCAAATGATAAATCAAGCCATAGTTTATTTAGAAAGAGCATTAGAAATTTATCCCGAATATATTGATGCTATAAATCTTTTGGGCAATGCTCATTATGAATTGAATTATAATATTAACAAGGCTTTATATAATTACGCTAAAATTTTAAAACTAAAACCATATCATAGCATTGCATATGGAAATGCAAGAATTGTTTTACTAAACACCATTGGTTTATTAAATTCTCAAGCAACAGTTTCCACTCCAGATGATGTAATAGCAGGCTGTAACGAAGTTTTAAAAGCACACCCAGATTTTGGTGAAGCAAATCACATAATGGGAACTATGTATGGAAAATATAAAAACATGCTTGATTCTTCATTATTTTATTTAGAAAAAGCTAATCAATGTAATTTTAATAAAGATGCAGGTTTTTATCGCGATTTGGGTGTTGCATACGGCATGTCGGGAATATTTAAACCTGCTCTTGACAATTTCCTCAAAGCTATGGAATTAGACCCAAACGATTATCAAACCTATATGAATATTGGAGTTAGCTATCAGCAACTTGGAGATATTGCCAATGCAAATAAGTATTATTTAAAAGCTCAAGAATTTCAAAATATAAACACTAATCAATGATAAAAGATAAAAAAATAGTTGTCGTACTTCCCGCTTATAATGCCGAACTCACGGTAGAAAGCACTTATAATGAAATACCTTTCGACATTGTTGATGAAGTAATTTTAGTTGACGACAAATCAAAAGACAAAACTGTTGAAAAAGCTAAAGAACTTGGGATAAAACACATTTTTATTCACGACGAAAATAAAGGCTACGGAGCAAATCAAAAAACATGCTATAATAATGCTTTAAAATTAGGAGCAGATATTGTAATTATGCTTCACCCCGATTATCAATATACGCCAAAATTAATTCACTCAATGGCTTATCTTATTGCAAATGATGTTTATCCTGTTGTTTTGGGCTCTAGAATTTTAGGGAAAGGAGCTTTAAAAGGTGGAATGCCAAAATACAAATACTTTTTCAACCGTATTTTGACTTTTAGCCAAAATATTTTAATGAATCAAAAACTTTCTGAATATCACACTGGTTTTAGAGCTTTTTCTGCCGATGTGCTAAAAAAAATAAATTATAATATTAATTCCGATGATTTTGTTTTTGATAATCAAATGCTTGCACAAATATTTTATGCTGGCTACGAAATTGCAGAAATCACTTGTCCTACAAAATATTTTGAAGAAGCCTCATCAATAAATTTTAAACGTAGTGTAAAATATGGTATGGGCGTTTTAACAACTTCATTAAAATATTTTTTCAACAAATTAAAACTTACAAAATCCGATATTTTTAAACCAATTGCTTCTGAAGAATAATGCAAAGTTTAGATAAGATACTCGATATTAAATATCCTGTGATTTTAGCACCAATGTTTTTGGTTACTACGCCAGAAATGGTGAGAATTGCTTTAGATTGTGGTATTACTGGAGCAATTCCAGCAATGAATTTTCGCAAAGAAAGCGAACTTAAAGCTGCTATAGAAGATTTGAAAAAACATTCCGACAAAGCTTTTGGAATTAATCTTATAACAAATCGTTCAAACCAAAAATATAAAAAACAACTTAAAGCAATTTTAGAAGCAAAACCAGCTTTTGTAATTTCTTCATTAGGAAATCCTAAAGAACTTATTACAGAAGCTCATAAAGTTGGAATAAAAGTATTTTGCGATGTGGTTGACCTAAAGTTTGCTAAAAAAGTTGAAGACTTAGGTGCCGATGCAATAATTGCAGTAAACTCTTCGGCTGGTGGGCATAGCGGAATTATAGAAAGAGATGAACTAATAGGTCAACTTGTTGCTAATTGCCAAATTCCAATTATAAATGCTGGTGGTGTAAGTACAAATTCAGACTTAAATCATGTTATGTCTCTTGGAGCTGCAGGAGCTTCGGTAGGCACAATATTTATGGCATCTCATGAGTGTCATATTTCTGACGACTACAAACAAGCATTAATTAAATATGGAAAAGATGATATTGTACTTACTCGCAAACTTTCAGGAGTTCCTTCTTGCGTAATAAAAACAGAATATGTCAAAAAACTTGGAACTAAGCCTAATATTTTAGAATTGCTAATTAAAAACAACACTTTTTTAAAAAAATATGCAAAATATTTAATTACTAATTTTGGAATGAAAAAGTTAGAAAAAGCAGCTTTTTCGGCAACTTACAAAAACTTCTGGGTAGCAAGTAAAGCCATTGAAAACATTAAAGAAATACAAAATCTTAGTGTGATAATTAAAAAATTAGTACAGCCAAAATAAAACCATATAAATATTTTTTTGTAATTTTGAACGTAAATAAAAATTATTACTAAAATGAAAAAACTTAAAGCAATATTTATTTTATTATTTGTAGCATCTATAAGTATATATGCTCAAAATTATGATGATCCACAAAATATTGATTTGCAATATAACAGAGATGCAGAATATCCAGGTGGCATGAATAAATTTATTACCGACTTATGGAATAGCATGTCATATACTCAAGAAGCTATTGATGCTCGCGTTGATGGCACAATAACAATAAGTTTTGATGTTGAAGCAAATGGCGAAGTTAGTAAAGTTGACGTTATTGGTGGACTTGGAATGGGCATTGACGAAGAAGTTGCCAATGTTATAAAAGCCATGACATTTACTCCTGCTCTCGTTGAAGGCAAAGCTGTTAAGATGAACCTTATGTTTACTGTTCCAATTAGAGTTGGTCCTAATTCGAGACTTAAAAAATAAAAAAAACGCAGGTTTTGTTACCTAAGCCTCTTCTGTTTTCAGCGTTGCAACACCCAAACACAATAAATCGCCTGATTAACAGAGACTTAGCGGGTGTTGCAAAAAGTGCGGAAAACAGCTCAGCAAAGCTAAAATCCAAACAAAAAGAAGGAAAAATACAAAAATATAGCAACAAAAATGTTTTAACATATTTTTTTGTTTTATTAAATATTTTTTATAAATTTGTAAACGAAGATTGATTTGAAGCATTTGGATAAATTATAAAAAAATTAACACTATGAAAGCACCAAAAACTTTATTTACAATTTTAATTTTATTGCATTGTGCAATAGTATTTTCTCAAGTTGGAAACTCAAAAAGGGCTTGGCATTGGTATTTTGGTTGGAATGCAGGGCTTGATTTTAGCAATGGAACTGAACTATGCAAGAAGACCTTAATGGGCAAGTTTATATAGACGAAGGAGCTTGCTCAATATCAGATACAGCAGGCAATTTATTGTTTTATGCAGGACCAAATGGCGGAACCTTACCCGGTGAAAACAATATGACAGTTTATAATGCTAACCATGAAGTAATGCAGAACGGAACAGATATAGACTGCGGATGGAGTGGACGACAAAATAGTATTATTGTTCCACTACCCGGAAACGATAAAATTTATTATTTATTTACAATTGGAGATGTAGCTGTAGTTGGATACAATATGAACCAACCTGGATTTAAATACAATATTATTGATATGAGTTTGGATGGTGGTTTAGGAGCTGTTACAGAAAAAAATATTGAAATCTACTCCAATCAAGCAAATGATACACTAAGTGAAATATTAACAGCAGTTCATCATGCTAATTGCGAAGATGTTTGGATAGTAATACACAACTATATGACAGATGTGTTTATGGTTTATAAATTAACAGCTGACGGCTTAGATTCAAATGTAGTAATTAATCAAATAGGAAATTCTACATGGGGAAATTACCACACATGGGGTTGGGGAATGAAATTTTCTCCTAATGGTAAATATGCCGCTGTAAATAAAAATTTCATGTGTCCATCAAATTGTCAAATCAAAGATACTTTAGAATTATATAGATTTGATAACGAAACTGGTATTTTATCAGATAGAATTGCAATCCCAATGGATTCGGCTGTAGCAGGTAAAGAGTTTTCATTTACAAATGATTTATTATATACTTTTGAAGCACATATATATGAATTAGAAATTCCTCCGTCAATTTATCAATATGATATTAGCAAATGGAATAAATCATATATTATGGATTCCAAAACTCTTATTGGAAATTATTTTTTTCCAATACCTGATTTGCATCTTACACCTTTGAACACAATTATTATAAGTGGAGAACATGCATTTGATCCGCCTGAAGGATATATAGGAGTAATAGAGAACCCTAATGTTCGAGGTATTGGTTGTTCGGTAAATGAAAATGCGTTTTATATTTCACGAAACCCTGGATGGAATTTCCCAAATTTTGTTCGCTCTTATTTTAATACTGATAGTTCTGTTTATAATTGTAATACAGTTACTGTTGAAGATGTAATAAAAAACCAAGCTTTTGAAATATATCCCAATCCATTTTCTAAACAAGCAGAAATTAAAACTTACGATAAAGAAATTATATATTATGATTTATTTGACTTAAAAGGTAATAAATTATTAAAAGATAAAGACTATAAATTAAGGCAAATTGATAATGCCTATATATTTGTTAATGAAACACTTAAAGAAGGCATATATATATTAACTTGCAGGTTCTCCGACAACAAATTTTTTAATCTGAAACTTAGTGTTATTAATTGAAAAAATTAAAACTATGAAAAAAAAATCACTTTTCATTTTCACTACTCTTTTGCTCAGTTTTACAAGTTGGGGACAAAACCTTGTGCCAAATCCTAGCTTTGAGGAGTATGATGAATGTCCAAACTACTTTTATGAAAATGTTTTTTTAACAGCATGGAAAATTAATATAAATACTGCTGACTATTTTAATCATTGCTCAAGTTCAGAATATGTGTCAATACCATCTAATGCTATGGGTCATCAGTCTTGCCCAGATTTGAGTTGTGGAGGTTATATTGGATTAATTACATATGTAAATATATTTGACAATAAGCGAGAATATGTCGGTACAGACTTAATTGAAAACCTGATAGTAGGACAACGTTATTATATTTCTTATAAGGTATCGCTTGCAGATAATTCTATGTGTGCCGTTAATAATATTGGAATTTTATTTACAAATATGGTTTTTAATGAAATTAATATCTCAGAACCTTTTTTAAGTATTGACCCTACATTCATATTACGTAACTCAGCACATGTTTATTCCGAAGAAATCGTATCTGACAAAGAAAAATGGGTTACTGTCAGAGGTGTTTTTGTCGCAGATTCTGCATATAGCAAAATCTTAGTTGGTAATTTTTTTGACGATTCAAACACAATGGTAATAGATTGTAATGACTTAGAAAATTTTTCACAGTCTTATTATTACATTGATGATGTTTGTGTATCAACAGATAGTGCTTATTGTTGGGATTATAATTTTACTTGTTCTACTAACACTTCAACAGATATTACTAATAATTATAGTATTGATATATTCCCCAATCCTGCAGAAAACTATTTTCACATAGAAATTGATAAAACAACATATAAGAAAAAACCTAAAATTGAAATATATACTGCACTTGGCAAACTTGTGCACAAACAACAATTAAACGAGATAAACACAAAGATTAATACAACTGGCTTAAAATCAGGATTATACTTTGTAAAAATATATTGTAGTAATTGTAATAGCGTAAAAAAACTAATAATTAAATAATAATTTGTAAGGTTCAAAAAGGACTAACCATCCAGTATGAAATAAACTTTTTAAAAATCAAAAATTTAAATTTAAAAAACATTCATTATGAAAAAAAAAATTTTACTTCAAAAAAGTCTTGTACTAGGCATACTTTTAGGAATTATGTTCTGTACAAGCAATGTGTTTTCACAAGGCATTAATTGGCGATTAAATGGCAATAATAATGTCAAAAAAAATGATTTTATCGGCACAAAAAATAATGCCGATTTTGTTATTCGTACAAATAATCAGGAAAGAATACGAGTAACAACTGATAACTACACTGTTTTTAAAGATAGTGTTAGAATTAAAGGACCGTTGTATATTGGAGATAGTTCTCTAATTTTGGGAGGAATTAATGAGTTTACAGGTTCTGACAATATTCAATCAACTGCTGGGAAAATTAATTTTGGAGGTACGCCCATGTTTAATTTTTCTAATATCAAGCTTGGAGTTGGTACCGTCTCACCACAGCACAAAATGCATTTACATGATAGGAATCCGCTGTTTTCCATTCCGCCCAGTATGAATCCAAATCCTGTTAGAATGGCTTTTACAAATGAAGCACAAATTGGAGGAACTGGAAATACTGCCACTGATGGCTTTTGGGTTGGCATTGCTGCCAATGGAACAGCGGAATTAAAACAGCAAGAAAATCGAGATATATTGATGTTTACTGGAGATGGTTCTAACAATCATAGCCGTGTGGTTATCAAAGGAGAAACTGGAACAAATCAAGGTTTTGTAGGCATAGGACCAGATTTTAGTGATCCACTATCAGTATTGCATATAAATGCTAGTGAAATGACAACAGGCAATGTTTTTCGTACCAATGGTTCTGCTAAAGAGTCAAACATGTGGCAACTTTTTACAGGAGGTAATTATATTGGTTCTACTGAAAAGCTTAGGATTTTTACTACAACAAATACTAATGAGGCAAATGGTACTTTACAAAATGATCAAAATATAACCTTACAAGCAACTCAACGCGATATGATATTTAATGCAGGTGGTGATGGAACAGATTTTGAGCGTGTGCGTATTCTTGGCAAGGAGCATGATTTGTCAAATATTTATCCTTGGTATACTATAGCTCGTGCAGGAAATGTTGGGATTGGCACGCCTCATCCACTATGCATGCTCCAAATAGGTGGCAGAGCTGCTTCAATTGGCGGATGGAGGGAGTGGATGGATATAGGGACATATTATGCAAGTAAAACCGGTTTAGACAATATGTATGTAGGTCTGAAGAACAGATGTCTAGATATGCATGATGCTATTATTAACTGGGGAAATAATCCTCTACCCAATCCAAACACATATGATCGTTTGAGGTTCGTTTTTACAGCAAGCCATGGTTCATACGTACCTGCAAGCGGTGAAGAAGGACTTGAAATTGCTCGTATGGTTTCTAACGGAACTAATGGATTTATGGGAATAGGAGATTTTTTCAGTATAAATGAAGAACCAACTCACACTTTAGATGTTATTGGCAATGCACGCATTAGAGAGGTTCCACAAGGGAACTTTAACAAAGCATTAGTTATTGATAACACTGGCGTGTTGCACTGGAGAAATTTTGAAGGAGGAACTGGGGCTTCACTTGGAAATATATGTGGAGGTACTGAAAATTTTCTTATAGACAACTGGGAAATCCCACTTAATGATTATAATTTTGTGTTCACAGGACAAGGTCCTATAGGAACCAATAGTGTTGGCATTGGTATAGCAAATTGTGAGCCAGTAGCAAAATTAGATGTTTTAATGAACAATGGAGAACAACTTACAATTGGTATGCGAGCCACTTCTTCTTCTTCAGACGGTCAAACAGGCATAGAAGGCAATGCTCTTAACGGTGTAAAACAAACAGGAGTGAGGGGTTATTCGCAAAATGGTGGGGGTAATTCTTATGGCATAGAAGGAATAGCATATAACAATAATATTATTGAGGGTTCTATTAGTCATGGCGGACATTTTGAATCCTCGAACGGCAGTATAAATGTTGGAGTTTTTGGCATAGGTAGTTCTGATGAAATGGCAGATGCAAATTTTGGCTCGCATTTTCATGCTTCAAATGGCAAATACAATTTTGGATTATATTCTGTTTGTTATCCAAATCCTGCTACCGCTGATGAAACAGGATATGACGAGTATAATTGGGCAGGATATTTTGATGGTAATGTAAATATAGATGGTGGCTTATGGTTAAATTCAAACTTGTTTATTCCATCAGACATTCAATTTAAACAGAATATTAACGAATATAATGGAGCTTTAGATAAAATTCGCGAATTAAATCCTGTAACATACACTTATGATACAGCAGGATTTGATTTAAACTTCCCATCAGAATTACAATATGGTTTAATTGCTCAAGAAGTTAAAAATGTTTTTCCTAGTATTGTTTTTGATCAGGTTTTGCCTCCAAAATTCGACACTTTAGGCAATATAGTATCAGACAGCATCCATTGCAAAGGAATAAATTATCTTGAATTAACACCTATTTTAGTTCAAGCTGTAAAAGAATTAGACGAAAATTTATCAGTATTATTAAGAATGCCTGAAATACCTGTGTTAATAGCACCACAGAATAATATTAATATAAAATATGGAACTAAGTTAGATTTTAAATGGCATAAATCTGAAGATGCACAGTATTACATTTTTGATATTGCTTTTGATTCTGAAATGTCGGATATTTATTATACAAGAAATATAAATGATACAATAATAGGACTTGATTTTGATTTTAAAACAGATACCACAATATATTGGGCAGTAAGAGCAACTAATTCAAATGGCACAAGCGATTATTCGGAAATAAGGCATATTAATTATTATGCTGGTTTTCCAAAGAGTAAAGCACAATCTTTTGCAGAATTATCAGATATCAATATGAAAACAGATATTGAAAACATTGAAGACGCACTTACAAAAATAATGGCACTTCAAGGAGTTAGTTTTAGTTG
>ENA-UOOK01001748-UOOK01001748.1-fermentation-metagenome-genome-assembly--contig:-NODE-1748-length-28148-cov-7.723205_pt1 | contig 28148 bp, 18 predicted proteins | sample MGYA00245777_ERZ724023 | MGnify/ENA primary metagenome ERZ724023 (study PRJEB28704, sample SAMN03018312) | fermentation metagenome | biome: anthropogenic terrestrial biome; feature: soil; material... | reverse complement strand
CCCAACGGTTTCATAGGTATGAGCAGGGTTTTGCTCTGAAGAGGTTTTGCCGTCACCGAAGTTCCAGTCCCACAAAGTAGGAGTATTTGCGGATTTGTCTTTGAACTGGACTGCAAGAGGCGCGTTGCCGCTTGTTACATCAGAACTGAAATCGGCAACAGGGGCAAGAACTGCAGAACCTACAGTGATATAACCAATTTTCTCTTCAGAATCGCTTCCGAGAGAGTTTGATACCGTGAGTTTTACGGTGTAGTTCCCTTCGGTCTTGTAGGTTTGGGTAGGGTTCTGTTCGGTAGAAGTGCTGCCGTCACCGAAGTCCCAGGTCCAGTTGGTTGGGGTACCTGTTGAAGTGTCAGTGAATTTTACTGGTAGGGGAACTGTTCCAGAAGTTGCGCTGGCTGTGAAGTTGGCTACTGGTGCTGATGTAGACTGGTACTCAATTTTCAGGATCGCGAGATAAGCTTCCATGTCCATGTTGTCCTCGATCTGACTTCGGAACATGGCTGTATTGTTGGTAGTGGAAAGATAGGGCCCGATATCGGTTGTATTTACTCCAATCTCTGCAGCGGATTGGACCCAGTAGTTTGGCCATTCCTGGCCATTAAAGAGCATTGCCCCTCTTGTCTCACCTGACGAACCCCGGGTTATTAAGGTGGTCAGAGTTGCATCTTTCACCCGGCTCAGATCGATGGTCTTTCCAGTGAAAGGTGCATATGCAGTAGCTGTTTCTTCAGTTGTATAATACTTAGGAGCAGCATACAGGATATCAAACCCGTCGTTGATGAATATCTGCTTTTCAGTGGCCTTTGGATCTTCGTAAGTGACTAAAAGGGTCATCCCGCGGACAGGCGCATATCCATGACTGAAAATTGCGTTGTTAGCACCCGAGGTATTGAACTGACCTGTTACGTTGAACACAAATGTACCATATCCGTACTGTGCATAGTCGCCCCAGTTCTTTGTGTCTCTGTAATGAGCCTCATGAGGCACAACAACTCCGTTGAAGGTCATTGTTGTCGTTCCCAGCATGTTTCCGGCAGAGTCCCAGCAATAGGGAGTATACAGCCGTACATCCTTTACGGCTGCCCCTGCAGGAATAGGAAGGTCGCTTGCAGTCCACGTTACAGTATCGGCTCCATAGACACTATTCCCAAAAGAGTAAATGGTATCCCCATGCAGATCAAATACTTTCTTTGTCGTGATGTCTGGACCGTCGCACCACCGCTGGCCAGCATAGCCGTTGAAAATCACTTTAAGGCTTGTTGCCAGCTGGTTGTTGGCTTCATTGTTCTCGGCAACTGCGTTTTCAGGGTCTGCAGTGATAACGATCGGAACAGTGTCATTCACATGCCGGTCCGACGAATCGGAAACATTCACTGAGGTGCTTGCACCAACTGCCAGCCCTGTGACGTTAATATCCGTGCTTTGCCCATCCACATTGAACCGGACTTTGAATGCTCCGGCGTCCTGAGTGCCCTGGTTCTTGATGGTTGCAGTTATGGTATTATTTGCATGGGAGAAGATTGTAGGGCTGAGGGCTGTTACATTAAGATCCGCACCTGTAGAAATCACCCTGATGAAATCAGTCTTCTCAAGGATGTTTGACCCACCTGGGCCAGTTACTGTGAGCTTGACTGCGTAGTTGCCTCCGGTAGTGTACGTATGGGATGGATTTTGGTCTGTACTCGTAGTGCCGTCTCCGAAATCCCACAAATATGATGTGACCGTCCCGGGTATTGAAGAGTATTCTGTGAACTTGACGGTGAAAGGCGCCTGGCCGGAAAAAGAGCTGGCTGTGAACCCAACAGACGGTTTTGCAGCATCAGGCCGGACAATATTACCGTTCTGCCAGAGACCCATCAGCGGGGCGGTATCGTTAACGATGTCATTTTGAATAAAAGGAGTGTCGCCAATACCGTTATTATCAGCATCTGTGCCGGAGTAACTATTACCCCAGTAATTACCTACAATACTAGATTGCTGTATCCCATTGTAGGCGTAATTTACCTTAATAGGAGAAACCCATGAGGGAAAAGAGCCACTATCGATATGGGTTACTGGTGCACCGTTTCCACTGATCGTATTGAGGTATATATTATTTCCACTGCACTTAATTAATGAAATACCAGAGACGGTATTGTTGATGAATGAATTATTTATGATAGTATTATTTGTACCCGAATAAAGGTATAATCCTACTTCTGAACCTCCCCTAATGATATTATTTTCTATAATATTAGAATCACTATATATGGAAATTCCATATGTCTTTGAAGAATTAAGAATTACATTATTAGCGATGAAATTGTAGGGTGACTGTATCATTATACCAAAACGAGGGTTCTCAAATATATTATTCTGGATAATGCAATTTGAAGATTGAATACTTATAGTACTGAAATCACTCTGAAATTTCAGATCTTCCACGCGACACCCTGAACCTTTAATATAAAGATACTTTCCACGAGGCATACTTAAGGTAACTTTGTCTGCACCTTCACCTTTGATGGTAATATTAGTTTTGCTGATCGTAATCGATTTCGTTTCACTATATTCCCCTCTCTGGATATAGATAGTGTCACCCGATGAGGCTGCGTTAAGAGCAGCCGAGAGAGAAGTATAATCACCTGTTCCATCTGCCGCAACAGTCAGAGTTGCTGCTGATACTGGAACCGCGAGTGACGTCATGCACATCAGTGCAGTGATACAGAGAATAAGAAGTAGTCGTTTCATCTTTCCATTCACCTATGTTTCGATATTTTTGCCAGAAACTCCTGCTATTGTAGTCCTGTTCGGAAGGATTTGGAATTTGTTCGGGGTCATAGAATCACAATTATTTTTAATTTTCAAATCTGGAGGGAGAATCTCCCAAAAACAAAAATAAAAACCAGTTTTTAAATAAATTCAATAATTTGATCCTGACTAAGACCTGGTTATTTTTAGGAGAACCAATTTTCATAACATAGTAAATAAAAAAGTGGAGGAATAGGACATATTTAAATTTTCCTAAAAAATAATGAGAAAAATAATTTATTTATGCGATTGTTATTACAAATATCAAAATTGATAACATATAGTTTAACTAATACTGATTTCTATATAAATTGCCCAATTTAGACCAGTCTTTTATTCAATTTGAGAGGAAATTATAAGAAGATATTAATTATTCATTTAGATTCCATATCATTTAATATACTCAAAAAAAAGGTGCATTGAATCTACTTCTTTCTGGACATTAGTTTTTACATAATAACATAAATAAAGATTATCATAATATTTAAAGTAATAGAATTAAAAGAAAAAATTTAAATATGATTATTTTATACAAAAAGATGTCTCCAAAAAAGCGTAAAAACAGAAAACCTCTTCCGAGTGATTCAAACGTCTAAGAATTTCTCACCTGTAAGTACGGGCAGGGGGGGAGTTTCAGGGAATTACGTTTTGAAAAAAGAGTCAAGTGTAGTCTGGAACCGGAAATCGGAAAGCATTTTTGCCTGCTGGATCCATTCTGTTTTTGGGGTTCTAACCCTGACTGATAAATCCGAAACTGCTGCTTCCAGGGAATCAAAGGTTTTAGGAGGATTTTGAAGTGCTTTTCTCATCCCTTCCCGGACCACCCAGACCCCGAGAGGAGCCCAGTAAGCAGGAGTTATTTCCCTGAGTACAAAGACCGAAGCCTGTCTTTTGATTTCTATAAGGTACTCAAGCACAGGAAGCCTTGCTGCATAATAACCCCCTGCAAGAGGAGAATAACCCTTCTTTCCGTTGAGGCTTTCGCTGTCCTCCCCGATCCAGCTTGATTCCCCGGACCAGACTGTTTTTGGGAGCCAGATTTCAATAAGTTCAAAGGAATAAGCCCGCGGAAGGATAAGGACTTCAAAATGGTTTCCGAAATGAGTCCCGCTAAAGAGCTTGACGTCAGAGACCCAGGGGAAGTCAATTATGCGGTCTGAAAGTTCCTTTCCAGCCATATCGTCCACGGCTGTAATAGACCAGCGTGTAGGCACTATCTTGCGTTCTTTTCCAAGAAGGCCAATAGAAAAGAGACGTGTAATATGCTCAGTGGAAACATCACTTTTCAAAAGTTCGGAAATAGCGTCTTTTGCAAGGGCATCGGTATCATAAACAAGATAATCCACTTTTTTCGGGACAGCCGGGTTTTCGGCAAGCTCAAAGTTTTTCACAAGTCCGGAAGGTCCCATAGGCGTAAGGACAGAATCGAACTTGAGTTCCTGTTTTGGGGCTTTAAAAAACCAGGCTTCGGTATCAACCGGCTTTCTGGAAAGGGCCAGTTCCTGAGCCTTAACCAGAAGGGGGTTCTCTTTGCTCCGTGCATCTTTTATGTGAAGGTTTGTGTTTGCCCTGACCATACGGGAACGCATGGAGATTATGTCTTCTATCTGCATGTTTCCCCAGGCCGAAGGGTCTTCGAAAAGCAAAGCTTCATTTTCCTTTGCTAAAGGCGGGATTAAAGGACCAGCCGAAACTCTGGGATAGCCGTAGCTTCCGACAAAAAGAGCCGGGGGAGATGCCCCAAAAACAGAATCTCCCGAAATTGCAGGAGTAATTGATTGCAGGGACCTGAACTTTTCAAGAATTGGGCAGCGTGGACGCCCGCAAAGTCCTTTTCCCTTACATTTGATGCACAGTGTATCTTTCACTTTTAGTTCATATCCTTACAGATTATGCAGGCTTTAGCTTCAGGAGCGTTTCTGTACAACCAGCCGGACTTCTGAACAAAACAGCATATACTGCACATACCCTTAACTTTTTCCTGAGAGGATAAACCGCCGTTTAAAAGAACTGATGCAAATTTTCGAATTTCGTTCTGGGTCTCTTCAGAGAAATCAACTTCAGCCCCGCGTTTTTCGCTCACATACTGAGAAACTGCAGCTCTTGAAAGCTCAAGGATATCTGCTACGTCCTGCTGCGTGCACCCATGCTCAAAAATCATTGCTCTTGAGAGTTCAGCTCTGATTGCAGGCAAGACTTTTTGTACCATTATTTCGCACGTTGTTTTCATTGGAGACCAACACTTGCAAATATAAAATATATGAAAACGCACTTTTTGTATGGTTTTTCGGAAAGGGACTAAGATTCCAGCAAATACACATGGAAGAAAGTGCATGCTATCGAAAAACTGGCAAAAAGATACGTACAACTCCGAATCAATAAGCTTATATTCCTGTCTTCAGACCCGATAGTTTCCGGTTGGGGGACTGATTCAGAGTTTAATTTTTGATTTGTTCAGCAGAGAAACCCTTTTCCATGAGGACTTCTTTCATGCGGGTCAGGTGATTGCCCTGAAGTTCTACAGAATTTCCTTTTACTGTACCGCCGCATGCAAACTTTGATTTCAGGTAAGTGGACAGTTCGTGAAGGTCAATTTCACTTGCATCGAAACCTTCTACAACAGTGACTTCCTTTCCATATCTTCTTCTGTTAACTTTAACAGTTATTCTCTGTTGCTCTTTTGCAACCTCTTCGCAAATGCAAAGTTCTTTTGGAAGCCCGCATACCGGGCACATTCCGCTGCTCATTTGTTAGTATGTCCTCCGAATTTGTAATCATTGTATATGTAATTTATATCCGAAAATATCTAAATAGATATAAAGTACTTATCAATGATGGTATTAAAGCCTAATGGTATTTTTTCAGGCACTTTATACTGGATTTCAGCTATAAGCTAAAGCCCTCAATAATATAAAAAGCCAACCAGAGCTGTGTATTTTTTTATTCTTTGTATTATAAGTAAATAACCTCGCAGAGGTAGGAAATGGTTAATATATTTGAGTTAATATGATTTAACAGAGTTATATAAAGAATGGAGGCGATCTACAAAAAACCTGAAAATTCGGGTGCATGTAGCTTCAAGGAGAAGAAACTCCGGAAAACCAGATTTGTATCTTGAAGGATAAGACCCCGGAAATTTGTGCTTTTACTGGGAAAAGCATTTTTCAACCAGCAAAAAGCTAAATATATCTTGAACCCCATCTTTTTATATAATTTGTTGATAATATCTATGCACTTCATATATATAAATATGACTATATAATAAATCAGGAAACAAGTACATTCGGGAGGTACCCTATGAACGAGTTAATAGGTTTTGTAAACGGAAACAGTGTAAGGCAAAAAGTGCTCTCTCTGCTTGCCTCAAAAGGGGAAATGGAAGGAAAACGTATTTCTAAAACTCTTCGGGTTGTATATCCTACCATAGCAAAGACTCTCGAGGAACTTGAAGAAAAAGATCTGATCGGAAAAAAAGAAGAAATATACTTCCTGACCGAAACCGGAGCCAAAGTAGAAAAAATGGTTCAGCAGATTTAATCTAAAAAAGCACTCATTTTTAAATTTAATTTTTTACCTGAAAATAAATTTTCAGATCACCTGCAGTCCTTTTCATTATGGCCGCCCGCAGTCTTTTTATTATGGCTGCCTGCAGTCTTTTTATTATATTACATATCCTGTGAAGACTTGTTTTCCAGAAAAAATAAGTTTTAACTCGCCAATTCGTTCTCTTCTGGCTTGATAAACAACCTGAATTTTGTTTATTATCAGCTTTTTGAAAGAGAATACTTGTATGAAAGAAAATATTGATATAATACTATGTTGCGAGTGAAACCTGATATTGGAACTGGTATGGGGAGTATGGAGCGCTTGTAGACAAAGCGTTTGCAGGTACTTATTTCCTGAAAATATTTCCTTTCAGGCCTAAAGAAATATTTATCTAATCCCTGTCCCTTTATGTCCGCATAATCTGTTTAGTCTGTTTAATCTGTTTAGTCTGTTTAACACTACTCAAACCCTGAAAACCCCAGGGAAAAATTACAAGAAAAAAACCGAAGCTTCGGCACCTAAATGAGGCTTAAGAATCAGAGGCAAGGCAATGTTACCTGAAGAAGACCTGAAGATCATTAAAAAAGAACTCGGGCGAGAGCCTACCCTTGTAGAACAGGGCTGTTTTTTAAATATGTGGAGCGAACACTGCTCCTACCGCTCAAGCGCTTCTCTCCTGAAGACCTTCACAACAACGGGCGAAAACGTACTTATCGGTCCCGGAGACGATGCTGCAATTCTTAAATTCGAAGATGGATACGTGCTTGCTATAGGAATGGAGAGCCACAACCACCCTTCATATGTAGACCCGTATAACGGGGCAGCTACCGGTGTGGGGGGCATTGTAAGAGATATAATTTCCATGGGAGCCCGTCCGATAGCCCTTATGGACCCACTCTATTTCGGGCCTCTGGACACCCCGAAAAACCTTTTCCTTTTTGAGCAGATTACTAAAGGAATCGCAGGGTACGGGAACTGCATAGGAGTGCCCGTAGTCAATGGCGAGACTTTTTTTGACAAAAGATACAGCGGAAACCCACTGGTAAATGTTGTTGCAGTCGGGCTCTGCAAAGAAGAAACCATTACTACCGCCCGTTCTCAGAAAGCCGGAAACAAGCTAATTCTCGCAGGTTCAAGTACAGGGAAAGACGGACTCGGTGGAGCTTCCTTTGCTTCCAGAGACCTCTCGGAATCGGCTGAAGCCGAAGACCGCCCGAGTGTCCAGGTAGGAGACCCCTATACCGAAAAGCTTGTCATGGAAATGACCCTTGAAGCCATAGAAAAAGGGTATATAAAATCCTGCAAAGACCTTGGAGCCGCAGGGCTTGGGGGAGCAAGTTCGGAACTGGCTGTAAAAGGAGGACTTGGAGCCTACATCATTGCAGATGCGGTCCCGCAGCGCGAACCCAACATGAACGCATATGAGATCCTGCTTGCCGAATCCCAGGAACGCATGGTCTTTGAGGTAGCCCCTGAAGATGTCGATGCAGTCCTTGCCCTTGTACAGAAATATGATCTGAACGGGGCTGTGATCGGATACCTCACAGAAAAGCCCAATTATACAGTTGAGTTCAGAGGAGAAATCGTAGCCGACATCCCAATAGGTTTCCTGACAGGAGGAGCACCGACCTGCGAAAAGCCCTCAGAAACCCCCATAATCAGGGAAGAAGGAAAAAAGCCGGAAACTCCCAAAGACCTGAAAGCAGCCTTCCTGAAAGTCCTGTCCTCTCACAACATTGCCTCAAAGGAATGGATTTACAGGCAGTATGACCACGAGGTCCAGCTCAGGACCATCGTTAAACCCGGGGAAGACGCCGGAGTGCTCAGGATTACCGATACAAAAGGAATTGCACTTTCATGCGGCTGCCAGCCCAGAGCAACCCTTCTTGACCCTTACATGGGAGGAAAGACTGCAATCATCGAAAACGCCATGAACCTTGCAGTAAAAGGTGCAGAAGCACTGGCTATTGTGAACTGCCTTAACTTTGGAAACCCTGCGCACCCTGAAATCTACTGGCAGTTCAAAAACGCCGTACTCGGGCTTGGAGATACAGCAAGGGAGCTATCAATCCCGGTCGTCGGAGGAAATGTTTCCCTGTATAATGAGAGTGACGAATTCAAGACAGCAATTCCCCCAACCCCTTCAATAGGAATGATCGGAAAAGTTGATCTCGAAACTCTTCTCCCTTCAGGCTTCTTTGCAAAAGCAGGTGACAGCATTATCCTTGTAGGAGAAACAGTCCCTGAAATGGGAGGTTCGGAATACTACGCCTGTATTGGGGCTGGCAATGTCGGAAAAGTCCCTGAAGTCCCGAAAAACGCCCCTGAAATTATAAAGGCAGTAATCAAAGCTGTTAAAAGCGGAAAACTGAGTTCTGCACACGACCTATCCCTCGGAGGTATTGGCTCAGGGCTTGCCAGTATGTGCAAAAAACTGGGCGGAAAGGTAGACTTTAGCGAGATTGCAGGCGAAATGAAAGCAGATGAGTTCCTGTTTTCAGAAGCACCAGCAAGGGCACTGCTTGCTACAGCCGAACCTGAAGCCGTGCAGGAAATTCTAAAAGGTGTGCCCCATGCCGTAATTGGTAAGGTAGGAGGCGACACCCTTGAGGTCAAAGGCAGAGATTTCAAGATCTCCCTGTCTTTAGACGAAATCAAAGAAGCCTACGGCAGCCTTACAAGATTTATGATGGGATGAGGTTAATCATCCCTACTTCTTTTTAGTCCAGTATTTTTTTTAACTCGCAGTATGCCTTTTATTCTGTCATACTTACTTAATTGAAAACCGATTTCAGGGAAAAATAAATTCTCTCGGCCTGTGGCATTTCCAGTATATTCCTCTTTTATCTCTCTTTATTGCCTGCTGGTTTGTAAGTTGTTATTTTTCTACCTGACATGCCGGTTAAGGCCCGGTGCGGCGCGGTGAGTAAAATGAAAAAATTCCTCTCCTGCTCCGGAATATATCTTATAATTAATCAAAGGCGACCTATTTTTTGAGTAGGATAAGTAATTCAGTTACAGGCAAGAGAATGAAAGAAACAATAGTTTTTAGTAGGTTTCCGCACAAGATTATTCTGTTATGAAAACCGTTTGCATGTGTATGGGAGTGCATCTGCCTTACAGCCCAAAATGGTACTGGCCTGTAGAGGGTTTTTCCGGGGTGCCTGAAATGGACCGGTATTTTGACCGGAATCAGATTTTTACAAGACTTTTAAAAACAGGTAGAGAGTTTTTGCGCCTTAATGACCTTTTTACAGAATCAATTGAAAGGGGAGGAAGCTATGCCTTTGATCTTTCAGGTCCTTTCCTTGAACAGTTCAGGTTGGACCCTGAGCTGCTTGAATCTTTCAGGGAACTTGCAGAAAGCAGGAGAGTAGAGTTTACAGGAAGCTGCTATTACCATTCCCTGAGCGCCCTTTATCCTGACCTTTCCTGGTTCAGGGAAGAAGTAACAATTTACAGGGAAATGCTCAGGGAACTGTTAGGGGTAAGTCCGGAAACTTTTGTAAATACGGAACTTCTGTACACGCAGAGAACAGGAGATATACTTGCAGAAATGGGTTTTAAGTGCCTTATTGCCGAGGGATCAAAAAATATTATGGGTGAGTACGATCCAGTCCATATTTTTGAAAACCAGCTTCCGACTCTTCTCAGGCATATAAATCTCAGCGAAGATCTTGATCTGCGCTTTTCAGAAAAAAGCTGGGAAGGCTATCCTCTGATTCCGGATAAATTCGCAGACTGGATTGCAGGCATTGAAGGGGATGTCCTGACCCTTTATTTAAATTACACAAGCCTCTGCCTTCACCACAGAAACAAAAGCATGATAGCTGATTTTATACGGGCTTTTCCGGAAGCCCTGAAGAGCCGGGGCATTGAAATGATAACACCATCTGAAGCGGCAAACAGGTTCAGTCCTTTAAGACTTCCGACCCTCGGGACCGAGCAGACAATCCGTTATGGAATGAATAATGCAGTAGGAAACCATGCACAGCAGCTCTATTTGAGGGAGCTTGTAAGGGTAGGGGAAGAACTCGCAGAAATTAAAGAAAAAAAGGACTACCATAGATTGAAGCAGGTCTTTGGTTACCTTCAGCAGAGTGAAATCCTTTTTTCAATGGGCCCAGGAAACTCCCGTGAAGGATGTGAAAGAGCTGTGAACTACTATTCAATTCTCTCGGATTTAAGAAGGGCTGTTCTGGAGGAAAGGGCATGACCTCTCTTTGCATGTACTTTCAGGTGCATCAGCCTTTCAGGCTGCGAAGGTTCTGGCCTGATGACAGGTCTGGCTTTTTCCGCTACTTTGATGAAAGAAGCAACAGGGAGATTTTTGAAAGAGTGGCTCATAAATGCTATATCCCTGCAAACAGGACTCTTCTTGAGTCTCTGGATGAGCATAACGGAGAATTCAGGTTTTCCCTTTCAATTACCGGCACCCTGCTTGAACAATGCGAACTCTGGGGAAAAGAGGTGCTGGAAAGTTTCCGGCAGCTTGCAGAAACAGGAGCTGTAGAGATTCTGGAAGAAACCTTTCACCATTCCCTCTCAAGCCTTTTTGAAGACAAAACAGAATTCATTGAAGAAGTAAAAGAACATAGAGAAATGGTTTCCGATCTCCTCGGAGTTAAACCTCAGGTCTTCCGAAACACAGAACTGCTCTATAATAACACCATAGCAAAGGTTGTTTCCGAGCTGGGTTATAAGGCAATTCTTACGGAAGGTACGGATTATATGCTTGAGGGTAAGTCTCCTAACGTTCTATATAAAGCAAAAGGTTCAGGGTTGCCTATCCTCCTTAGAAACTACAAACTGAGCGATGATATAGGGTACCGCTTTTCTGCCAAGTGGTGGGAAGGTTATCCTCTGACTGCGGAAAAATGGGCATCATGGGCCTCAGGGGTTAAGGAAGATTGCATCAACATCTTTATGGACTACGAAACTTTTGGAGAACACCAGTGGAAAGAGACCGGAATTTTTGATTTTATGGAAAAACTGCCTGCAGAAGTCCTTAAAAACGGACTGGAATTCAGTACTCCTGTAGAGCTTACCAGAAAATATTCACCTGTAGCTGAGATCGACGTTGGGGACTTCTCAACGATTTCCTGGGCTGATATGGAGCGCGATACCAGCGCGTGGCTCGGGAACGATATGCAAAGACGTTGCTTTGAGGAAATAAAACTGCTTGAGCCTTTTGTGAAAAAGACAAAAGACCCCGAAATCCTGCGGATATGGCAGCACCTCCTGACTTCGGACCATTACTACTATATGTGCACCAAATGGCTCGGGGACGGAGATGTGCATTCTTATTTCAGCGTCCATTCCACGCCTTTCGAAGCAGCAGTCAATTTCATGGCTGTACTTATGGACTTCAAAGCTCAGGTATTCAAAAAACTCAGTATAGTGGCTTAAGGAAATATTACAGAATATGCATACATATCAATGGGAGTTTGAGTCGTATGGTCAGGGACTTATGCATGTTTGCAGGATTCAATGAAGATTCGAGAATTGTATGGTTCAAGATTACTTATTCGAAAGGGCCTGGTTCTTTATCCGTAATAACTGATTTTCTTGAAAAAGAAAACGCATTCATCAAGTTTGGGCATATTGACAATATCACACAGGAAACAGGAGAATATTCAATATTCACGGAACTTAAGAAAGATATGGATCTTGATGAGCTTGCCGGGAAAATCAAAGGGCTGGAAGTTGTAAGTGCGGTCGAGCATGGGGTTTCGGAATTCGGCATGATTTACTCCGTTGACTTCCCCCTGAATGTCATAGGAGTCAGGGGAGTTATGTCAAGGGCGCTCACAATTGTTGACATAATCAAGACCCTTAACCAGAGTGTGCCGCATGCCGAAGGGCTTCTTACCCTGTCAGGACTGCGAGGAGGGGGGCATGCCGCAAAATATTTCAAGAGTATTATGCCAATAAATAATAGCAACTTCGCAAGCATGATTGCGGAACTTTACAGGGCTGTAGGCTGGGGAATTCTGGAAATTGACTGCAACCCTGAGACTTATGAAGGAAAAATCATTGTAAAAGACTCTTTTATAGCCGATGTTTACGGAGGCTCGGACCAGCCTGTCTGTGCCTTTATGAGCGGTTATTTTGCGGGCTACCTGACAGAGTATTTCGGAAAGAATATAAGTGTAAGGGAAGTCAGCTGTAAAGCCACGGGAAAGGACGTCTGTGAACATATAATCTCACTGGCCCCCACCAGCGCAGATAAGGAATACCAGCTCAGAGGGGAGATTAAGTGATCAGGCAACCGAACGTCATTCTGGGAAATGACGAGCTTCTTGTGACCATGGGAAGGAAAGGGGAAATCTTAGGCTTATTTTATCCCCGCAGAGACCATGCCCAGCACGCAGAAGAATCCCTTGCCTGCATCCACACAGGAGAAAGACTTCTCTGGACAAACGATAACGAATGGCACTCAATTCAGAATTACATAGAGGATACCAATATCGTATCTACAAAACTTTACCATGATTCCGGGATAAGAATCTCTATTCTTGACCTTGTACACCCTGAAGTCCCTGTCCTTATCCGCAGATTTAAAGTGCAGTCCCAGCAGAAAATTTCCGGGAAGTTTTTCTATTACTCTAACCTCAATGTAGGGGAGACCTCAAAGAAAAACTCAGGTTTTTGCGATTCAGATGCCCGTCTGCTTGCGCAATACTGGCAGAATTATTACATAGGGATCTATGCCCTGCCGGAATTTACAGAATGGCAGATTGGAAAGGCAATGGATACTATCTGGTGGACAAACTCCAAATATGATATGGAAGACGGAAAGCTTCAGCGTAATAAAGAAGACATAGGAAATATCAATAACGCTGTGGGATGGGACCTCGAGCTTGGAGCTGACGGAGCGAACGAATTCGTCATCTTCATAGGTGCCGCATCTTCCCGGAGCATCCTGTATAAAAGAATGCATGAGTTATCCAAACTGCCTCTGGAACACATCTTTGAGAAGACGCGGGAATACTGGGTGATGTGGCTGTCGAAAAAGCACGTGCTCAAAATGCCGGGAATAGAAGGATACAACAACCTGCGCCAGGAGCTGTTCAATGCATATAACCGGGCTCTTCTCATGCTTTATCTACTGAACGACCATGAATACGGGTCTTTCGTAGCTGCTCCTGAGTTTGACTCCAACTTCGAGAAATGTGGAGGATACGGATTTTGCTGGAACAGAGATACCTCGGAGCTGGTGCTTGCCCTCAAGCACTCCGGATACCCCGAATATTGCGACAGGTTTTTTAAGTGGTGCATCCGGACCCAGCTGCCTGACGGTTCCTGGTTCCAGAGGTACTGGCTCAATGGGGATATAGCCCCTTCCTGGGGGAATTTTGATTATTCAACCCAGATTGACGAGACAGGGTCCACACTTCATGCCATGGATGTGTATTACAGGATTCTTGAAGGGCTTAAAAAGGCAGAGTTTCTGGAAGAAGTCTGGGTCTCAGTGCTCAGGGCTGCCGAATACCTGATGAAGAGGACCAAATCAGGGCTGCATGAAAGCTGTATGGACCTGTGGGAAACCTATTACGGAATTTTCACATACACCAATGCATCGATCTATGCAGGGCTTATGGGCGCTTCCCACCTTGCAGAAGAAAACGGTGAATCCGGCATGGCAAGGCGCTGGAAGAAAAGGGCTGATTTTATCAAGCAGGCTACAATTGACCGTTTCTGGCTTCAGGAAGGCTACTTTGCAAAAGGGATCATTCATGAAAAACTTGACAAAACAGTTGATGCAAGTATCCTCGGCGCTTATATACCCTTTGGAATGCTCTCCCCAAAAGACCCTGTAGAAAGGGATATGATCCTTTTCCTGATAGAGAATATACAGAAAAAACTCTCAATTCCCATTAATACGGGTTACGGGATCAAACGTTACGAGAATGACACTTACATTGATGGAAATCCCTGGATAGTTACAACTCTCTGGCTCTCAGAAGCCATGTTCGCTTTTGTACTTGATCTTCCCAACGGCAAAGAGGGGCCATACGCCGAAGAAGTGAAAAAATTGACCAGTGAAGGAATTAAATGCCTGAGGTGGGCACTTGAGGGAGCAACAAGTACAGGTCTTCTCCCAGAACAGGTGGATAAGTCTTCAGGCAAACCAGCCTGGGCAATTCCTCTCGGCTGGAGCGGGTCTCTTATGCTTGACAACATTATTCTCTTTGATAAAATCTGCAGAAGAAATGCAGGAAATTAAGAATAAGACTAAAGTGAAAGAAAACAAATAATGGAAAAAATAAAATTAGGAAGCCTGCGTTTACTTCCACGAGAACTCAATTCTCACACGCACAGTTTTCGGCTCACCCTATATATCTTCAGTTCCGCAGTCCGGTCAACTATCAGTCCGGTCAACTATGAGATATGGTATGTTATGGGATATAGTCCATTAACTGTGCAAGAGAGTTTTTCGAAATAACCCGCAAGCTTAAACAATCTGCAATCTCAAACTTTTCTAATTTCTTCGGCCCCACCCATGTATGGTCTGAGGACCTCAGGAATTTCTACGCTGCCGTCTTCACGCTGGTAATTCTCCAGTATTGCAACAACGGTCCTGCCTACAGCAAGACCAGAGCCATTAAGCGTGTGGACAAACTGGGGCCCTTCAGGAGTTCTGAAGCGAATATTTGCTCTCCTTGCCTGGAAGTTCTCAAAATTCGAGCACGAGGAGATTTCCCTGTATTTTTTCTGTGCAGGTACCCATACCTCAAGGTCGTAAGTCTTGGCAGCCGAAAACCCAATGTCTCCGGTGCAGAGGTTTATTACGCGATACGGCAGCTTAAGGAGTTTGAGGATCTCTTCAGCATCGAGGGTGAGTTTTTCCATTTCTTCATAAGAGGTTTCAGGTTTTACGAACTTGACAAGTTCAACCTTATTGAACTGGTGCTGGCGGATAATACCTCTTGTATCCTGACCGTGTTTTCCCGCCTCACGCCTGAAACAGGCAGTATACGCTGTAAGGAATACCGGCAGGTTCTCAACGTACTCATCCATAAAGAGATTGGTTACAGGGACCTCTGCTGTCGGTGCAAGATAGTAGCCATCAGTGCACAGGTACATATCATCTTTGAACTTTGGCAACTGCCCTGTACCGGTCATAGCTTTTTCGTTTATGAGTACAGGCGGAAAAACTTCAAGATAACCCTGCCTGGTGTGTACATCAAGCATGAAGTTAATGAGCGCTCTTTCGAGTTTTGCGCCCATACCTTTATAGACTGTAAAGCCCTGACCTGCTATCTTTGATCCTCTCTCAAAGTCGAGAATATTCAGCTCTTCTCCTATCTCCCAGTGAGGTTTTGGAGTAAATGTGAACTCCCTTGGTTTTCCAACCACCCTTACAACCGGATTGTCGTTCTCATCCTTACCTACCGGTGTAGTTTCAGAAGGGATATTGGGAATACTAAGCATTATTTCATTTATTTTTGACTTATAATTGCGTATATTATCATCGATTTCTTTAATACGACTGTTAATGCCCTGCATTTCATTTATTTTGGATGCAGCATCTTTATTTTCCTTCTTAAGCTGCGCTATCTCTCGAGTGACCACATTCCGCTTATGCTTCAGGTTGTCGCCCTCTGCGAGACATTCCCTCCAGGCTGCGTCATATTCAAGAAGACTATCAATAAGTTCTGTGCCCATATTCCTGTTAATAAGAGCACGCCCAACTATGTCGGGGTTATTACGTACAAATTTAAGTTCCAGCATGTTAAGCCCGTGATATCCTGCATGTTAGCTAATATATATTTTACTATTTTCAGGCAAGGAGTTTTCCATAAGGACTTTCCTCAAAGTAATTGACGAATTGACCGGCCTCCCTGCTGGAATTATCAGATTCCGAACCGAGAAGCAAACTTGAGAGGCTTGCCCTGTTCATATACACAACTCTTGGCTCACCATGGATGCCTCCCAGTTCCGCAGCCTTATCAATTGCGTCATAGAGGTTTCCAAAGTCGTCCACAAGTCCAAGCTCTTTTGCCTGGGACCCTGTATAGAGACGCCCATCGGCAAGTTCTTTTACTTCACCCCGGCTCATATTACGCCCTTCTGCAACCTGGGTTACAAATTCTTCATAACTCTCCATTACAACTTTATCAGCATATTCTTTTTCGTCATCTGTAAGCCCTCTCCATGAACCTCCCATGTCTTTGAACTCACCAGACTTTGAAACGTAGTAATCTATACCTTCATTTTTGTAATAACCAGACAGATTCTCAAAGGTCCAGATAACTCCAATAGATCCAGTATTTGTGGAGGGGTTTACAAATATGTAATCTGCCGGTGCAGAGATATAATATGCAGCGCTGGCTCCAAGATCTCCCATGGAAACAATAACAGGAATGCCATGTTCCTTGGCTTTCTCGATCTCTATTGAGATTTCCTGAGCGGCCGCTGGAGATCCTCCCGGACTGTTTACCCTGAGTACGATTGCTTTGACATTTTCGTCCGCTACAGCAGAGCGGATGTTCCCACAAATCTCTTCTGAAGTTGCGTATCCGAACCCGGCAGGAATATTTCCGGTGAGCATTGAGCCCTGCACATAAATTACTGCTATTTTTTCGGAACTCCCGAGATTTCCTCCTAAACCAAGCCCATAAAAAATAGCAGCTATACTGACCGCAATAACAGCAATTAAAGCCAGCAATACCGTAATATAGGAGGTACCACTGCGTTTCTTTTTTGGCAAGGAAGGATAAGAGTCTGAATTCATGTTTAAACTCTCGCTTTCAATAGTTTTCTTATGAGGGTTCTGGGGAGAAGACCCCTGAACATCCATTTTCGCAGTCCCCTGCCTTTCAGGAGCAGAAGTAGTAACTGTGGAATTTTCTTTGATTACACTCTCCGAGATGTTTTCATCAGGGGCAGTGGTCTCTTTTCTATTGTAAACACTATTTTTCGAAAGGTCATCTCCAGATATCTCTTCAGGACTCGTGCTTTTTGAATCCATTCCTTCTGAATTTACATTTTCATCATTCATATTGACAGGACCGCATTTCTTGGATTTGTTTCTCTAACTTCCCCGGTCTGTACTTTTTCACTGCTGAAAACTCCAGTTAAGGGACAGGCAAATTCCCTTTTAGAGGAACTGCCGGAATTATATTTTTTCAAAAGCCCGCAAATAAAAAGATTAACTCAATAGAATAAAAGATTAATTCTATAGGTCTGAATTGTCAGAGCAACTATTTATTTTTCTCTGCATTCCACTCCTCTTTATATATGGCTATTAACTATCCCTCAATAAGTTCCTTTGTAAGCACAGTAAGCGAAATATATTTCAAAATTGCAGTCATCCAGAAGAGATACATCTATAAAAATATATGGAGATAAGAATGTCAAACTCATCCAGTAAACCCGTACTTGTCACATGCGGCCTGCCCTATGCCAACGGTAAGGCACATATCGGGCATCTCAGGACCTATGTGCCCGCTGATATTTTTGTCCGCTCCCTGAAGAAGGAAGGGAGGGAGGTTACTTTTGTTTGCGGCTCGGATACCCATGGTACCCCTATTGTCGTAAACGCAGAAGATCTTGGGATCACCCCTAAAGAACTTGTAGAGACATATCACAAACACTTTGGCGAAACTTTCAAGCAGCTTGGAATTTACTTTGATGCTTTTGGGACAACGGATGACCCTGAAAATCACAACCGGACCCTTGACATTGTAAGCAAGCTGATTGAAAAAGGCTATGTTTACCCAAAAATTATAGAAATCGCCTACTGCCCGTCGTGCAACCGTTTTCTTCCTGACCGCTACGTAGAAGGAACATGCCCTCACTGCGGAGAATCTGCCAGAGGAGACGAATGCGATCAGGGCTGCGGAAAACATCTGGAACCCGGAGAGCTTAAGAACCCTATATGTACCATATGCGGAGGCCCTGCGGAGTACCGCCAGCAGGAACACTTCTTTTTCAAACTTTCCGAGTTCAGCGACTACCTGACGAATTATCTCTCAAATGAGCTGGGAGGTACCGCCAATGCTATAAACTATGCACTTGGCTGGGTAAAGCAGGGGCTTACAGACTGGTGTATTACAAGGAACCTGGAATGGGGAGTTAAATTCCCAGGACACGATGACCTTGTGGTTTATGTCTGGGTGGATGCCCCTATAGGATATATCGCTTTTACCGAGGAATGGGCTGCACAGGCAGGAGATTCCTGGGAAAAATACTGGAAAAAGGATGGGGAAATAGTCCACTTCATCGGAGGAGATATAACATACCACCACTGCATCTTCTGGCCTGCCATGCTTAAAGGCGCAGATTATTCCGTGCCTACAGCCGTTATAGCTTCAGGCATGGTTAAAATAGAAGATAGGAAATTCTCAAAAACCAGAGGCTATGTAGTCTGGGTAGGGGAAGACTATCTTGACCACGGCTTCCATCCCGACCTTCTCAGGTACTACCTTGCAAGCTACACTTCCCATACCAAGGAACTGAACTTCTCCTGGCGCGTGCTTCAGGAAAAGATCAATGCCGAACTGGTGGCAGTGCTTGGAAATTTCCTCTACAGGACAATGCTCTTTGCTTTCAAGAACTATGGAGAAGTCCCGGAAGGTAAAGTCGAGCCTGAAGTCCGGAAAGAGATAGAAAAAACTCTCGGAGACGTCAAAGCTGCAATGGCTGAGTACGAATTCAAAAAGGCTGCAGATTCTGCTATGGCCCTTGCGTCATTTGGGAACACTTACTTCCAGTCCCATGAGCCCTGGAAACTTATAAAAGAAGACAGAACCGCTTGCGGACAGGTCCTTTATAATTGCCTCCACCTGGCAAAAGCTCTGAGCATTATATTTGAACCCGTGCTCCCGCAGACCATGGAAACAGCCTGGAAGGGACTCGGGCAGGAAAGCGACATACATGCCGTGCAGTACGGCGAGGCCCTTGTGCCCCTGAAAACATGCATAAAACTTGCAAAACCTGAAATCCTCTTTACCAAGCTCGAAGACGATAGGATAGGAGAAATGGAAGAAATTGCAAACCAGCGTGTAGCAGCCGCAAACGCAAAGAGGCACATAATAAAGGGAGGCGAAAAGGAGCCGAAAAAGTCCGAAGGAATGGGCCCCTCTGAAGAGGCAAAACCAGCCGGAAAAGCCGTAAAAACAGAAGAGAAAGGGCAGGTAGAAACTCTTCCAATGATAGATTACGAGGACTTTGCAAAGCTTGACATAAGGGTAGGAAAGATACTCTTAGCCGAACCTGTAAAGAAGTCAAGAAAGCTCCTGCGGGTTGAAGTGGATATAGGGGAGGAAAAGCCAAGACAGCTTGTGGCAGGCCTGTCTTCATACTACACTCCTGAAGAACTCATAGGTAAATCCGTAATCGTACTCGCCAACCTGAAACCCGCCAAACTCTGCGGAGTTGAATCAAACGGCATGATGCTTGCAGCCGATGACGGCGGAGCGATTGTATCAGCCCTTATGCCAGACAAAGATATTAAACCGGGTTCCAGGATAAGGTGAGCATTTCCGGGCGCTGGATAAGTGTATTGGCTCAACATTTTGGCCAGTTATGGAAAACTTTGGGAAGAGATTCATCTTCCCTACCATTTACTTTTTTCCTACCATTTACTTTTTTTCAATCTAATTTTGCTTTTTGTGTACCTGCTTTTAAGATAACAAAATAATTCTCTTTTTTTTCATTGGTTGACGACATTACGCACAACTTAAAACTGTGTATGGTGGGTTTCTAACATAATTTTTTTTGATATATAATTTTTTGATATATAGTATATAAAAATAACATTTTTTGAATTTTAGTTATATCGAAATAAGATTATTATTCAAAAAAATGAGACATATGAAGATAAAAACACAATCTTTTTTAATAACAACTATATATATGACATGATTTATTCTGGAAGTGATGTTGCCTGAAAGATCAACTTTACATCCGCTATCAAAGTCACATTTGCACTTTGACGGTAATACACGGTAGTTTGACGAATTTGAAAAAACGAAAAAGACAACGTTGCTGCCCATAATGAAAATAGACAACAAAAAATTAAGGCAAACATGAAATTTCATTTTTTTGCCTGTTATTCAAAATTTCATGTTTGTTTTTATTTTTCATGTTTGTTTTTATGGCCAGGAATGAAGGAAATGGGATCTATCAGAATTTACAGAACTAACTGTCATTTATCGTGTAAATATTATGTGTACTGAGGAAAAATGATGGACAAAAATAACAAATATTTGTATATTGGTATCGTTTTAGTAGTATTAATCCTGGTACTTGGAGTTATGAGGGTCTCCATGAGCTCGGGTCCTGAAAAAAATGTCAGCACTGCTTCCGATACAGGAATGAATTATACACTTTTCATCTATGGAAATGCTAATGGGGATATGGACATCGACCAGAAAGACATCGATCTGATAGAACAGATCGGGGCAGGAAAAGCTGACTCAACTCCCCTTGCAGATGCTAACCTCAACGGAAAGGTGGACAGCAAGGACGTTGAACAGGTAAAGGCAATCATTGATGGAACTGCAACGGAAATGATTGTGCAGGATTCCTATAGTAATCCTGTGAGGGTCAAGACCCCTGTTGAGCGCATTGTTTCTCTGGACAAAATGATCGCCGAGAATGCCCAGGCAATAGGAGTTGGAGACAGGATTGTCGGAATTGATAAAGACACCGTTTCCCGGAGCATTATTCTTCCAGAGATCAGTAAGGTGAAGAATGTCGGCGATTCATCGGAACCAGATATAGAGGCGATTGTAGCCTTAAAACCGGGTCTGGTTGTTCATAATCAGTACTTTGATGAAGAACTGATGAATAAGATGAAAGAAGCCGGCTTAACCCCCTTAAGCATGATCTACCATGGAGATATCCAGAACAGCCTGGGGTACGGAAAGATGCTCGGATATCTTTGCGGGTCCCCTGACTCGGCCAACAGATACGTAGATTGGATGGGGGGTACCTTAGGTGATATTCACGATAAACTTGCCGACCTGGACGAGGATGAACGAGCAAAAGTGATCTACCTGTATCCGAGAAAAGGTGGAGCTCTTGGAAGCGGTGGCGATGAATGCCCGACAATCAAGACTCTTCAGTTCCTTGGCGCAAACACCATGACCAAAGATACAAAAGACACAAAAGGAAAGGTCATGGACACCGCGTCCTACTTCGAGATCGACCCAGAGGTGGTTATTATGAAGAACCCTGAAGTGATCGTGATGGAAGACTTTGATGTAGCATTAGGTTATGGCTTGACAGACAGGGCCGTAGCCCAGGACGAACTTGATAAAATCAAAGCAATGCCCGGGTTTGGCTCTATAGATGCCGTAAAGAATGACAAGGTGTATCTGGTTGATGTGAACATTGTATCTCACAGCAACTGCCTGGGAGCATTGTACATATCAAAGGCCCTTTATCCGGATCAATTGGCTGATATGGACCCCTATGAGATTCACCAGAAATATGTAACCGACTTCCTCAAACTGCCGGATATGGATGTTAAGAAGGATGGACTCTTTATCTATCCTGAGATTTCTTAATCTCCAGGAATTTCTTATAGTTAATAATGAGGAATTTCTTATAGTCAATAATGAGGAAGATATCCAGTTCTGTGAAAGGCAGGAGAGGGTATTTTTCTGCCTTCTCCTCCCAAAAATGCACCATGCGGCTTTAACAGACCCTCGTTTATTTCATTACATTATTTCGGGGGTCAGAAAGACAGATAGGGAAAGCATGGTTTGGCCAAGAAAAGAATTCTTCGGACAGGGGAGATAGTTTTGAATTCAATTTGTCCTGTAGACGGTATGAATTTGTCTTCTCACCCTGTTTGGCAGATAAATGCTATTATCAGATCTTTTGTGCCTCAATAAGTGATGCATAAACACCGTTTTTTGTAAGGAGCTCCTGATGAGTTCCTTCTTCAATTATCCTCCCCTCCTCAAGGACCAGGATTTTGTCGGCATGGGCAACAGTTGAGAGCCTGTGAGCGATCACGAGGAGGGTCTTTCCTTTGCTAAGTTCCCAAAGTGCCTCCCTTATTTCAAGCTCTGTGCAGGTGTCAAGCGCTGAGGAGGCTTCATCAAGGATCAGTATGGGTGCATTCTTCAGCAGGGCCCGGGCAATGGCAATTCTCTGTCGTTCCCCTCCTGACAACCTGATCCCTCTCTCTCCGACAATGGTCTGGTACCCATTTGGAAGGGAAGAAATAAAGTCATGAATCCTTGCGGCCTTTGCAGCGGACATCACTTCATCATCGGTTGCATCAACCCGTCCAAGCCTGATATTTTCCAATATTGAAGTGTTTAGCAGGAAGATGTCCTGGGAAACCATGGATACGGTACCCCGAATTCTGGATAGGGAAAGGTCTCTTAAGTCATACCCGCCGATCATGATTTTTCCGACACCCGGATCCCAAAACCGCATTATCAGGTGGGCTATGGTGGTCTTTCCCGCTCCAGTCATTCCAACGATAGCAACTGTCTTTCCTTTCGGAACTTCAAAGTCAATTGCATGCAGCACTGGCTGATCTGGCTGGTACCCGAATGAGACATTTTCAAAAGAGATGGCGGGCTCAAGAATGTCAGGATTCACAGGGTGCTCTGGCTCCTTTACATCGGGTGTCAGGTCCATCAGTTCGTACAGCCGTTTTGCACCTGAAAAGGTCATGCCGAACTGTTTTGAGATTTCAACAATATTTGCCATTGAACTAAAGCCGACAGATGCGAATAAAAACACAATTGGGAGGTTGAGCGGATCTATCTCTCCTGCACTGCTGAGCAGAGAGGAAACTGCAAGAAGCACTATGGCCCCGCCTGAGAGGATCAGGATATGGGCTGCTGTAATGCAGGAGTTCCTCCGGATATACGTCCTGTAGTCCTCATGATACTGGTTGTTCAGTTCCATCACTTGATTGTATCTGTCTCTGGACCTTGAGAACGCCAGAATCTCCCTGATCCCCTGGACTGTATCAATGAGAAATGAATTTAGATCTGCTAGCAGGTGGCGGAGATGCTCTCCGCACTTCTCATTCAGACTGAAGGCCAGCCTGGGAAGAAGAGCGATCAGGAACGTGCAAAGCAAGAACGTCCAGGCAACAGTGGGATGGATGATAAATAGGGCAGAAAATACCATAATAGGAATAACAATCGCAGTCGCCATGGGGGCTATTGTATGGGCAAAGAAGAGTTCAAGGGTCTCTATGTTATTCCCTGCCACCGAAACTATATCCCCGGTACGGCGATGCATTATAACAGCAGGAGCAAGAGGTTCAATGGTCCGGTAGAACTGGTCCCGGAGAACAGCGAGCAGCCGGTATGCACCTACATGGCTCAGGTAAGGACTCAGGTAGCCAAAAAAACCTCTTAAAACGGCAAGAACCAGGATCAAAACTCCTGTAGGGATGAGCGTATCAGGACCTTCACCTGCTCTTGCCATCCTGAGCAGTTCAACTCCAAGGAGGCCGATCCAGAGAGTAACCCCATACTTAAGGATCTCGGTGATGACTGCAATAGAAAGAATCGGAATCTGGGGCCTTGCGGCTTTATATAGCCTGGCAATAATATTCGCTGTTTTCATAAGTTAGTTCCTCTGCTATTTCCTGTGCCCGAACCAGATCTGCGTATTTTCCGCCAAGGTCCATCAGTTTTTCATGCGTTCCTGATTCTATGATGCTCCCATCCTCCATCACCAGAATACAGTCAGCATTACGGATAGTCGACAGACGATGGGCAATCACGAGAACAGTCCGGCCTGATTGTATGTTTTGTAATGCATTTCTGATACGCAGTTCGCTCACGGCGTCGACACTTGCTGTAGGCTCATCCAGAATGAGGATAGGTGCATCCTTCAGTACCGCCCTTCCTATTGCAATCCTCTGTCGCTCCCCGCCAGAGAGGCAAAGCCCCCTTTCCCCTACCATCGTTTCAAGACCATCCGGAAGCGAATTTATGAAATCATCCAGGCTTGAGGCCTCAATGGCTTCATTCACCATTTCCTCTGGTGCATCCGGTCTTCCAAAGAGCAGATTCTCCCGGATGGTCCCATGGAATAGATAGGTATCCTGGGAAACCAGGGAGAGATTCTGCCTTAAAAGATCAAGCGGGATATCCCTGATAGGCATACCTGCTATCTCAATACTCCCATTGTCCGGATCATAGTACCGAAAGAGCAGATCTACAACAGTACTCTTCCCGACTCCCGACCCCCCAACCAGGGCAACCATTTCCCCTGCCCCGACGGTAAAAGAACAGTCTTTGAGTACCTTTCTGTCAGGTTCATACTCAAAAGAGACGCCGTCAAACCTGATAGTCATTGGAGGCAGAAGGGATTTCACGTCTGATTTTTCCGGACCGGCGATGAGCGGTGGCGTGTCAAGTAGTTCAATTATTGAGCTAATAGTATTCTTCGCATTGACGCTGTTATGGTAATACATACCGAGATGGATAACATGTTCATAGAAAACAGGGCCGAGCAGGAGGACAAACATCACCTGTTCAGTCCGCATTGTACCCCTGCTCATGCCAACACAGGCATAGAGTAAGGCTGATCCATATCCGAGATATGGGACCATGTCTGCAATGAAACTAACCAGAATCCCAATTTTAAGCCTGCGTATATATATATGGCCATAATTCTCAGAGTATTTTCTTATCTCATCTGCCCGTTTCTCGTGCTGGTTAAAGAGTTTCAATGTTGTCAGGCCCTGCAGACTCTCGGTGTAAAATGCACTTAATGCCTTGAATTCATTCCAGACATTGGCATCTTTCAGCCTCCGTTGCCGGTTTGAGAGCATGATGCTCAAAGGAACCAGGGGCACAAAAGCAAGCAGGATACACGCGGTGGCAAAATCCACCAAAACGGCGAAAGCAATAAAAAGAGATATCGGGATCAGGATACAGAGGAGAATATATGGGATATAATATGAAACATACTGCTCCAGCTGTTCAGTTCCCTCTATGAATATTGTGGCAATAGATCCTGATTCATTCCTGTCTGTATATGATGGCCCGAGCTTGAGAAGTTTATCATATATTTTAGAGCGAAGAGCTTCCTTCATCGCTCCTGCCGTGGCGTGAGTAGATCGTTCCCTGAACATCTCTGCCACAATTCTCAGGAACAACATGGATATCATCGCAACACCGACTGGAGCCATATCTGCAGGGGGTTTCCCATCGATTGCCGCCGAAATAAAGAGGCTTACAAAGAACATTAGGAGAATTGAGGCACCCGAGCTGACCAGAGCTGCGGTAAAGGTGCGCCCAACGTACCATCCAAGTAGAGGGATGAGCCTGACAAGCTTAAGGTCGATAAAAATAGAGAGGACCTGATTAAGAGGTGATTCCGTCTTCAGGCTGAAAGTGCAAGGCTCTTCGATATGTGTCATTTAATAAAATACTCCTTAAGAGACTTTTACTCTGCCTGATCAGAGGGTTCTTTTTTTATAGGGCTTACAGGAACGACATGAGGTTTTCCGAGCACTTCCAATACTACGGCTTTCACACCGTATACTTCTTCGATCATCTCTGGAGTATAGAGTTCGTCTGCCTTTCCTGTAGAAAAGACCATACCTTCTCTGAGCATCACGATTGAGTCTGCGTAACGGGCACCGAGATTCAGATCATGGATGGCGATGATAGCCGCCATGCTCCGCTCTTTTACAAGTGTCCGTAAGATATCAAGTACCTCAAGCTGGTTTTTGATATCCAGGGCTGAGGTTGGTTCATCCAGAAGAAGAAACTCCGGCTCCTGGCAGATCGCACGGGCAAGCATAGTGATTTGCTTCTGCCCCCCTGACAGGCTGGCAAAAGTCCGCATAGCCATATCTTTGATACCGAGACATTCTAAAGTTTCTGCAACCTTGTCTATGTCTTCATCCCTTATCCTCCAGGCTGAGTGCGGCCTCCTGCCCATAAGCACGGTCTCAAAGACAGTTGAGTCCATCGCACTGGTTCCATACTGGGGAACCAGGCCGATATTACGAGCACGCTCGACTGAATCCATCTTTAGAACATTTGTTCCGTCGAGGAGAATAGATCCCTTTGGCTTAAGGATTGTATCTATACACTTAATAAGAGTGCTCTTTCCAGAGCCATTTGGACCGACGATACCAGTTATCTCTCCTGGCCCTATCTGGAAAGTCACATCATGGAGTACATCTGCACCAGGATAACTGAAGGATACTTGATTGATATCAACTTTTACCATGGTTCTTTCCCCTTACGCATAAACAGGTACATAAAGAACGGAACTCCAACAAAGGCAGTCATGATCCCGACCGGAAGGATCATCGGGGCGAGGACAGTTCTTGCAACTGTATCTGCACCAAGGAGAAGAGCTGCCCCAACCATGGCAGATCCCGGTATAACATAACGGTTGTCTCCCCCTATGATCATCCTTGTAATATGCGGGGAGAGCAGGCCGACAAACCCTATGATCCCGCAGAATGCAGTAACTGCAGCTGTAAGCAGGGCCCCAAATGCGAGGGTTTGCATTCTGATTTTCTCGACATTGATCCCAAGGCTGTGTGCGGTCTCATCACCAGCCCCGATTATAGTGATATCAGAAGCCTTGTAGATCAGATATGGGATAGAAACGGTTGCAATCAGAAAGACGATGAGCACAGTATCCCAGCCGGCAACCGAAATACTCCCCATCATCCAGAAGACTACTGCCTGAACTTGCTGTGCAGTGCCAAGATACTGCATGAAAGCCGTGACAGCATCAAGCAGGAACATGATGGCAATTCCGGAGAGGATAATTGTCTCAGGGGTCATGCCCTTGCTTTTTGCGATAGTGTAGATGACTATGGTTGCAAGAAAAGCGCAGATGAAGGCGTTGATCACCACACTGTAAGACCCAAAAAACCTTATCCCACCGATGATCGACAGGGATGCCCCCATTGCGGCAGCAGAAGAGATGCCAAGAGTAAATGGTTCGGCCAATGGATTGCGGAGTACACCTTGCATAATTGCACCGGCAACCCCAAGGCTTGCACCTGAGACGACTGCCATGCAGATCCTGGGAAGGCGGAGCTCCCAGATTATAGTGCCGGCAACAGACTCGGGAAGAGTTAATTCCGGAAAAATTCTAACAATTATTCCACCACCAATGACTCTGTAGACCTCACTAAGGTTGAGATCATAGGAGCCGAAGGCTGCTGCAATACCTACCAAAAGAACAATAACTGCCGATACACCGGTCAAAAACAAAATTTTTCTCGAATGATATTGACGAAACTTTGCCTGAATACTTATATCATTTTTATTATAAACATCGGAAGAGCAATGTGTATCAGTGGTTCGATTCATAAATTAATGAGTCCTCCAAACAGCACCAGGCCTGATATAGTATTATTTTTCAAAGGATTAGTAACACCACATTGCTTTCATATTATATATAAATATTAGTTTTTGATATTTAGTAACAAACTTAGCAATTAACTTCATCCTATATCCGCATATCTTACTCAAAAGTAATATTTTTCACAAATTTTCCCCACCAACCTTATTATCTTACCCTTAACATCACCAATGCTTGCAATTCAGCCTTTTGTATCCTCTTCAAATTGTATGGGTAGAAGTAAATTTCACATGTTTGCGGATAACTTAATGATGTTATTAAGTTTAAAAAGTCTCATGCAGCGTATTTAACTTTGAAACTGTATGACAAAATTGTTGTATATTTTCCGGGTTAGGAAATTTTCCTTTGAATTTGAAGATGATATAAAAAAATCAAAATATAAAAAAAGTCCCATGATTGTCTCATGGGAACAAACATTTCATTTCACAGGATCACATTTTTTCAGGATATTGTCAAATACCCTGTAT
>ENA-UOOK01001747-UOOK01001747.1-fermentation-metagenome-genome-assembly--contig:-NODE-1747-length-28154-cov-3.582369_pt1 | contig 28154 bp, 26 predicted proteins | sample MGYA00245777_ERZ724023 | MGnify/ENA primary metagenome ERZ724023 (study PRJEB28704, sample SAMN03018312) | fermentation metagenome | biome: anthropogenic terrestrial biome; feature: soil; material... | reverse complement strand
ATTTTCGGTCAGGCAACACCATCAGCTTTCGGGCTTTTTAGACTAGCTTAAACAGCGTATAACTTTTGAAAACCTTTATTCATACTTGGAAGATTTTATTGCAATGCTCATCAACATTAAAAAGCCAAAGAATTACCCAATATATATTGAGAAATTAAGCACTGATAATAAAATTTTTAATTCAGATGATATTATTCCTGATCTACAAGACTATCAATATTTTAAATATGCGAAAATTATTGATGACATTATAAAAGAGCAAAATACCGATAAATAATTTAAGATAGAAACATATTGTTTTATCTAATTATTAGTTTGATAAGCAATACATAATAACGAAATTTCAATTAACGAAATCCAAGGAATATAAAAATTGACTGCATAATTTTAAAAATAAATTATGTATACCACGCCCCTTCGCTGATAACATTTTGATAACAAAAAATCAGTGAAAGAAAAATAATAGGGATAATATGAAGAAAAACCACCCTAAAAAGACACTTTTACTAAACTAATATGTTTAATTTATAGATACCTTAATCGAGTGGGAATAAACAAAATAACGCCGGGAACCCATGTAATTACTGGGTTTTCGGCGTTTTGATTTGTCCTTTGAGTACAAATTGAGTACAATAATAAAATAAATAATAGAGGAACCAGCAAAAAGCCGATTCCTCTAAAAATTATGCCCTTGAGCCACGTAGGTCATCAAGGTACGTTCAATCATATTATATGCGGATTAGAATAGTTCTAATCGCTTAATTAAGTATAAAGAATTACGGATATTTTGTCAAGGGATTTTTGAAACTATCGTAATGTTTTTAAACGTTTCCAGTTATTCGGGAATCCCATCATATTTCGAATTTTGCTGATAGGAATAGTAGTTAGCTTAGTTGACAATTCGTCGAATAATCCTTCTATTTGATTCTGAAAAGCAATGTATTGCTTTTCAGAAAATATCATTCTAAAGGCAATCATCGCCGCAAAGAAATTGTTTGTATTTGTTGTTATGCGAAAGTAGCTAAAGTAGTTGTTCCCACATAAATACGTGTAGGATAAATAGGAATATAATCGTTCATCGTGGGCGCATCGATTTCTGATCGTCGAAAGAAAAAATAAACAGCTAGCCAATTGATTTTCCCTAATTCCCCACCTCATTCTTTTAGCAACTTCATTACGGTCATGTTGTAACATGTTTGAGTAAAATTTGCTAATATCACCCATAGAAATGGTATTTACTAACACCCATAATGGAATATAGTTCTTGCCATTAACATAATGAGAAATTGACAAATCCTTATCTATATTTAGTGCAATTTTCTTATATAAATTACCTAGTAATTCACATACAAGCTCATATTTTTTTGAACCGCTATTATTAAAATTTTCCAATTTAAGATAATTCTTATGACCATGTTCCTTAGAAAAGCAATACGCAATAATTGATTTTGCTTGTTTTTCTACTTGCAATATATGCTCCAAAGTTATTATTCTCAATTTTCGGTCAAATTCGTATAGTGCGTAAATTTCATCTAATGTTGTGCCAGATAGATACTTTTCATAAGATGTCGCTGTTTGAAGAAATGGTTCTTTATAGCCGTTTATTAAGTTATAGTAATTTATTGTTCTTATAATTTGTTTCGCAAACTTCTTATTCTTAATAACAACTCCGCGGCTTTTCAAAATTCCAATTTGAGTTCTTGTATCTCTATATAATTTTTCTTCCATATCTTCTGCCCTCTGCCATAAATATTCTTTGTTTACAGAAATGATTTTCTCCACTGAATGGACGGTTCAAATCGCCCACCATCATCACAAGAGTAAGGCCAGTTTAATTTCCACTCAAAATATTCATCATGTGTTATCTCTTTATTAGTTAATTCCTTAAATCGGATAGCCCATTCACGCATAAAGTCATTCACAAGGTTATAGTTAAAAGCCAAAGCCACCGGAGGAAATACACCACCGTACTTATAATCATTAACCATACCGTAAACGGTGCGTTCATCGGCTTTATCATTGTATTTTTCTAATTGAAATACATAAAGCGAAGTGCCTATGGATTCTTCCATCCAAAATAAATCTATCATAAAGCGTTCTGCTTTGCCTAAATCAGTTCCATAGTAAATGTTTATATAGTTGCATTTTAGGATTTCGGAGATTGCGATAGCAGTCTCCTTTTTTGGTGCAACTGAACAGCTTTCATATTGGGCAATGCGAACAGCTGCACTTTTAGTAGGATATCCTAACGCCATTCCTAATTCTTTTTGTTTCATATTTCTAAATTCTCTTATTAGCTTTAGACGTTCACCTATTTGCATATTCTCCCTCCAATGCATGACGATATATGTACAACCACCGGACAACCTATGTACATACAAATAATAATAGCATAACATTTAAAATTAAGCAAATATATTTAATTGACAAAATAGAGCGCAACATATATAATACGATTAAAATTAATCGTTTTTACTTAATTTTAATAAAAATGATAAGGAGAAAACAATATGAACACAGAAAACAAAATTTACATTACTGCTTCTGAACTGGCTGAATCATTGGGAGTTTCTTTGGGACAGGCATACAAGATTATTCGAAATCTGAATAATGAGTTGGCAAAAGGCGGATACATCACTGTTGCTGGCAAGTGTCCACGCCGTTACTTAGAAGAAAAATGGTATGGCTATGGGATGCAGGTTAAGCAATAAAGGGGGAATAAGGATTGAAAGCAGAATGAGACCCTAAAACGGGGAAATGGCTTATCCAGTATCGTTACACCGATTGGCAGGGAAATCGCAAGAAATTTACAAAAAGGGGCTTCAACACAAAGAGGGAAGCCGAGGAATGGTTAAGGAACTTTCTTGTAACCCAGCAAGCAGATTTTAATATGCTGTTTGAGGACTTTTTAAAGATTTACTATGCCGATATGGAAACACGGTTGCGAGAGCATACTATGAGGACAAAAAAATACATTATCGACCTAAAGGTGCTTCCTATTTTGGGAAACTGAAAATGAATGAAATCACAGCCCCCGATATTCGGAAGTGGCAGAATGAACTTATCAAGCAAGGGTATGCACAAACCTATCTCAAAACGATTAACAATCAGGTAGCGGCACTTTTTAACTATGCGGTCAAATACTACGACCTGCCCAACAATCCATGCAGGAAAGCCGGAAGCATGGGAAAGAGCAATGCTGATGAAATGCAGTTTTGGACACAGGGCGAATTTTCAAAATTCATTGATTCCATAATGAATAAGCGTCAATCCTATATTGCGTTTATGACTTTTTACTGGACGGGTATGCGCCTTGGGGAACTGCTTGCCCTCACTGTGGGTGATGTGGACTTTGAAAAACGTACAATCAGCATTACAAAATCTTATCAGCGAATAGATAGTAGAGATATTATCACAGAACCTAAAACGTCAAAAAGCAAGCGAGTGATTACAATTCCTCAATTTCTTGCAATCGACCTGCAAGACTACATAGGCAGTATGTACGGAGCACAGAAAGCGGATAGACTTTTCCCTGTTACAAAACATTACTTAGAAAATGAGATGAAACGCCAGAAGCTGGAAGAATAGCTGGAAAAATTGAAATCTTTACAGCAGAAGCAGAAGCCCTCCGCCAGCTTGACCAGGCATTAAAGCCGAGTCAGGAACGTCAACGGGAACAGAACCGCACCCGCTGGGACGAGAGATAAAGCGTAATACACATGTAATACGTTGTAGTGTAACACATAAACAGAGCCGCCCCGAGCATGGCGGCAGGAAAGGAAGTGAAAAAGCTATGAAGCAGGACGAGTCTAACAAATACCTATTGAGTGATATTGTGATTGAGGGCATAGAGCCGACCGAAGAATACAAAGCCCTCATGGAGAAAGAAAGACGGGGTGAGTTATCAACCGAGGAAATTGGGGCTATTCTTCACCGTCGCCATGTGGTAGTATCGAGCCAAGAGGACAAGGACTACAAAGATTTTATTAAGAACAAGGAACTTTCCTATGGCATAGTCAAAAAATATGAAAATGGTACTACACTTTGGTTTGAACCTGTCACGGATGAACTGGACGGTTTTATTTTACGTAAATCCGGCAGTCTTGTTGAGTCCGTGCTTAGTAAAGTCAGAGAAACCTATATCATGGACAAAAACGACCCGAATATTCTTGCTATATATGAGCAGAGGAAGTGAAATGATATCGCTTCTGAATTTCATAGCGTACAAGGAGCTTGCAGTTGATTACATTTACCGCTTGAGTACATTTTGAGTACAAAAAATCTTGTAAAAGAAAAATAGAGACACCAAAAGCAAAATTAACAATCTTAACGCACCAAAAAGCAATAGAAAAACGTTAAGGTAAAGTCTTGTGAGACGAGTGGGAATAAGTGATGAATCCCCGGAAACCTTGGAAAATCAAGGATTCTGGGGGTATTTTTTATGCGCGGTGATAACAAGGAAACCATTTTCTACTATTTTTTATCCGTAGTTTCAAACGATTTTAAAGTTTTTCCATCCACGGTTTTCCATTGCTGCGGTCCGCTAATGCTATAGCCGGCAGCAAATGCTGCCGCTGCCGAAGAGCTTGTGAAAAGTATGTCCTCTTGCAGAATATCATTGACAATTTGTCCATTCGCCCTGCTCTCTTCAACCTTTCTCTTAATGCCTATATTCAGAGAATCGGCAGAATTTACGTGAATGGAAGAGCCTTTGAGCAAGACAAAGCCATCCGATGTTGGCATACCTTTTGCTTTGCCGGTTCCTGCTGAGATGTAGAACAATTGTTCATTACTACTTTTGCCTTTCGCATTCTCCGCATACGGTTCAAATGCTTTATGCCCGAGAGCATTCACCAGTATTTTTGCATTATAAATAAATTCCTCAAGTTCTGCCTGCTCGGCCTCGGAAACCTTGGATTTTGTAGGTTTTGTGAAATTATCAACTGTATATCGATTGCATTCCATAGCAAGGGAATGGAACCTATTCTCAAGATATTTAACATGTGCCTTATTTAAGTTCGCACCTTTACTGATAAATACGATAACTTCATTCCAATTGTCCTTTTTCTCCAGATGTTGCTTAAGCCTTACTATGGTGTTTTCAGCTTCCCCAATATAAATCAACGGTCGCTCTTTTGTTTCGTCTCTCCCGAAAAGGAAGTACACACCTGGTGAAGACAGTTCTGGCCTTGCTTCACTTTCTTTAATACGTGTTCTTGGTATCTTGTAAGCAACACCTGTCCAATTCGATAACTCACAAATCCACCTTCCGTTCGGTGTGCCGTCTACTAGAAAAAGCTGAATCGTCTTTCCAAAATTCATAATACATTCTCCTCAAATATGATATGCATCTGTAGAACTACTTTTGGCAATTTCTTGGAAAACTCAATCTCTCCACAGTCTTTACAGGTCTGGGTCAGTCGACCTTCCATTCCATATATTTGGTCTTACTGATAACACCATGGGCAAGGTCTTCTCTACGTTGGTGCTACTCTTCAGAAAGTCGTCAAGGGGGGAAATTGGTAATAATACACTTCTTTGCAAAAGCAGGGTCGTTGTAATTTATAACTTTATGCAGGTGGATAGGATATTTTCCAGTTCAAAAGTGCGTACATGAAATTCTTCCGCAGCATAAAGCGATGGCCCGTAGCTGGATTGGTAATTAATATCCAGTGCCTTTGCGATCTTTTGCAGTATGTTCCATCATTAACCTAAACATATTTGTTTTATTCAGTATATCCTGCTTTCGGAGAATTGCAATACTCTAAACAAAAAAGCTTAGAAAACATTCTGGGCGCTTCCTTGATATAAAAATATGTCTAATAAAAGGAGACGCAATATATAGAGGACAAAAATGGAACAGGGCTTACTTCTCTATATGGCTTTAAAATTTGAGGATGCTGGTTTTATAATTGTATATATTTCGCTTCTGCGATATAATAACAGCATATATTTTCAAGGAGATTCTGGGATAATGAATGGGATGACGACAAAAGAGGCGGCGGTGAAATGGGGCGTTACGCCCCGACAGATACAGCTATTATGTGCCAGGGGCCGCATACCTGGGGCCATTCGTTTTGGCAATGCATGGGTTATTCCGGAGAATGCAGAAAAACCCAAAGATGGCCGTACTGAGAAAACCTCTAAATAGTTATACAAGTTTACAGATAAAGGAAGAACAGAAATGATAACAGGTGAACTAAAGAATAAAGTAGATAAACTTTGGGAGATGTTTTGGACTGGGGGGCTTACCAATCCGCTGGACGTAATTGAGCAGATTACATACCTTATGTTCATTCGTGACCTTGATCAAACTGACAACCTACGTCAAAAAGAAAGTGGTATGCTGGGTATTTCTTATACCAGTATGTTTGCCGGAAAAGAACATCTGAAATGGTCTATTTTGCGGGATAAGTCTGCCGAGGCTATGTATCAGACGATGCAGGGCGAAGTATTTCCATTTATAAAGAAATTGAATGGGAATAGTGGGACTTATGCCAAATATATGGCCGACGCTATTTTTAAAGTGCCAACGCCGCAGCTTCTGGAGAAAATCGTGACTGCACTGGATGAGATGTACACTCTGATCGATAAATTGCCGGATAAGCGGGATGCGCGGGGCGACCTATACGAGTACATGCTCTCTAAGCTCTCCACAGCGGGCACCAATGGCCAGTTCCGCACTCCGCGGCATATTATCCGTATGATGGTGGAGCTTCTTGATCTAAAACCGGATGATGTTATCTGTGACCCAGCCTGCGGTACCAGTGGTTTTTTAGTTGCTGCTGGAGAATATCTGAAAGAACACTATCAGGATGAGATCTTTTATAATAAAGAAGCCAAAACCCATTATGACAGCACCATGTTTACCGGCTATGACATGGATCGGACCATGCTACGCATTGGTGCTATGAATATGATGACTCACGGTATCCAAAACCCCCATATTGAGTATAGGGATAGCCTGTCTGACCAGAATGCAGACGCGGGCAAATATACCAAGATACTGACCAATCCACCATTTAAAGGCAGCCTTGATTACGACATCGTCTCCACCGATCTGCTTAAAGTGGCCAAGACGAAAAAGACGGAGCTTTTGTTTCTGGCGTTGGTTTTGCGGATGCTGAAAAACGGCGGGCGTTGTGCGTCCATTGTGCCGGACGGTGTGTTATTCGGCTCATCGAAGGCGCATAAGGACATTCGCAAAGAGATCGTAGAAAATCACCGGTTGGAAGCGGTGATTTCCATGCCCTCCGGCGTCTTTAAACCCTATGCCGGGGTGAGCACTGCCGTGATCATGTTTACCAAGACTGGCGCCGGCGGCACCGACAAGGTGTGGTTTTACGATATGCAGAGCGATGGCTATAGTCTGGACGACAAGCGTACCCAGTTGGACAGCAGCGACATCCCGGATATAGTGGCTCGCTTTCACGCCCTAAAGGAAGAGGAAGGTCGCGAGCGTACGGAGCAGAGCTTCCTTGTGCCCAAGGACGAGATTATAGGCAACGACTATGATCTTTCCATCAACAAGTACAAGCAGAGCTCTTACGTGGAGGAGGAGTTCCCCCACCCGCTGGAGATTATGACAGAGATTAACGAGTTGGAGATGGAGATTACCGCAGGACTTGCAGAACTGGAGGCGGTGCTGCGTGGGTAGTTTGGCAACTGTACCAATGGGAAAATACACAAGAATAAAGACAGGTAAACTCGATGCTAACGCCAGTTCAACTGAGGGGGCATATCCCTTTTTTACGTGTTCAAAGGAGCCATTAAGAATAGACAGTTATTCTTATGATTGTGAATGCGTTCTTGTGGCTGGTAATGGCGATTTGAATGTAAAATATTATTCTGGCAAATTTGACGCCTACCAAAGAACATACATTATTGAGGGCACAGATAAACAAACACTGGACACACGATATCTATATTATTTTCTTGATAAGTACGTAGAAAAATTAAGGGAACAATCCATCGGCGGAGTAATCAAGTATATTAAGTTAGGTTATCTTACAGAAGCTCAACTTCCCCTCCCGTCGTTGCAGGTACAACAGCAAATTGCCGATGTACTTGACCGTGCGAGCGCCCTCATCGAAAAGCGTAAAGCACAGATAGATAAGCTGGATTTGCTGGTTAAGTCGCAGTTTATTGAGATGTTTGGCGACCCGGTGGTGAATCCGAAGGGGTGGGAAGTTAAAAAAATTGGAGAGTGCCTTGTCAAAATTGAAAATGGCAAGAGTCCAAATTGTGAAGCCTTTCCTGCGACTTCTGAGCGGCAAGGGGTATTAAAGCTGAGTGCCGTTACATATGGCTACTATCAACCTCAAGAAAATAAGCAGTTATTGCCCGATACAGCTTTTGATAGCCAAATCGAAGTAAAAGATAATGATCTACTCATGACCCGGAAAAACACGTATGATTTGGTTGGGATGAGTGCTTATGTATTTTCAACTCGTTCAGGGCTTATGTTGCCTGACTTGATATTTAGGCTTATTCCAAAAGAGATTATAAATCGCATCTATCTGTGGCAATTAATTAACTGCGATTTATTTAGAGATAGCATAAAAAGGCTCGCAAGCGGAACATCGGGATCAATGCCCAATATTTCAAAGGAGCGATTAAAATCTCTGTGTATTCCGATTCCGTCTAGTGACTTGCAAACCCAATTCGCCGACTTCATCCAACAAGTTGAAGTCCAAAAATCCCTACTCCAGCAATCCCTTTCCAAGTTGGAGCTCAATTATAAATCTCTGATGCAAAAGTGCTTCCGGGGTGATATATTCTAAGGCCTGAAAATGAGGTGACTACCATGCGCACCAACTTTGACTTCTTACATAATGACCCGCAATTTGAAACCTTTGCCGAGGCAGCTGTCTCGGCGGAGCGGGTGTTACCTATTTCTCCTGCTCTGTGCGCAACAGCCTGCCGCACGGCACTGGAGTTTGCGGTCAAGTGGGTTTATAGCGTGGATGGTTCTCTTGATAAGCCTTATGAGGATAAGTTAGTCACCCTCATCAGTACCGATGATTTCAAAGACCTGATTCCCCCCGGTATGGGAGCGAAGCTAAAATATCTGCGCAAGGTGGGCAACAACGCCACCCATAACCCAAAGGGCGTCAGTCGCGATCAGGCGGTATTGGCTCTGCAAACCTTGCATAGTTTTATGGATTTCGTCGCCTACTGCTACGGAACCAACTATATAGAAACGTCTTTTGATAAATCACTTCTGGAGATAAAGCCGGAGTCGATGGAGGTTCCAGTTACGCCTCCTGCCGCCGAGAAAATAGATTTCCAGACGCTGCTGGAAGAAAACTTCCCCAAGCGTGAAAAATTCACTTCCAAGCGTGTTGCACAGCTCAAGCGGGGCTATACTATCAAGCCTATGGACATGACCGAAGCCCAGACCCGTAAAGCGTATATTGACGTCATGCTACAGGATGCCGGCTGGCGGCGCGGGCCAAATTGGGTGGACGAGTATCCTATTGACAAGATGCCCAACAAATCCGGCAAGGGTTCGGCGGATTATGTACTGTTGGGGGATGATGGCCTGCCTCTGGCGGTCATTGAGGCCAAGCGTACCAGCGTCAATGTGGAAAAGGGTCGCCAGCAAGCGGTGCTTTACGCCGATTTTCTGGAGAAAAGGCACGGCCAGCGCCCCGTTATTTTTATGACCAACGGCTATGAGACTCGCATCTGGAGCGATAAGTATTATCCGGAGCGGCAGGTCTCTGGCATTTATTCCAAGCGTGATTTAGAAAAAGAGTTTAATAAAATGCGCGACCGCGCTCCGCTTAAAGGGGTGCGAATCAGCGATGAAATATCGAATCGCTATTATCAAAAGGAAGCCATTCAGACGGTCTGCGACGCTTTTGATGAGCGAAACCGACGAAAGGCATTGCTGGTGATGGCCACTGGCAGCGGAAAAACCCGCACGGTGATTTCTCTTGCGGATGTGCTTATCCGGCACGGATGGGTGAAGAACCTACTGTTCCTCGCCGACCGTAACGCGCTGGTAACGCAGGCCAAGCGTGCCTTTCATAACTTGATGCCGAATCTTTCCCTGTGCAATCTCACCGAAGGCAAGGAGGAAGCCAGCGCCCGCGCGGTGTTCTCCACCTATCAAACGATGATGAACTGCATCGACGCAACCCGTGATGAGACGGGTGGCCGCCTATTTACGCCGGGGCATTTTGACTTGATTGTCGTAGACGAGGCACACCGGAGTATTTATAACAAATATAAAGACATCTTTACCTATTTCGACGCATTGCTAGTGGGTTTAACAGCCACTCCCAAGGATGAGATTGATAAAAATACCTACGATATTTTTGATTTGGAGAGTGGAGTGCCCACTTATGGATATGAACTTTCCCAAGCAGTGCAGGATGAGTATCTGGTGGACTTTGTATCTATCGAGACTGAGTTGAAGTTCATGACCAAGGGTATCACTTATGCTGAACTTTCTCCCGAAGAACAGGAAGAATATGAAAACACATTTTCTGATGAGAACGGTAACTTGCCGGAAAGCATTGATTCCAGCGCTTTAAACGAGTGGATTTTCAATGAGGATACCATCAAAAAGGCATTGCATGTCCTGATGCAGTACGGCCAGCGCATGGAGTACGGCGAAAAAATCGGCAAAACGATTGTCTTTGCTAAAAACCACAATCATGCGGAGAAAATTCTTGAAGTGTGGAACAAGGAATTCCCCGATTACCCCAACCATTATGCACGAGTGATAGATAATTACACCAATTACGCCCAAAGCTTGATTGACGATTTTTCGGATAAGAACAAGCTGCCGCAGATTGCCATCTCGGTGGATATGCTGGACACCGGCATTGACGTGCCGGAGATTCTTAATCTGGTTTTCTTCAAAAAAGTTCTGAGCCGCGCTAAGTTCTGGCAAATGATCGGGCGCGGAACTCGTACTTGTGAAGGCCTCATCGACGGTGAGGACAAGCAGCAGTTTTTCATCTTTGATTTATGCAGAAACTTTGAGTTCTTCCGGGTCCACGCCAAGGGACGTGAAACAGGTACTGTAACCACTCTGCAGGAGAGAATATTCAATATAAAAGTTGATTTGGCGTATCAATTACAGGGACTTACGTTCCAGACAGAGGCGTTTCAAAAATATCGCAAAGAGCTTGTGAAGGATTTGGTAACGCAAATCGAAGCGCTTCCTAGGGATAATTTTGCCGTGAAGCAGCATTTATACATGATTGATAAGTATCAGACAGAAGAAGACTTTGTTTCCCTGACCTATGAGAACACGCTGCAAATAGCGGAGCATATTGCCCCGCTGGTATTACCTACAGGGGATGATGTTTCGGCCGCGCGGTTTGATATGCTTATGTATCAAATTGAGCTGGCTATGCTCACTGAAAAAAGCGGCAGAAGGGCCAAGAATGATGTGATTCGTAAAGCAGCAGAGCTTTCAAAATATGGTACCATCCCAGCCATTGCACAGCAGCAGGAGATAATCGAGCATATTATTTACGATGATTATCTGGAACATGCCGGAATATCGGACTATGAAAACATCCGTATTAAGTTGCGTGACCTGATTAAATTTATTCCCGAAGACGAGCGGACACGTTATTATACCAATTTCACCGATGATGTCTTGTCCATTGAATGGAAGGTATCTGAACTAGACAACGACGATCTGACCAATTATAAGAAGAAGGTCAATTACTACATTTTGCAGCATCAGGACATTCCAGCTATTTCTAAGCTCAAAGGCAATCAACCGCTGACGCCGGATGATGTACGGTCGTTGGAGAGCATTTTGTGGAACGAGCTCGGGACAAAAGAACAATATGATGCACAGTACGGAAAAACGCCATTGGGTGAGCTGGTGCGCTCTATTGTTGGGCTGGATCAGAAGGCGGCTAATGAGGCTTTCTCCCGGTTTCTAAATGATGCGCAACTCGACAGCCGGCAGATGCATTTTGTTCGGCAAATTGTCAATTACATCGTTAGGAATGGCATGATGAAAGATTTGTCGGTGTTGCAGGAAAGTCCATTTACAGATCAGGGCAGCATTAGTGAACTATTTGATAATGTAGCTGTGTTTATGGATTTGCGAGCAGTGATTGAAGGGATTAACAGGAATGCGATGGTTGCGTGAGATGAGATATGAGGATAAAATTTGGTAGGTATGCTTAGCTTTTTGGCAATAATCTGGCAACAAAAAAGCAAACAGCCCTAAAGATATGGATAACTGATAAAATACAATATCACAAACCATATTTTTTAACTCAATTGTTTAGAAAATGCTCCAAGGGAGCGGGTGGAAATAAGTAACGAATCCCCGGAAACCTTGGTAAATCAAGAATTCCGGGGAATTTTTTGTCTTTGTGTTATTCATTCACCGCGATTCCTTACACCAACTGTAAGTGTTATTCTTCTGCGGCCCTTGCTATAATTAGGATCAAGAGATCTAGGAGGTCGTGGAATGAATTTAGATAGAGTTTTACAAGTCGAAAGCGTCACAAAAGTTTACGGCAAGGGCGATAATAAGACAGAAGCTCTCAGGGGAATCAGCTTTGATGTGCTTGAAGGCGAGTTTCTTGGAATCATGGGGGCCAGCGGCTCAGGGAAAACAACTTTGCTTAACTGTATTGCTACCATGATTAAACCAAGCTCAGGAAGAATTCTGCTTAAGGGCAGTGATATTTCCTCATTCAGAGGAACACAACTGGCGGACTACCGCGGCAAAGAAATCGGATACCTGTTTCAGGAATTTGAACTTCTGGACAACTTAACGGCAAGGGAGAATATTATTCTTCCGTTATCACTTCATGGCGTGACAGGTAAGCAGGCTGAGCGGGAGCTTCAAGAACTGGCAGGCCGTATGGATCTTGTGAGCGTTTTAAACAAATTCCCCTCCCAAATGTCCGGCGGACAGAAGCAGCGGGTAGCGGCGGCCAGGGCTCTCGTTTCAAAACCTAGCATAGTGTTGGCGGATGAGCCGACAGGCGCGCTTGACAGTAAAAATTCCAAGGTTCTCATGGACAAGCTTTCTGCTATCAACAAGGAACAGCAGAAAACCATTGTTATGGTCACTCATGATGCAAATGCCGCCAGTTACTGTTCCCGCATCCTTTTTATCCAGGATGGCCGCCTGTTCCATGAGCTCAGAAAGAACATTCAGACAGAAACCCGCGACAGTTTTTACGAGCGCATTGTAACGGCCATCGCACAACTGGGAGGGGGAAGCGCAAATGTTCTTTAAGCAGGTTCGGCGTAACGCCGCTAAAAATCGAAAGAACAATGGATTGTTTTTCGGTTCTCTGGTGGTCGCAATTGTCGCGTTTTATACTTTACTGTCTTTGAGTGATCAAGACGTCATGCGCTTTTTGAAAACCATGGAGAGCGATGCTATCAGCAAACTCATGCTGTTGATTCCAATCGTCTACATGATTTCGCTTTTCTTTGTCTTCTTTCTGGTTTACTTTGCATACCGTTATCAGCTGGACAACCGCAAAAGAGAATTTGGGCTATACTTGATGCTTGGTATGAAACGAAGCACGCTTTTTGCTATGCTGATGAGTGAGACTATTTGGAACAGCTTGGTGTCCATTTTGCTCGGTTTGCCAATCGCTTTGCTTCTTACGGAAGGAATCAGCCTGGCGACGGCAAAACTGGTCGGTCTTGGGATCATCGGACATAAAATTTCGTTCTCCATACCGGCGGTGCTCGGCACGGTTATCGGGTTCATTGCAGTGCAAATGATAGCCATGCTGTTTTTGAGTGCCGCATTCAGCCGCAAAGAGCCAATGGAGCTGCTGCGTTCGGATTCCCCTGAAAAGCAAGTGTCGCTTTCTGGGAAAAAAGGCTGGCTTGGCCTTGTTCTTGGCTTGATTTTTCTGATTTTGGCATATGTGATCGGAGTCACGATGCTGGGAAGCTTCGATTTCAAAATCGTTACGCTTGTTCTTGCCCTCGGCGGAAGCGGGACCTTTCTGTTGTATCATGGTATGGGTGTATTTATCGGGCATAAAATTCAGCAAAAAAGTCCGGCGCGGTCCGGGTTGTTCACTTTTACAGGCCGGCAGATTCAGGAGAATGTGCTTCATCAATACAGAGCGCTGGCAGTTTCGTCTTTGCTTTTGCTGATGGCGCTGGCGTGCATATCCTTTGGTATAGGTACCGCTTCAGGCAGGGGATCGATGGATGTCAGAACAGTAGATTTTTCTATTGAGGGAAACGAACAGGAAGTGCGCGGCGTTCTGGATTCGGAAGCAAGCAAATCAATGATTTCTATGTACTATCCCATGTTTTTAGGCTCTATGAATACGAACCTATATGATCAAACCGGTGCAGTTTTGGAGAGCAAGCCAAATGCGCATGAGTTATCCTGGGCCGGACTCAGCGACGCGCTGGCAAATTTGCCTGAAACAGATCTGAGAAACAATATGATGGAGAATTTCTCTGACCGATCAGGCTCATATCTCATATCAGAAACGAGTTACAACAATCTCTTGCAGACAATTGGCAAAAAGCCGATTCAACTGGGAAAGAGCCAAGTAGCATTATATACTTCAATGAAGGATAGCAGCGACTTTATCAATAACCTTGACGATGCACTGAAGTCTGGCACTTACATTGAAGTGGACGATCGGAAATACGAACTGCTGCCCAATATTTATTTTGATAACGTGGTTGCTGACCGCAAAATCACACTCTACAGCGCATTAATCGTTTCGGATGAAGACTTTAAAAATTGGGCTTCTGATAGCAGCACACCTTTTTGCTGGAATGTCCTCTTGAGTCAGAAGACCGTCAATGAAAAGGGCCTGATGCAGGCAATTCTATCGATGGAACAGAATTTTGCAGGAACAGGACTGGAATACGAAAGCTATATAGGCGGCATTGGCAGAAATCTTTTTTATACCGTGGCTGCAAGTTACCTGACGATATATCTTGGCATTCTGTTCATGGTCATTGCAAACACAGTAATAGGATTGAAATATTTGATGCAGCAGCGGGAAAATAAGCGCCGTTACCTCACACTGCTTATGCTTGGAGCCGACGTAGACGATCTTTGCAAATCGGCAGGAACTCAGATTTGCCTGTTTTTTGCGCTGGTGCTTGGTGTAGCGGTATTCAGCTCTGTCTTTGCCATATGGTCGATGTTCACAAGCTTTTTAAAATTGCCGGTAGGAACATCGCTGGTTAAAGTTATTGTGATTGCAGGGATTTCCTCGATTCTGTTCGTTATGATAGAATGTATTTATATTCACATTGTAGAACACACCAGCAGCCGCGAAATACAAGCATTGCGGGTAAGAGATAGGGGTAATGCCTTTTGAGTAAGATCATAATTATCGAAGATGATATTTACTTGCGGGAAGAACTTGTCAACACCTTTGTAAAAAAGGGGTACTCGGTATCGAGTATCCCTTCTTTTGACGCGCCCGAGAAAGAAATTCTGAATAGTAATCCCGACCTGGCCGTATTGGATATAAACCTTCCCGGAAAATCTGGATTTGAGCTGTGCAAGTGGCTGAAAGCCAGAACATCTTTCCCGATTCTTATTTTAACAGCGCGCGACACCCTGTCAGATGAATTGTACGCATTGGGGCTTGGCGCAGATGACTTTCTTACGAAACCTTGCCACCCCGACCGGCTTATAGCCCGCGCCGAGCGATTGCTCCAGACATATGGAAAAGTGCGAAACCTAGTGCAAGCAGGAGACTTGATATTAGATATTGACACTTATAAGGTGATCTGGAAAGACTCTCATGTCGTTTTGTCCGATACAGAAGGAAAGATCCTGCAAGTCCTGCTTGAACGGTACCCGGCCATTGTTTCCAAACAAGATTTGTCTCTTGTGCTTTGGGGCGGTGACGAATATGTTGATGAAAACATTCTTCAAGTAAATATGACCCGGCTGAGAAAGAGTCTGGATGTCATAGGGCTTAGAGATATAATACAGACCGTGCGCGGGCAGGGTTACCGTCTGGAGGTGAGGGAGCCGTGAAGCCGCAGAATATAATTTTGAAAGCCAAAAGGCCCTGGCTTGCCCTGCTGATTTTAACCGACCTGTTTTTTATTTTTTTAGCATGGCTGACAGGCCCAGACACCTTTGGGAGCATTGTTGTGATGATTTTGCTTTTTACAGCCTTTATCGTACTTGCAGGCTGCTGGATTGATCAAAAAAAACGGAAGAGGCAGATGGAGGCATTTCAATTATTTTTGACTGACCCGGATGAGGAAGCAAAACAACGGTTAATGATGGCAGTGGATGAATTTTGGCACCCCATGATAGAAAATGTGTCGGAGCAATTAAGAGAGCAATCCCAGATGATAAAAGAGGAAAGATTGGAATTGCAAAACTATCGGGAGTTCATTGAGGCATGGACACACGAAATCAAAACGCCGCTGTCTCTTGCCACATTAATTCTGGCAAACCACAAGGAAGAGATGTCACCTTATATTTATAATCGGATGGAGCACGTACGGTGCACCGTCCATAACGATGTTGAACGTATACTGTACTATGCCCGGCTTCAGTCTGACCATGCGGATTATAAATTCGTAAAAATGGATTTGAGCGACTGCGTTCAGGAATGCCTTGAAGATTTCCGCGCTATATCTGACGAAAAGAAAATCGATGTGCAGCTAAATCTTTTGCCTTTGCAGATCACAAGCGACAAAAAAGTCCTTGGCTTCATGCTTGCGCAGCTTTTCAGCAACGCCTTTAAGTACGCGGCGTCTGACCATGGAGTTGTCCGCGTCGTAAGCTGGTCGGACACTGGGGATAATGGCAAAATACATCTTGCTGTCAGGGATAATGGCAGGGGTGTTCCGCTTGAAGACATGCCTTTCCTGTTTGACAAGGGTTTTACCGGAAGCCATCTGGATCGAAAGAACGCAACAGGGATGGGCTTATACCTGGTAAGAAAATATGCCGAAGCATTATCGGTTGAGGTAAATATTGAACCAATATCGTCATCTGGACAAGGGTTCGGCGTCGAATTGGTTTTTCCTCATGTTTTATAGGGAATAATCAGCGCTGCATCTCATTTCCTTTTAATTGCAAAGCCTTTGACCATATGTTACCATAAAGGTAATTCAAGGCTTGGTGCTTTCTTCATAACTAAATTCTAATGGAACTCTAATTTGCCTGATATGAGCACCTAATTTTCGTCTTTTACAATAGAGATGCGAGCTTAAAAAAGCGAAAAAACGGAGGTGCTCATAAATGGACATCCATTTGATTGATGAATTCAGAAGAAGGACAAATGCAAGCTATGATGAGGCCAGGATGTATCTGGAAAGGTTTAACGGCGATTTGCTGGAGGCAATCATTGCATTTGAAAGAGAGCGGACCGGATACCGGGCGCAGGGAAATCCGCCGCCCCGCCGAAACAATTTTTTAAATGGCCTTATCAGGGTATTGCAGGCATTATTGGACATAAAGCTTGTGGTTACGGGCAGGGATATGAAGGCGTATAAGATTCCTATTATCATTCCTGTGCTGTTGTTCCCTATCGGGCATGTGCTCGTTATACTGGCCATCATTATGTGGATTATGGGCTTCCGTTTCAGCTTTATACGGGAGTCGGACCCCAATGTCAGTGTAGAGGCTGTTTTTAGCAAGCTGAGAGACAAGGTGAATGAAGCCGGCAGAAAGTACTAAAAGAAAAGGGGTGCGGAAAATGGTGACTATAGAACAGATTGATGAGTTCAGAAAGCGTACCAATTCCAGTTATGGCGATGCAAAATATTTTCTTGAAAAGAATCAAGGCGATTTGCTGGAGGCCATTATAGATTTTGAACGGACCAGGGCGGGGAAAAGCCATGGTTTTCAGCAAAAGAAGAATAAAGACGATTTTAGCAAAGTCTTTGCGGAAATTCTGCAAAAGGGATTTGATTACCGTATTTTTGTGGAAGACAAAAATTCAACCCTCTTTTCCTTTCCTGTTATATTTTTGATTTTACTGATTCCGGTTTGGATTATTATACTTTTATTTTTTATCTTCCTTTATATACTTGGCTATAGGTTCAGTATCCGGAATGTAAAAAATAGAAATATAGACGTTAATTCGTTTTTCCAGAACATCAACAATAAAATGAAGGAAAGCGGAATGAATAAGGCGAAGCCTCAAAATTCCAGCCCTCAGCAGGGGGATGGGGAGCAGACCCCAAATTCGCCGGATATTGTCGCTTCCGATATGACGCCGCCTGCCAAAACCGAAGATGCAACGGGTAAAAAAGGTGATAATGAAGAAGGCTACAAGGAATATACCATTGAATAAAAACCCCTGGCCCGGGTTTATGCTTCTTTAGGATAGGATATATAATAAACTGTAGGCACAGGGTCAGATTTGATTCTGTGCCTTCTATGCAAGATCGGTGATCGAAAGGACTTTAAAAATGGCTGAACATATTTTGGTGGTAGAAGATGAGGGAAAGATTGCAAGATTTCTGGAGTTGGAGCTGAAGCACGAGGGCTATGAGGTGACTATAGCCTATGACGGCAGAAGCGGGCTTGAAATTGTTGAAAAGGGAAATATAGATATTATTATTCTGGATTTGATGCTTCCGCTGATGAGCGGGATAGAGGTTTGCCGCAGAGTGAGGAAGTTTTCTGATATTCCCATTATCATGCTCACTGCGAAAGATGATATTTCAGATAAAGTGGCAGGTCTGGACAGCGGCGCTGATGATTACGTCACAAAGCCCTTCGCCATTGAAGAGCTTCTTGCCCGTATCCGCGTGGCTTTAAAAAGAAAATCAACTGCTAAAAAAGACGGTTTTGAGGAACGGATAACTGCCGGAAAGCTTGTACTTTCCAAGCTGCAGCACAAGGTGACCTATGACGGGGAAGAAATATTCCTGTCCAAAAAAGAATATGATTTACTGCTCTATCTCATGGAAAACAGCGGCATTGTTCTGGACAGGGAAAAATTAATAGAAAATGTCTGGGGTTATGACTTTGTGGGAGACACCAATGTGACAGATGTCTATATTCGTTATCTCAGAAGCAAAATAGACCAGCACTATGGTGTGAATTTTATTAAAACCATTCGCGGAGTGGGGTATATTTTTGAAAATCAAGATAAGTGAATTTATCAGGAAAAGCGCTGGAACGGGGAATTCTCCCGGAAAAATGCCCGGCAAAAACCATGCAAAGAGCGGGAAAATGCACCATACATCTTTAGTCTCCCATATTACTGCATTTAACACAAGAATGTATGCCGCCTCCCTTTCTGTCTCGATGCTGGTGATCCTTTTGCTGGTAACCCTTTTTAATATTTTTTCTGTGGCCTACGAAATCAAGCCTGCTCTGGACAGAATTGAAAATTCTTTTGGCACCGACAGCCTTATAGAGAATGTCAATACCGCAGCCCATCCAATTTTTGTTTTATTAAATGAAGAGGGGGAGATCGCTGCCTCTTCCTTCAGCGAAGCATATGGCATTGCCAACCTTTCGGCGTGGGGCTTTCACAGGCATCAGGGCAAAATCTATTTTAATTATCCCCAGAGCTATTCCACTGCCTCCGGGGAGAGCTTCAAGCTTTTGATCTATTATGATATCACATTGTTTCTCATAGGGGCTGCAGCCATAGGAGCTGTATCTATTCTAATCCTTTTAGTTTCCGTTATCGCCGTCTATATACGCGGCAGCTATCTGACCCGAAAAGCCTTTGGGGTTGTAGATGAGCTGATCGTAAAAGCCGGCAACATATCTTCGCAAAATCTTAATTTAAGGCTGAATGTCAGCGATTCCACCGATGAACTGGTGGAAATTGCCGTAACTTTCAATAATATGATGGATCGTATCGAAAAATCCTATAAAAAACAAAAACAATTCGTTTCAGATGCTTCCCATGAGTTGCGCACACCCATTTCCGTTATTCAGGGTTATGCCAGGATGCTGGAGCGCTGGGGCAAGGACGACAAGGAAATTCTCCAGGAATCCATCACAGCCATTATAAAAGAATCCAAAAACATGCAGGACCTGGTCAATAAGCTTTTGTTCATTGCCCGGAATGATAAGGACACCCTGGTACTGCAAAAGAATAAGTTCAGCATGAGTGAGCTGGTAAATGAGCTGGTGCGGGATACTTTGATGCTTGAAACAAAGCATCAAATTGTAAGTCATGTTTCTCCCGATATTGTCATAAACGGTGACCGAGACCAGATCAAACAGGCACTGAGAATATTTGTTGATAACGCTATAAAATATACGGAACCGGGAGGGACCATCACCATCAACTTAGAAGCGGATGGGCAATATGCCGTTGCAACGGTCAGGGACACCGGCATGGGTATTCTGGAAAAAGACCTGCCCAGTATATTTGACCGGTTCTATCGTGTCGATACGGCAAGGGAGCGTGAAAAGGGTGGCCATGGCCTGGGATTATCCATAGCCCGTATTATTGTGCTGCGACATGGAGGACGCATCAAGGTTGCCAGCAAGGTGGGGGAAGGGACCAGATTCGGTATTCATCTTCCTCTTAAATGATTTTTTCGATTCATAATTAGCGCCGGAGCGGTGTTAAAGTGCAGAAGCGGAGCAGGATTGCGGAGCGGCGCGAATCGAAACCCGGACGGTTTCGCTTGAGCGGCGCACTTTAACATCGCTCTACAGGCGCATGCTTAGGACAAAATAAGAATTCCACCCATCAACGTAATCAAAGCTTGCTGGTGGGTCCCGGGAACCTATTACGAATCGAAGTTCAATGATTTACCACAGACCGGACAGACGATTTGTAGTTCAATTTTAATTTCCTAATTTCCTCGTTGAATTGAAATAGGCTTTAAATAATGCTATTATAATATAAGCCTGCTGATTGGATAAAGCAGGCTCCCTTTGATTTTGGCAGAAAAAGGGACAGGCTATACTTACAACAGAGGAGTCATGAGAAATGAGAAGTCCGCTGAATATGCTGACAAAATTTGTTTTTCCTTTATTGCTGATCTATTTTGCCTACCATTCCCTTGGACCTGTGGCAGGATTAGTCCTATTCATTATCTTTCTTGGCCTCACGGTCTATTCGGGCAGGTGCTGGATTTTTGCTGCCAGAGCAAACAAAAAGTATACTCAGGGCGATTTTAACGGGGCGTTGGGCGACTTGGCGGCAGCCGTTGCCGCTGATCCTAAATCGGCCGCCGTCAGGGGCAATTATGCCTACCTGCTCCTGAAGCTGGGTCATACGGAGAAAGCCGGCGCTCAAATCGATATAGCGCTGAAAACGGCAGAGCATCCTCGGGATAAAGCCTCCATGACCGTGACCAAGGCCCTGGTGCTGTGGAAGCAGAACAGGGTGGATGAGGCCGCCGCCATGCTCAGCGATCTTCTTAAAACCTATGAAACCACAGATGTTTATGCAACCCTCGGTTTTCTCTATATCGCCAAAGGAGATCAAGACGAGGCTTTGGAATTCAATCTGAAAGCCAAAGAATATAACGGCAATAACGCCATTATTCTGGATAATCTGGGTACTTCATATCTTCTGCTGGAGGATTATGAAAAGGCTCTTGAAATTTATAAAGAAGTCATGAAATTAAAGCCCCTGTTTCCTGAAGCTTATTATAATTACGGCAGAGCGCTGGAAAAGACGGGAGATCTGGAAAAGGCTCTGCATATGGTGCGGCACTCCCTTTCCTTAAGGTTCTGGAATATCAGCACGGTGGAAAGAGAGACTGTGGAGGCCTATTTAAGGCAGCTGGAGGAAATGGAGAAAGCAAACCGGCCCGAGAATATGCCCGAAGAATTACCTGAAACACAACCGGACGACTGATCAGAGATTTATTGCAGCAAAGAAGAGGAGACAAATGAACCAAAGAGAATATTACCAGGAATTTAACATCGATCCGCGCATTATCAACCTTGCAAAAAAGGCGGAGGAAGAAGTCAAAAGCAGTTTTTCCCGTATTGATTCCATAAAGGAGCAAAACCAGCTTAAGGTCATTCGTGCCATGCAGCTGGAAAGGCTGAGTGATACTCATTTTTCAGGAACAACGGGATATGGTTATAACGATAGGGGTAGAGAGATCCTCGATGCCGTTTATGCCCATGCCTTTCATTCCGAGGATGCATTGGTCCGGCACAGCATTACCTGTGGGTCCCATGCCCTGGCCCTGTGTCTGTACGGCATTTTAAGGCCGGGTGACGAGCTTCTTTCCATCACCGGCAAACCCTATGATACGCTGGAAGAAGTTATTGGCATTCGGGGGCAGGAAGGCTCCGGTTCCTTAAAGGAATATGGCGTTTGCTATACCCAAATTGAATTGACTCCCCAGGGCATCCTTGATGACAATGCTGTTGTAAAGGCTATCAACGGCCGGACCAAACTGGTCTTTATACAGAGGTCAAGGGGATATGCATGGAGACCGGCTTTAACCGTCTCGGAAATAGAGCGGATCGTCACTCTTGTGAAATCTGTGAAACCGGATGTACTGGTGATGGTGGACAACTGCTACGGCGAATTTGTGGAAGAACGCGAACCTACGGAAGTCGGCGTCGATATCATGGCCGGCTCCCTGATTAAAAACCCCGGCGGAGGGATTGTGCCTTCCGGGGGCTACATTGCAGGAAGAAAGGATCTTGTTGAGAAAATTTCCTACCGCATGACATTGCCCGGATTAGGCCGGGAAGTGGGCGCTACGCTGGGGCAGAACAGGCTCCTTTTTCAGGGGTTCTTCATGGCTCCCCATGTGGTGGCTGAAAGCCTGAAAGGAGCCGTTTTTACCGCGCAGCTCATGCACAGCCTGGGCTTTGATATCAATCCGGGTCCCTTTGATGCTAGGTGTGATATCATACAATCCATTAGATTTGGTAGAGAAGATGCTGTAATTGCCTTCTGTCAGGGCATTCAAAAGGGTTCTCCCGTGGATTCCTATGTGCGGCCCGAGCCCTGGGATATGCCCGGCTATGATTCTCCGGTTATTATGGCGGCGGGGGCTTTTGTACAGGGGTCGTCCATTGAGTTGAGCGCGGATGCTCCCATTCGTGCCCCCTATACGGCCTATATGCAGGGCGGTCTTGTATACGAGCATGTGAAATTGGGAGTTATGTGTGCAGTTCAGGAGCTTTATGACAAGGGTATCATCAGTCTGTAGTTCAGGCTATTTGTATTTGTTCCTGTCAGAGAATCCAACGGTTTTATCCGAAGATTCCACGGAGGGAAAAAATGAACGAGCTTGAGGAAAGAATCAAAAAAAGAAGGGAAAGACGCAACCGCAGAAGGCTGTTTAGCTTTCTGGGCTTTATCCTGGTGATTATTTATATCCCTGCAATATGGAACTGGGCCTTTTCAGCGAATTATGAAATTGGTGCCATTAAAACGGCTACCCTGGAAATCAAGGTTCCGATCAAGGGGGTATTGATTCGTAATGAAATTTTGATGAAACCTCCCGGGGACGGGGTCGTTATTCCGGAGATCCAAAACGGGGAGCGTGTGGCTAAAGGAAAGACCGTTGCTTCCTATATAGAGGCGGGCACCCGGGAAGTCGTGGAGAATTACAGGCAGACAGAAATAGAGATACTCAAAAGGGTAGTGGCCGAATTTGATAATTCTGCCGGTGCCGAACGCGAGCTGTGGGAAGAAAGAATAGAAAAACAAATTGCCAAGCTGGCCGATATTGCCAACACCGGTGACTTAAGCGGTGCCGGAAGCATCAGAAGTGCAGTCGATAATGTTCTGGAAGCCAAGGCCGTCTACCTGCTTGAAGGAAATGATCTTAACGGCAGCCTGAAAAGTGAAAAGCAGGAACTGGAGAGGCTTAAGAGCAGTCTTAAAAAATCAGTGACCGACATAAACTCAAGCTCGTCGGGTGTCGTTTCCTATTACTTTGACGGCTTTGAAGAAGCCTACACACCGGACAACCGGACGCAGGTCACCCTTGAACAGATAGACGAGGTACTGGCAGCAGGCAGTCTGACAAATAATTGGCTGACACCGGCAGAAATCCTTGCAAAGAGAGACCAGAATTTCTGCAAAATAATTTCCAATAATGAGGCATGGATAACCTTTTACTTACCTTCAAAACAAGGAAAAGAAATTGCTCTTTCCTTTGAAAAAGCCAAAATGGAAAACAAAGAGTTATCCTATGGTTTGGAGCTGGAGGGTGAAAGCGAGCACATTCCTTTAATATTAGAAGACGTTCAGGAAATGAAGGACGGGTTTACGATCATTACTGCAAGAATGACCAAATATATTGAAAAGACCATGAATTTCAGGGGCTTTACAGGAAATCTTGTACTGCAAAGCGTAACGGGCATGAAAGTGCCTATCAGAAGCCTATTCAATGAAAATACGGTCGATCATACGGCGGATATCGCTGTTGTAGAGATGAACAAAGCCGTATTCAAACGGGTCCAGATTGCAGGAACGCAGGATTCGTATGCCATTATTGAAAATATTGATGCAACCGATGCGGAAAAATGTGTAAATGTTTTTGACATCTATTTGGTAAATCCTAAAAATGTGGCCGAAGGACAGGTGGTAGAAAAATGAGTTTAGAAAGTGAAGTCAATTTATCGGATAATATTTCATTGGTCAGGCAAAATATTAGATCCGCAGCGCTAAAGGCGGGCAGAAACCCTGACGATATATTGCTGCTGGGTGTTACAAAGACCGTTGATGTAGAAATGATGCAAAGGTCCTATGACCTTGGTATCACTGATTTTGGCGAAAATAGAGTTCAGGAATTTGTCAGAAAATCCGATATAATTAACAGAAAGTGCAATTGGCATATTATTGGGCGACTTCAAACAAATAAAGTCCGGTACTTGGATCAGCGTATAGCCCTCATCCACTCGCTGGATCGCCTGGAGCTTGCGGAGGCTTTGCAGAAGAGAGGAGAGAGGTTGAATTATATTTTCCCCGTTCTGATAGAAGTCAATGTATCGGGAGAGAGTACAAAAGCCGGTATTCAGCCTGATGAAGTGAAGAACTTTCTGTTAAAGCTCTCGAAAATGGGCAATATTAAAGTAAAAGGCCTTATGACCATTGCACCCTATACCGAGAATGCCGAGGAGGTCAGAGGGGTTTTCAGAGATTTACGAAAACTATCTGTTGACATGTTAAGGGAAAGAGTGGAAAATATCAGTATGGACCAATTGTCCATGGGCATGAGCGGCGATTATCAGATTGCGGTGGAGGAAGGAGCCACCATCGTCAGGGTCGGAAGCGCTCTGTTCGGAAAAAGAGTATATAAGCCGTAAGGCTTGGGATATTTTACTAATGAAAACTGGAGGAATATACGATGGCTAGACTATTTGATAGGGTTCTTGACTTTGTTGGCTGGGAATCAAATGAAGACGCAGAAGATGAAATGTACGAGGAAGAAAGTTCTGAAGGCAACCTTTCCAGACATGAACGCAATTATGCCGCCAGGAAGAATACCCAAGGCAAAGTTCTAAACATGAATAACAACAATAATCTCAAAGTTGTTGTTCAGGCACCTCAGAATATTCTTGAAGCCCGTGAGCTTTGTGACCATCTTAAATCTAACAAGGCTATTATAATGAATGTTGAAGGCGTAGATACTCCCATCGCACAGAGAATGGTGGACTTTTTAAGCGGTGCTGTGTATTGCCTGGATGGAGATATTCAAAAGATTTCTGCCGGTATTTTTCTTGCGACTCCTGCAAGTATTGAGATCACAGGGGACTTAAAGGACGACATCAAGAATAAAGGGGTTTTTTCCTGGGTAAAATAGGAAATGAACTATGCAATAAGCTTTATCACAGCGATGAGGGTTGTTATAGGTGTAATGGAGGCTGTACTCATAACCAGAGTTTTTTGTGAGTTTAAAGTCGTACGCAGAGATACAGCACCTTTTCAATTCTTGCTGCAGGTTTCAGAACCACTTTTGAATCCAGTGCGTAGGATACTTTTAAAGCAATCAAAGGAAAATAAGCTGAAATTTGATATTTCGCCTTTTGTAGTTCTTATTATTCTTTATTTGTTAGATACTTTATTAAAGAATTTTTTACGTTGATTACTTTATTTTATTTTCTGCGCCTTATATAAACGGGGGTGTGATCCATGAATTTTACGCCGAATGATCTTCAGAACATTGTGTTTAAGAAGACTTTAATGGGCTATCATACTTTTCAGGTGGAGGATGTGCTTGAAAAGGTTGTGGAAGACTTAACCGAACTGATTAAGGACAATGCAAAACTGAAGGAAAAGCTTGAAGACAGCCAGGAAAAGGTAAAATACTATAAGAGTATTGAATCCTCTCTGCAAAATAGCCTGATTATTGCACAACAAACCAGTGATGAGATCATCGCAAACGCAAAAAAAAGCGGAGAAAATATTTTAAAAGAGGCTGACCTTCGTGCCCAGCAGATTATTGACGAATCCAATAAGGAGGTTCTGGGCGCCCGTTTTGAGTATGAGCGGGTCAAAAGGGATGTGGAGGCTTATAAGATCAAGATTGAAAGTATCATCCGGGGCCAGTTAAAAACGCTTCAAAATCTGGATGATCATGATGATAAGGATTATAAAGCAGTCTGATTAATTGGGTTTCCCAGTGGATATAAATTAGCACTCTCGTGGGGAGAGTGCTAATTTTGTGTTGACATTCTCTGACCTTAATATTATCATATCGATAGAAAATACTTAACGGGAGGTTTTATAAATGAACGAAAAAGGCAGTATATCTATTCATACGGAGAACATTTTTCCAATCATAAAAAAATGGTTATATTCGGAAAAGGATATTTTTATAAGAGAGATCGTTTCTAATGCAGCCGATGCCATCAGCAAGCTTAAAAAGCTTTCCGGCATGGGAGAAGCAAGTCTTCCTGAAGGCTACAGGCCCCGCATAGACGTTGTGGTCAACAAAGAAAAAGGTACGATTTCGGTCACCGATAACGGTATCGGCATGACGGACGAGGAAGTAAAGAAATATATTAATCAAATCGCTTTTTCGGGTGCTAAGGATTTTATTGAGAAATATAAGGACAAAACTGATGATCAGCAGATTATAGGGCATTTCGGCCTGGGCTTTTATTCCGCCTTCATGGTGGCAAAGAGCGTGCGGGTAGTCTCCCGCGCCTTTGACAGCGAGCAGGCCTACGAGTGGCAGTCCGCCGGTGCGGACGGATACACCATCGCGCCCACAGAGCGGGCCGAAGCGGGCACGGACGTAATCCTCACCCTTAAAGAGGATACCGAGGAGGAGAAATACGGCCAATATCTGGAAGAATACACGCTCTCCTCGCTGGTCAAGAAGTATTCCGATTATATCCGCTACCCCATCCGCATGGAGGTGGAAAAGAGCCGCCTCAAGGAGGGCAGCGAAAGCGAATATGAGCAATACAAAGAGGATAGTGTGCTTAACAGCATGACGCCCCTATGGAAAAAGAGCAAGGCCGAGCTTACGGACGAGGATTACAACCAATTCTACATGGATAAATTCCACGATTTTGAGCCGCCACTGTTGCGCATCCACACCAGCGTGGAGGGCGCGGTTTCCTACAACGCGCTGCTGTTCATCCCCAAGCGGCCGCCCTATGATTTTTATTCCAAGGAATACAAACGCGGCTTGCAGCTCTACACCAGCGGCGTGATGATCATGGACAAATGCGAGGATCTGCTGCCGGATTACTTCGGCTTTGTGCGGGGCCTTGTGGATTCGGCGGATCTTTCACTAAATATCTCCCGGGAAATGCTCCAGCACGACCGCCAGCTGCAGCTGATCTCCCGCAGCCTGGAGCGCCGCATCCGCGGCGACCTGCAAAAGCTGCTGAAGGAGGACCGGGAGAAGTACGAAGCCTTTTGGAAAGCCTTTGGGCTGCAGCTGAAATACGGCGTATACAGCAGCTTTGGCCAGCTGAAGGACAGCCTTGCGGACCTCCTGCTGTTTCATTCCTCCACTCAGGGGGGCCTTGTGACCCTGGCGGAGTACCTGGACCGGATGAAGGAGGGCCAGACGGCCATCTATTACGCCTGCGGCGGCAGCGTCCAGGCCATCGACCAGGCGAAGACCGTGGCCGCGCAGATTGCCGGCGTCCGCGAGGCGGTCGCCGACGAGCTCGGTGACCGCCGTGAGACTCAACGGCGGCAGCGACAGCGACCTGGCGTGGGTAGCGCGCGCCACGTCGCCGAGCAGCGCCCGCATCGGATGTGTGGTCGAGATCTCGTCGTCGCGCGCGGTACCGATCACGAGTGAGTGCG
>ENA-UOOK01001746-UOOK01001746.1-fermentation-metagenome-genome-assembly--contig:-NODE-1746-length-28179-cov-4.873702_pt1 | contig 28179 bp, 29 predicted proteins | sample MGYA00245777_ERZ724023 | MGnify/ENA primary metagenome ERZ724023 (study PRJEB28704, sample SAMN03018312) | fermentation metagenome | biome: anthropogenic terrestrial biome; feature: soil; material... | reverse complement strand
CCCACCGAGGGAGAGGCTGGAGGCCCTCGAGACACTGCATGATGCCGGAGCCCATGTTATGATCCGGTTGGCTCCATATGCCCCTGATCTGGTGGGCGATGTGGAGAGCCTTCTGGTCCGTGCTCGGGATGCTGGAGTCCGAGTGGTGCAGGTCGGGCCATTGAAGATCTATCATGCAAATGGATCTCGACAGCGGCTCAATTCAGCCCTGGGCTATGATTATCTCCAGGCCACCCAGCTTGCTTACGAGAATTGCGGCATCTTTTCGGCTATCACCCTGGCGGAGCAGAAGAGCCACATCGAGCAGCTAGAACGGGCGGCGGCAGAGCTCGGCATGGAAGTGCTCACCTGCGATGATGTCACCGGCAATCGAGCCTGGAGATGCTGCTGCGGAACAGACGGCCTGGAGGACTTTGAGGCCATCGCTGAGTGGGCCTACTTCGTAAACGGCCATCGAATCAATGACCATTGCTCATTCGATGAGTACATGCGGGGTCATGATTGCCCGTGGCATGTGGAATTTGAGCAGGAATGGAACAGTGGCAAGCTTGAGAGAGCCTTGCCGGAATTAGTATTCAATCAAGATGATAAAACATACACAAGGATGTGGTAAAACAAATGTGTCTTAATACAGGTGGAAGAGCGTATCGTGGTGGACAAGAAGGGACTCTTGGCGGCCAAAGCATGACTCTGCATCCCAAGCCAGCAATCAAACCCGGAGCACCCGCCGCGAGGACGAAGATCCCGAGGAGAGGGAGGGCGGCGGCGAAGCGATAGGCCTGCCCTCTATTTTTCCTTTCTTTTTTATTCAATTTTGCTGTAAAAACCCATATTATTTCCCCGAGGTACAAATCCCTGTCCGGCCCGGAGATATTGCCAGAAATGCAACGTAGCTAAGGCGCTGTGGGGTGGAAGGCAAAAGAGGCGATGGCCTGGGGCCGGAGATTTTACTTGATGGGTACTTGATGGGTATTTGATGGGTATTTGATGGAAGGGAGAGGAGACCAGGAGAGCACCATCTCCAATAACACGCTCTTTGACCTTAACTTGGTCATTTTGACCAAGTTGTTTTGATGCGTCCAGGAGAGCACCATCTCCAATAACATGCTCTTTGACCTGATGTTCCGCACCGAGATAATCTTGGTACGGAGAACCAGGAGAGCCCCATCTCCGAGAACATGCTCTTTGACCTAGATTTCAAGTGGTCATTTTGATCACTTGATTTTGTCAGAGAGTAGACCAGTCAGCATACCCAATAGATCGAAGCTGTCTAATGGTTAAGTCGCTGGTCAGAATGTCCGTTGGCTTAGCCAATAGCCTAACGGCTAAGTTGCCCCTCATTATGAGGTGTGACTTAGCCAATAGATTGATATACTTTAATGGCTAAGTTATCTGCATGGCAAGAGGATTATCCGATTTACAGAAATACATCTTAGAGACCGCCGCTAATGCCCCCGCAGATGGAGGGTATAGATCATCTGGGTGGTTGTACAATTTTGAAATTTGCGAAGGCTATTATGGCTGGAAAGCTGGTCAGAGAATAGACGGCAACCAGTTCGATCTTAAAAAATGTGACCACGTATGGACCTCAACAGGGGGGAAGTATCCAAACTGGATATGCGATAAATGCAGACTTACAATACAGCCCGCAAACCGACAGTATATGGTTGCAGCTAAAAATTTTGATCCATCAGTGGTCGGTGAAAAGAAGTACAACGCCGTACAGGTGGCAATCCACAAGGCGGTAGATCGCTTAGAAAAACGTGGGCTAGCTGAGCGAATTGGGGGGTATTCCTGGAGAGGGGTTGCGATCACTGATAAAGGCAGAGAGGTTGTGGCCGGATGGGATAAGGCCAGACGGCTTAACCAATACATTTGAGCCACATGCAACCATACCCAAGATGAGACGCCAGAGCCAAAGACCCCCCAAAAATACACGAAATTCGTATTCGTATATCTGGTCAAACCAAGACCAAGATGCTTCTTTTCTATTCATTTATATACATCTCTTGTTATCTCTTCTCTTCTCAAAAGTAATCAATATCAATCAATCTGAGGAAATCACCCCAGATTTTACGCTTTTTCGGTCAGTTATCTAGCCGATACGGATAATAGTATTATACGAAATTCGTCTATCTCGGAAGCATGACCAAAGTTCGCTTTCGCTTATCTCCTGGAGTCTTGATGATAGCATACTTTCCAGATGGCAGAAGGGATTTTATGGCAATCCCGAGCAGATCATTGTCTATTCCCAAATGACCCTTCAGGGTCTCATAGGTGGCTTTGTGGTCCGGCCTGGCCGCCAGATACCTCTCGATCTTCTCGGCTCTGGATAGCTCCGTCTTGCCAGGACTCCTTTTCACCTTCTCCTTCAGCTCATGGATGAGTCGGAGTTGGATCTCCTGGTTGTCAATGAGATGGGCTTGTGTGGCGGCCATAGCAGCGTTTTCTTCCTTCAGTTGGACTATTATGCTCTCCAGATAAGAAATGCGATCCTGGAGGCTCTGAGGGGCTGCCTCGATCGGCTCCGCTAAGAGCTGCATGGATGGGCCTCAAAAAGAGAGAGCAGCCCATAACCGGGCCTGTCTCCACATATATGCTACATCACGGCGGTTGGCTTCGGCTCTCCGTCTCCTTCGGCGGATAGATCGAGTGCTCATTGGCCGGCCTCCTGCGTGTCGAGCTTGGATATGAGGCGCTTCGCCTTCTCAGTTGGCCAGACCTGGATGGTGCCGGGGTTCTTGACCAGCCGCAGATATCCACATGCTCCCAGGCAGTCTATTGCCCGAGAAAGAGTGGAGTCCGCGCCTTTTTTGGCCTGCAGGAGATCGCGGTATATTTCGCGCTTATGAGCCCCCGGCCTCTCGATTGCGACCCGAAGCAAAACGATATCGCGCTTGTCAGGGATCATTGGACCGCCCCCTTTCGATATGGCCCGCGCCGCCACCCCGTTTCTTCTATAACCGCGTCGTGCTCCTCATCCGTATATTGTGGCGGTAGATCCCATAGCGCGGTCACAGTTTCGCGATACCGGGCCATCTCCTCTGGCGATCTCTCATAATCTAATTGGGGGGGTGCCTCGTTGGTTGCTGCTAGCATGCGTTCTTGTAACTCAATGTACTCATCCAGTGTCAGATAATTTGGCGACGGGTTGAACTCTTCAAAACACTGCTTACAGACATGCTTTGTAGGCCCAAAGCCGCAAAACATATTGCGAACTCCTCTCCTCCATTCCGTGTCAGGGACCAGCCAGACCGGGTAAAATTGGCCGCACCTATCACACCGATAAATAAAAGAGATGTATCGGTATATTTCCGATAGCTCAATCCTCATCTCAAATCGCCTCCACCGGCCCCGGCAGACCAGTGACCGGGCTTGCTATAACGATTTTGTTCAACATTACTGTCCACCGAATAATACTCGGTCACATTCCTATTTAAGAGTATCGGTACTACCTGGTGAGAAAAGTATTTAGCTATGGAGAACCAAATTATAAACCATGCCTACAAAAAAATTCAGCATAAGCATAAGCCCAGAGACATATAAAGCGGCAGAGGATGCAGTGGCAGCGGGCGAATTCAGGAACATGTCACATGTATTTGAAGAAGGTGCTAAGATGGTCTTGAAAAAGAGACTTTCAGAGGAAAGCGGAAACCCTTGTGAGGTCACCGCTTAACTCTGAGCCATTGTGTTTGGTGGACAGCAATGACCGTGATATAATTCTCTCTCTAAAAGGCTTATTGCATTACCTAGTAATTATATGCTCCGGTTGGGATTTGAACCCAAGTCGAAGGAGTGAGAGTCCTACATGATTGGCCGAGCTACACTACCGGAGCGCGGATGGGGGGTGGTTGTTACTATCATTTAAGGCTTTTGGCCCTGTAGAAAGCAGTCGCAACACTCCTTCAGTGAGCACTCCTCATGCTTCGGCCCACGGGCTCGGCAGATCTGCCTCCCGTGGCGGATCAGGTTCAGGTGAAAGGAGTGGTAGCATTCGGGGGGGACTATCCTCTCCAGGGCTTTCTGCGCTTTCTCCGGCGATAGGTTTTCAGTAACCAGGCCCAGCCGCCGCGAGACCCGGAATACGTGGGTGTCCACGGGCATGAACGGCATGCCAAAGGCAAAGAGCAGGACGATCGACGCCGTCTTCGGCCCAACGCCGGGCAAGTCCAGGAGGTAGCTCATGGCCTCGTCCTTATCCATCCCCTCCAGAAAGCCGATATCCATCGCCCCCCTGTCCCTCTTTATACTGAGGAGGACCTCCTGTATCCGCAGGGCCTTGATATTTGCCAGACCCCCCTCCCGGATGCAGTCCGCCACCTCTTCCGTTGGGGCCAAAAGGAGCGACTCATAATTCCCGTAGTCCCTCTTCAGATTGGCGAACGCCCGCAGGCTGTTGGTATCGCTGGTATTCTGAGAGAGTATGGTCATCACCAAAAGGTCCAGAGGATCGATATGATCCTGCCGGGGAACGCCATACTCCTCCTCCAGAATACGAATGCAAGCTAGAACCTTATCGCCGACCTTCTGCTTTGCCATCCCTGCGGAGACTGGCTCCTTTTGCCTTAAAGCTTATTGCGAACAACCAGTCAGCAAAAATTTATCAACCTGTGAATTAAATAGAGAGCAAATGGATTTTGTGGACATCTACCCCTTTCTAGTGGCCATGCTAATTGGAGCGCTCATCGGCACTGAGCGCCAGCGCCGTCTGGCGGAGGAGAAGGTCCGGGGCGTAGCAGGCCTGAGGACCTTCATCCTGATCTCCCTGTTAGGCGCCCTATCCGCCACCCTGGCCGCCCAGTATGGATCCCTCTTTGCCGTCGGCGCTCTCTCCTCATTTATCATCCTGGTGGCGGTGGGCTACGCCTCCGCCGTCAGCTCCCTGGGAAGGATAGATCTCACAGCCGCCGTGGCCGCAGTGGTTGCATTCGTCCTGGGAATGCTGGCCAATGATCCTGATAAGATCGCCCTGGCCGTCTCCCTGGCAATCATCACCACCTGGATCCTGGCCACCCGGACGGTCACACACCGCTACGTCGAGGCCTTGAACGAGGCGGACCTGCTCGACACCCTCAAGATGGGAATAATCGCCCTGGTGATCTATCCCATACTGCCCCTGGAGGCCGTCGACCCCTGGAGGGTGATCAACCTCCGCCAGATCTGGCTCTTCGTGATCCTGGTCAGCCTGATAGGCTACACCGGCTACATCCTCATCCGCATCCTGGGGGCGGAGAGAGGCCTTACACTGACCGGCATCCTGGGAGGCCTGGCCTCGAGCATCGCCGTCACCTCCTCCCTGGCCGAGGAGTCGAAGATCAATCCCCAGCTACTATCCTCCGCCGTCTTCGCCACGGCCATCGCCAGCAGCACTGTCTTTCCCCGAGTCTTTTTCATCGCCGCAATAGTAAACAAGGAAGTTTTGCCAGACCTTTTCATACCCCTCCTGACCATGACCGCTGTAGGCGTTGCCCTTGCCTACATATCTCACCGCAAAAGCCCGCCCCAGGGGGGCGAGGTGAAGGTCTCCGATCCCTTCCGCATCCTCCCCGCCCTCAAGCTGGGCTCGCTCTTCGCCCTGGTCCTGATCATCTCCCGCCTTGCCGGCCTGTACTTTGGGGATACGGGAATCTATGCAGCCAGCATACTCTCAGGTCTCGTGGATGTCGATGCCATCACCCTGAGCATGGCCACCTTAGCCCGGTCGACCCTTACTCCCAGCATGGCTGCCACCTCCATCACACTGGCGGTGATCGCCAACACCCTGGTGAAACTGGGAATGGCTTATCTCCTGGGGAGCAGAGAATTCGGCAACCGGACAGCGGCTATCCTTCTGCCCATGGCCCTGGCTGGAATCCTCTCAATGCTCCTGATCTAGAGAGGTCTTGATATAATACAGGAAAAAGAAAAGATGGGCCCGACGCGGTTCGAACGCGTGATCCCCGCCGTGTAAGGGCGATGTCATAACCAGCTAGACCACGGGCCCTGCCCCTTTACTATCTGCTCGTCATATTAGATCTTATCGCTTAGCCCGGGCGAACAAGCCCGGCCGGCTGCCGGGCTGCTCGCGACCTTTTGGGCTATTCTGAGGTTTCTCAACTGCATAATTCAGTACCTGGTTTTTCGCTCCTCCTCTCCGCGGATGAACATTCCCGTCCGGGTATCATCCAGGATCTTCTTTGAGGGCTTGGCCGTGGCCAGGCTCACCAGGATCATCGCTGCCACTGAGATGACAAATCCGTACATGCTGGGGTGCATGGGCATGGGGGCGATGAACTTGGCATAATAGCTGAAGGCAAACGTCCCCACCAGTCCCAGGATCATCGAGGCCAGAGCCCCCTCCCGGGTGGCCCGCCGCCAGTACAGCCCGGCGAACAGCGGTGTCACAAAGCAGGCCAGCATCACTCCGATGGCCATCCAGATCAGCCAGGCCAATAGCTCCGGGGGATTGGACCAGGCCAGGTACAGAGTGATAACCGTAGAGGCGACTATTGCCGCCCGGCTGAGCAGGGTGATCGACTTCTCCGAGGCCTCCTTGTTGATGAACTGTCGGTATATGTCCCAGCTGACATAGCTTCCTATGGTCAGCATCAAGCGGTCGGTTGTGGACATCACAGCGGATAGGACTATCACCGCCACCAGGGGGGCGAACACCCCCGGAAAGACATACTCCGAGGCCACAATGAAAGAGTAGTCTGCAGGATTGGAGACCCCGGTAGGCATGGCAATCATCCCCTCCTCGGCCATCGATCGGGCAGCAAACCCGGTGATCTTGCAAATGTACATGATCACCGCATAGATGACGAAAGCGGCAAGGGGTGCCCACTTGAAGTACCGGTCCTCTCTTGCGGCCAGCACATTGTTTACCACATGAGGAGCTGCCGCCAGGCCAAAGGTGAGCAGGAAGAAGAATGAGACCAGGTACATGGGGGTCATGAAGGCATAGCCGGCATAGGGCGGGTGGACCTGGGGATACCACAGGTGGGTCATATTGACATCCATCTCCGCTAAGACGGTATTAACATGGGTCAATCCGCCGGCAGCATCGATCACCGCCGGACCGACGAGCAGCACCCCCAAGAGAATCATCATCCCCTGGATCAATGAGGCCATCCCAATGGCATAGAGCCCTCCCAGGATGGTGTAGCCCATGACGATGACCGCACCAATCACCAGAGCCCACTGATAGGGTATCTTGAAAAGCCATGACAAGACCATGCTGATGGAGATGTACTGGCCCACCAGATAGATTATGGAGATGAAGACGCCTATTATGGCGGACGTGCCTCTGATCCCCCGGGGGCTGTAGAAGCGGTGGGCAAAATAATCCTGCATGGTCACATAACCGGTCTTGGCGGCGACCGCGTGAAGCTTCGAGCCGAAGAACAGTATGCACACCGCAGCGCAGAGGGGGACGAATATCTGCTCCCAGATGCTCGGCCAGCCGGTGGCATATCCCAGACCCGCCACCCCCAGGATGGTCATGCCGCTGCAGATGCTGGATACCACGAGAAGAGTGAATGTCCAGAATCCCAGGTTCCTTCCCGCCACCAAGAAGTCCTCGGAGTTTTTGATCTTCTTGGAAGCGAAAGCTCCAATGGCGATGAGCCCTATGAAATAGATAGCAACAACAACCAAAGTGGTAATATCCATATCCATCACCACCTCAAAGCCCATATCAGGAGCAGAATCGAGATGAATACTGGTACAATGATGATTCCTATGAACGTCTCTGTCGGTAGTCCTAAGATCAGATTAATCCCTCCATAGTGTTACGTGTGAGCATGGTTCAGATTGAGGATCTAATAAAGCTAACCGTTCTGAACTGAGGGTGTTCAACTGAGAGCTTTTATAGTGATCTCACCACATCTTGAGGGATGAGCGAGCTACTTTCCACCTCCGGCAACAGACTTCTGGGGCTTTGCGATGACGCCTCTAGAGCTGTGGCCTCCTCTATCCGGGATATGATCGGCACCGCGTCCGGCGGGCAGATGGTGAATATGGGTGCAGACGGCACTCCCACCAAGGTGATCGACCGCGCAGCAGAGAATGCGGTCCTGGATGTGTTGCAGTCGTCGGGCATGGGCTTTTTGGTGCTGAGCGAGGAGAGAGGAGAGGTGAGGATAGGCGAAAATCCCGACCATTTCCTTCATCTCGATCCCCTGGACGGAACATTCAACGCCATTTCTGGCATACCATTCTACGCCCTGTCAATCTACATCAGCGGGGATGATTGCCGGCTGGGATACATTTATGATCTCGCCCGAGGGCAGAGATTCTATGCTGAAGCGGGCAGAGGGGCTTATGCCGGATCGGGAGAGGGGATATGCGTATCCCGGAATGAGGACTTCAAGAATTTCAGCATCTCTGCCTATACCATCAGGCCTAACACCGGCCGCATAACTGGAATAGGAAACAGGGTTAGGAGGATTCGAACCTTGGGGAGCGCTTCCCTGGAGATGGCGCTGGTCGCCAGGGGAATGCTGGATGCATTTGTCGATTTGCGGGGGATGATGAGGGTGGTGGATGTGGCTGCTGGTATCCTGATCATCGAGGAGGCGGGTGGAAGGGTGTCTGATTCAGATGGAAACAAGCTCCAGATGGCAGGAGACATGTGGCAGAAGAGGTGTCTCGTCGGCTCCAATGGCCGGCGGCATGAGGATCTGCTTAAGCTAATAGACGGTGGTTGCGATTAAGATCGGATTTGTCTCCCGCAGGGAGGAGGAGTCTGTCTTGCTGGCAGAGAGGCTCATGGATGAGATCGAGTCCTGGAATAGCGGTGTGCGGATCCTGGCAGACGAGGATCTCGCCCTAAAGATTGGAAGGCCGCCCTCATCCGTTCAGGAGATGGAACGGCAAAAGGTGGATTTCATTGTCTCCATAGGAGGAGACGGCACCATACTCAGGACTATTCATAAGATGGCAGATCCGGTGCCAATACTGGGGATAAACATGGGCACCCTGGGCTTTCTAGTGGATGTGGAGCCTGCGGATGCTCTGGAGACTATAAAGCGCCTGCTTTCGGGATTCGTGGTGGACGAGCGTTCCCGGCTGAAGCTGCTATTGAACGGGGTCTGCATGCCCCGTGCCACCAATGAGATCGCCTTTTTAACCGCCAGCCCGGCCAAGATGATAGAGTTCGAGATCCTGGTTGACGGCTCCCTGATGGAGGACTTCCGGGCGGATGGGGTGATCATAGCCACTGCCACCGGCTCCACCGCTTATGCCATGTCCGCCGGAGGGCCCATCGTCGACCCCCGGGTGGATGCCATCGTCCTGGTTCCCATGGCCCCCTTCAAGCTCTCCAGCCGCCCCTGGGTGATGCCCGGGAACAGCGTCATCGAGGTCCGGCTCAAGCTGCCTGAGAAGGAGGCGCTGGTGGTGGTTGACGGCCAGAGCTCGACGAACATATCCACTAAGGATTCAATAGTGATAAGCAAAGCCAAGACCCCGGCCAGGTTTGTGAAGGCTGCAAAGGACGGCTTTTACGCCAAGGTGAAAAGCAAGCTGGCCTAGGCAATCAGGCAATCGAGCTGGCTCTCAATTCGCCATATCATGCTAATGCCGCCAGCCTTCAGCCCACCTCTCTTTTAAGCATCAGCGTGGCAGCGATGAACATCAGCATGAAGAAGGCTCCCAAAAAGATGAGATCCGGCAAGATCTGATACAACGATGCTCCCTTGAGCATTATCGCCCTCAGGGCGTCGCTGGCATAGGTCAGGGGCAGAATGTTGGAGATGGGGCGGAGGAAACCCGGAACGGACTGAACCGGCCAGAACACCCCGCACAGCACTATCTGAGGAATGATTACAATGGGGATGAACTGCACCACCTGAAACTCGCTTCTAGCGAAGTTGGATACGAACGAGCCCAGAGCAAGTGCGCCTGCGCCCAGCAAGAGGATTATGGCAAAAGCATCCAGAGGGCTTCCCTTCATTGGCACGCCGAATAAATAGATCACGATCAAAAGAGTGGTTGCCGACTGGATAATGGCCACCAGGCTGAAGCCCAGGATGTAGCCGGAGACGATCTCCACCCGGCTCAGGGGCGAGACCATGAACTTCTCCAGCGTCCCCAAGGTCCTCTCCCGGAGAAAGGATATGGCGGCGATGATGAATGCGAAGAAGAATGCCACCAGGCCTAAAATCGCCGGGCCGATGGTATCGATCATCTCCAGGTCGTAGCCGAAGATGTAGCGAGTGATGATGGGCGGATATGAATCGGTCCGGATCGACACCTCCCTGCTCACTCCGGTCTGCACCGCAGCCATAACCCTCTCCGAGATCTGCAGGCTGCTGGAGTCAAGCAAAACCCCCACCTCTTCTGGCTGGATGACCACCGCACCATCCAGCCTGCCCTCAGAGATGAGCTTCTCTGCGTCCGACTGCGAGCCAAGATAGAGGATATCGAAGTCGTTAAGGGATGCGATGTAATTTCGCAACTGGTCATGGCCTCCGCCGTCCACCAGACCCAGCTGAACCCCTGTCATCTCTCCGGAGAGGGCATAGCCGAAGAGTATCATCAGGACGACAGGAGCGAACAGGATCAGGCCGATGGTGCGCCGGTCTCTTTTAAGCTGACGGACGACCCTCAGGGCAACAACGCCCACACGCTCCGGTTTTGGCCTTTTCATGCCCCCTCCGAGAGGCGCAAGAAAGCCTCCTCCAGCCTGGGCTCAGAAAGCCTGATATCCCGGGGAGATATCTGGGCCAAGACATCTTTGATCTGAGCATGGCTCTTGAGGGTGACCGTCACCACCCCACCATCGATCTCTGCCTCAAATCCCAGCGACTGCAGCAGAATAGCATCATCCTCCGGCTGGGCCAGCCAGAGACGGAGCCTGGGCCCCAGGCCTGCCTGGTTCAAAATCTCCTCCGGGCTGCCCTGGGCGGCCATCCTTCCCGCCCGCATGTAGCCCACCATCTGGCACCGTTCCGCCTCATCCATGAGGTGGGTGGTGATGATCACCGTCTTTCCCGCCTCGGCCATGCTCTGGAAATACTCCCAGAAGGTCTTCCTCAGGCGGGGGTCTATCCCTACAGTGGGCTCGTCAAGCAAGAGCAGCTCAGGCCGGTGGACGAGGGTACAGGCCAGTGAGAGCCTCTGGTACATCCCGCCGGAGAGGGCTCCTGCCAGGCGTTTGCGGTGTTCGGAGAGGTCGACCATTCTCAGCAGCTCTTCAATCCTGACCTCTCGATCCTGCCCCTTTATGCCATAGAGCCCAGAATAAAACTCCATGTTCTCCTCCGCCGTCAGGTCGGGATAAAGGGCCTTATGCTGGGTCATATAACCGATCCGGGAGTAGATCTCCTCCACACGAGAGACAGGCTGGTCCAGGACCCTCAGCTCTCCAGCATCCAGGCGGAGCAGCCGGACTATGGCCCGGATGAATGTGGTCTTGCCTGAGCCGTTGGGCCCCAGGAGGCAGTATGTCACCCCACGGGGAATGTCCACATCCAGCCCGTCCAATACCCGCAGCTGCCCGAAGCTCTTGGTCACGCCACGAGCCGATACTGCCGGACCTGCACCGACTGCCATGGACCTCAGGCCTTCTTCCTTCTGCGAACGGCTAAAATCAGCACCGCAGCCAGCAGGGCGAGAAAAAGTAGAATGGCCAATGCCCATTCCCGTCCTCCCTCCTCAATTCTCAGATAGGCGTTCTCCCAGTCGGTCAGGTCGTCCCGGCGGCTGTCGGAAAACTGGAAGAGAATCCTTAGCTGGTAGTTCTTGCCGGGAAGGGCGTCCTTGGAGACGTCCAGCTTATAGAGAAGCTCTGCCTCCTCCTGGGGTTCCAGGGAAGGGATGGGAGACTCGTCAACGCTCACATACAGGCCGCTTTCCGGACGAAGACGGGCGACGAGGTCAGTTGCCCGGTCGTCCCCCACATTCTTCACCCTTATCCGGACTACATTCCCCTCTGAGCCCGGCCGAAGGGAGGTGGGTGTGACATTTAGGACCTCAAATTGGGCACCGCTTCTCCTCTCGACAATCAGGTCGATGGGAATTGTCTGGCTGAGGGAATCGTACCAGTAGTATACGTCCGGATTTTCCGGCCGGTCATCATCCTCTTTCACCGCCACGTCCTTCTGATAGGTGTAGTTGACAAGAGCGGCCAATTGGTAGCTGCCGGGGAGGGCGTTCTCAAAAGCCTCCAGGGGGAACTCCAGCCGGGGGGAGGTCTGGCCCTCGCGGATGTTGCCTGGAAAGGCCACCGAACGTTTGATATCTATTGCGCTCTCATTCTCTGCCCGGAGAAGAACGGAGACATCCTGGGCCACAGTCCTCTGCTTTTCCAGCTCCAGCTCCCTCTGAGCTGCCAGGATCTCCTCCCTTTTGTTGGCTGCTGGCTCCTCGTTTATCTCAAAAGAGGTTATGCGGCCCCGGTTGGTCAGGGTCATGGTGAGGACGGTCGCCTCCCCCTGATAGATGCGAGATTTGTCCAGGGATGCGGTCAGATTGGGGGTGCCGTAGACCTTGTAGTAGTCGGCTGAGAACCTCTCTGGCGGGATGGGGGCACCACTCTGGGCCGCCAGAGCAGGCGGGATCGAGGATAGAGATAGAATCAGATATGCAGCTAAGGCGATCCAGAAGAGGGGCAGGGCGGCATGAGGGGAGGCGTCATTCTCCAATCTGCCATTTAGTCCTTTGCCAATCATGGGATCATTCCTCCTCCTGCAGGCCTTGATCGGGCCATGACAAAAATCCGAATAAGAGTATGATGCTTTTGCTATTTGGAGATTGCCATCTCTATTGGCCTCTCATTCCTCGCAGCGAAACCGAGGCCTGAACATGGGCACCCTCCGCCGATACTCCTCGTATGTCTTTCCGAACTCCTCTTTCAGGGATCGCTCCTCATGGAGGGCACCGAGATAAAAGTAGAATGTGGCCATGATATTGAAGGTCAGAAGATTCATGGTCATGATCGGGCTGCTCCAGAGGAAGAGAATGGCAAACAGGAAGAGCGGGTTTCTCAGGTGGCAGTAAAAGCCACTGGTCACCAGAATTTTCTCCCCGCCCGGTCGAAGTAATCCCTCCAGCCCCAGGAAATCCAGAACGCCTGTCTGGAAAAGGGTGATCAGCAGCATGGCTGCGGCCAGGAGCTGGGCCGCGGCCATCAGCCCAAAAGCCGGCCAGGGAGCGATGTAGATGACCTCATCCGGCAGATAGAGGAGGATAAAGACGAATGGCAGCAGCATAATCAGGGCCAGCAGATTGAAGGCCAGCCGCCCCCAGCGGTCCAACGCCCCGCACGCTCTCTCCTTTGCCCATCTCTTGAACCGGGGATCGGCCAGGAGGCTATGAACAGAGGCAAAAACCAGAAAATACGCCGCCATGGCCAATGCACTTGATCCCATATCTGCTCGAACTCCGGAAGGGTCTGTTCAGGGCCTCATTTCAGGGGGAGGTAGAATAAGACATCCTCATCGGGAATGCAGGCCACGGACAGGCCCTGCCTCTGCAAAAGCACAGAGACCGCTTCCATCAGCTCCAGGATGCATTGGTTGTGCCTTTCCACGCATATGCCCTTGAAGTCCTCAAAACCTCCGGTGACCAGGTCCTCACCGAACTCCATCTGGGGAAGGTTAACCTCCAGTTCAGTTAGCTCCTCAAGACACAGGCCGCTACTCGTGGCCACCTGATCCAGCATCTCCATATACTGATCATAATCCATGGCATAGACCACTCCACGCACCAGGCCGGATTGGTCCTCCTTCGATCTGGCCATGTAGAGGGGCAAGCCCGATATGTCTATCTCCTCAGGTGGCTTGCCGCTAGCGATATCTTCTGCCGCCCTCTGCATCACCCTGAGGATGTCATCCAGGCCCTCCAGAACCTTAGAGGCTACGGTTTCCAGCATATCTTTGCCATTAGCGGTAGTCATTTGGCCCTCTCCATCATGTTTTTGCCGGGATCTATTCCCGCCCAAGATCTCGGGGGAATTGTCCTGCAGATCCTCTTCAAAGCGTTGCCCATGGTGACGTTCATATCTTGAAGCTAATAGAATTTACGTTTATTGAGAGGCCAGGGATGGTCATGCTGCCGATCTTCTCTTCTGGAAAACCAATATAAACTCGCACTATAAACAAAGCCAAAATCCTCTGGAGGCCAAAACTATTGATCAAGCACATTGTCATGTTCAAGTTCAAGGACTTCTCTTGTGGCAGGAACAAGCAGGAGAACATCCTTTTAGTGAAGGAATCGTTGCAGTCCCTTCCCCCCAGGATCAAGGAGATAAAGTCCTTTGAGCTGGGGGTCAACATCATTCCTGCCAGCAACGCTTATGATCTGGTGCTGCTCTCGGAGTTCATGAGCCCCGAGGAGCTGGTAAGCTATCAGAAGCATCCTGAGCACGTCAGGGTGGCGGAGGTGGCGGGCCAGGTCTGCGAGTCCAGGATCGTGGTGGACTATGCCTGCTAATTCAGTCCTTCAGCCCTCTTAGAAAGTGGCCGTGGGTAATTCCACCCAGGGCCAGGGGCAGAATCCTCTCCTTCAAATCCAGCAGCTCCTCCTTTAAAGGCGCTGGATCAGTGGCCATTAGCCTTTCGGTCAGCTCTATCGCCAGGTTATAGGCTCCTGTCATTTCCCGAGCATAGCTTTCCGTCCGCCCTCTGGCATCCAGTGATACCCCGTCCAGTCCTATCCGGCAGATCTCGGGCAAGAGGTCGATCAGGCAGGTCTCGGCGGAGTTGAAGATATGGGTCCTGCCTTCATCATCCACCCACAGGGGAAAGATGTGCTTGAAATCCTGCAGGCCCCAGAGCTCATCAGAATAGCTTCCTTTAGCCAGTTGGGGGATCGAGTCCTCGGCCACCATCACCTCCAGGCTGCCCTGGACGACCAGCTCCAGATTGGGGGTGCCGTCACGGTCGGGCAAAGCCCGGATGGCGGAGACTGCATCCTTAAGCTGGCGGCGGGATAGCTCGGGGGAGAGGGTGAGCCAGCAGAACTGGGGTGCAAGGGCCTGGGCCGTCAGGTGGTTCCATACGTTCAGCCCGGATCCGCCATAAATCGGCATTTCGGGCATCTTCTCTTTGATCGCCCAGGCAGGGCCGACGTTCTCCACCATGATCCCGTTCACCTGGACTTCGGAGAGCAGGGGCAGGGCAAGGTCAATGAAATCATCCCGAGTGATTCGTGGCCACTTCCAGATCAGCTCTGTATTGCAGCATAGCTTTTTTGCCTCCAGAAGCTGGGCCAGGATCGTCTCTTTTCTATCCTTATATCCTCGCCCTTTTTCCATCAGGGGCTCGAAGTATATCCGACGAGATCCGCCGTCTACTGCACCCTTCAATATATCCAGGCGGTCGGCATAGACGGACAATTTAGGCCTGCTCCATTCCTCCCCAGCCCTTCTCGCCGGAAGCTCGAGCTTCTGGAGGCGATCCTTCGCCTCCCTGATCCGGTCAGATGGTGGCCGGCGTCTCTCCAGTAATGCCTTCTCCAGCCCGGCCAGAAGATCGCGGCGCAGCTGGTTTAAGGCTCCCGGAGGAGAGAAGAGCCCACCAGGATAGTCCATCTCTACCCTCCTGGCCACAAAGGGGGTGCCTCCAGTCTTTCTCATCTGGGACTCGATCTGCTCTGGGGTCAGAGGCCTATTTACAGCCTCCCCCATCCTGGATTCTCCTCGGGCCACCGCCAGCTCGCCGCTATCCAGCCGGCCTTCGGCAACTGGAATTCCGTCCTCCCAGGTGAGGCGGATGTTCACGGGAATAGAAGCCCTCTCCCTGGCTGCGATCTCCTCTGCCCTCCTGGCCAGGGCAGTGCTGCCGGTGAGAAATACTCTGGCCCCAGGACGGACTCTATCCGGGGTCCTGAGTCGTACCAGGCCGTCCTTTTCGATGGCCTTCTGCACTACCAGGCCCATCTCCTGGCCCGGAGACTGGAATACCAGGCCGTCCCCTTTTTCTGGCACAAGTGAAGCGCAAAGACGGACTGCTGCCTCGCCTCTCTGGGGATCATAGGAGGCCACGCTTCCTATGAGGACCCCCTGATTGTCCGACATCCCTCTGCCCATGACATCCTTTGCCCCCAGCAGGTGGCCTGTGGTGAAGTCGCGGTTGAATGCCAGGGCGAGGTCTCTCTCGTCCTCTTTCGAGGGCGACCAGCTGCCGCGGGCGATGGCATCCAGTGCCCTCCGGTAGATGCTGGTGACGATGGCCACATACTGGGGGGACTTCATCCTCCCTTCGATCTTCAGTGACTGCACGGGCGAGCGGACTATCTTATCCAGATGCCTGTAGACGCAAAGGTCGCGAGTGGAGATGATATAGCTCTCCTTCTGGGCCACTGCCTGCAGGCCCTCTGGCCGGCCGTATTCGTCCTTTCTGCCATGCATCAGGACATACGGTTTCCTGCAGGGTTGGGCGCACATCCCCCTGTTGCCGCTCCGCCCGCCGATGGCCGAGGAGAGAAGGCACTGGCCAGAGTAAGAGTAGCAGAGGGCTCCGTGCACGAATACCTCCAGGCCAAGTCCCGCCTTTTCCATCTTCTGTCCCCATCTTTTAATCTCTTCTATAGTGACCTCTCTGGCCAGGACGACCCTATTGAAGCCACCCTGGGCAGCATAGAGAGCACCAGGGAGATTGTGAATGGTCATCTGAGTGGAGGCATGCCTCTCCAGATCTGGAACAAGCCGGCTGGCCAGGGAGGCTGCGCCCAGGTCCTGGAGAAGAATGGCATCCGCACCCAGATCGTACAGCTGGACGAGGTACTCGGCTAAATCGAGCAGCTCCTCCTCCCTGATCAGGGTATTGACGGTAACGTAAACTTTCACCCCACGCAGGTGGGCGTAGTCTATGGCCTCCGTCATGGCCTTGTGGTCGAAGTTAGCAGCGAACTTCCTCGCTCCAAACCTTTTGCCGCTCAGGTACACCGCATCCGCACCTGCCGCTATGGCAGAGTGCAGGGCCTGGGGCGATCCAGCAGGGGCGAGGAGTTCAGGCAGTCTTATCAATGTCAGTCAGAATGACTGTTGCCCCTGAGTTGATAAGCCCTATCCTTACCGTAAAAGAGGAGCCTCAATGATCATCTGGATTTTTATTCATCTGCCTGAAGATGACGATGTCTTAAGCGGGTTATTTATCTGATGAATTGCATTTACATAGTTCTGGTGGATGTGATGAATCATTCCAGTGCAGTAATAGTTCTGATGGCCCTTTTATTCCTCTCCACCAGTGGGGAGGCATTGAGGACCTTTTCTGGCGATACGATATCCATAGTCAATCCCGTAGAGGATGATATCTTTGCCGCAGGAAACATAGTGAATATCAACGCTCCAGTTGATTCGGCTGTAGTCGCCGGAGGCACAGTGAACATCAACGCGCCAGTAAAGGGAGACGTCATTGCTGCTGGCGGCCAGGTCTATGTGAACTCCGATGTGGGCGGAAAAGTGGTGGCTGTCGGGGGTACCATCGATTTGAGAGGAGATGTCGGCACCAATCTGGTGGCAGCAGGAGGCCAGGTGAGCATACTTCCGGGCAGGACAGTGGGCAGAGATGCCCTCATCAGCGCCGGCAATGCGGTGAACTCCGGCCGGATCAATGGCACAATGACCGTTTATGCGAGCGACTTCAACAACACCGGCTCGGCAGGCAAGGTCGACTTCTATCAGACGGAGAGGACAGAGGATAAGGCTCCGCCAAGAGAGGATAAATGGGGCGGCTTTGATCTCTTCAGCCTGATAAGCATCATCGGCTACTTCATCCTGGGACTGATCCTGGTAAAGCATATTCCCGTCATCTTCCGGACGGTGGACGAGGAGATTCGCACCTCCACCCTGCTCAGGACCGTACTGGGATTCATCATCATCATCGCCTCATTCATCGCTCTCTTGCTGGTGGCCATCACCGTGGTGGGCCTGCCGATAGCAGTGGTATCTACGTTCCTCGTGATCGTCGGCCTGATGCTCAGCGGGACATTTGTGGCCTATAGCCTGGGCCGGTGGATCTGCCTGCAGGGCAAGCTGAAACAGGGGGATCTGGTATGCTTTACCATTGGATTTGTCATCCTCAATCTTCTATTCCTCATCCCCTACCTGGGCGGCCTGGTGTCCATTGTATCCATGAGCCTGGGCTTCGCTGCCCTTCTGTATGCCGCCCGGCGCCTGATTATGGCAAGCAACAATAAGGCGGCGGCGTTGGAATAAAAAAGGAGAGATCAACTTTTTTTCTGGCAACCTTTTTTCAGCCGGCCAGAATTATTTTTTTCAATCTCGATCTGAGCCCTTCTGGCCATGGCCTATCCTCCAGCGGATCCTTTTTATGATCCCCAGAAGCGCTCGAGCCTCTCTCTCCGTCAGCTCCGCCCGACCGAAGATCCGCCGCAGCATAAGCAGGGTATAGTCCTCCTTATGCTCGGGATATGCGATATCCGCAAGAAGATCTCCCGCCCTCTCCTGCAACAGATTCAACGTCTCTTTTCTGGCCATCTGGACACTGCCCGAGCTATTGCTTCCAATCCCGGAGAGCTCATAGAACAGAATCGCTGCCGAGTGGGAGAGGTTCATCACCGGATACTCCTCCGAGGTGGGAATGGAGACGATCATATCGCACAGGGAGATCTCATCGCTGTTCAGGCCGCAGTCCTCTCTCCCCAGGAGCAGGGCTACCATCCCCTCCTTATCCCGGAGCTTTTCCGCCAGACCGGCCGGGGTCAGGCAGGGCACCCTTAAGTGCAGCCGCAGGTGGTGCTGCTCATGCTCCAGCCTCTTGCCGGTTGTGCCTACCACCAGGTTCGCCCCCTCCAGGGCCTCGGCCAGAGTTGAGAAGCTCCGGGACATCTGCAGGATATCCCGGGCGTGAGAGGCCATGGCACAGCCGTAGTCCTCTATCCTGCAGGGGTTGACCAGGGCCAGGTCATGAAAGCCGAAGTTCTTCATCGCCCGGGCCACAGAGCCCACATTGCCCTCATAGAGGGGCTCGACCAAAACCACTCTCAGGTTCATGGGAGCTATCCTTTTGAGACCCCCAGGGGAACCAGCCTGGCTACCCTGGTGGCTATGCCCAAGTTGTGCACCACATCCACCACATCGCCAGAGGGTTTGTAGACCTGGGGAGCTTCCTCGGCCAGCATTCCAGGGGAAGTGGAGCGAACGGCGATTCCGTCCCGGTTTAGGGCGGCCTTCACCTCTTTGCCTGTGAACTGCCTCAGGGCCTGGCTTCTGCTCATCACCCGGCCTGAGCCGTGGCAGGCGGAGCCGAAGGTCAGATCAAGGGCCTTGTCCTGGCCGCAGAGAACGTATGAGGCCGTGCCCATGCTCCCCGGTATCAGCACCGGCTGGCCCAGGCCCTCATAAGCAGCGGGAATCTCCGTTCTTGAGGGACCGAAGGCCCGGGTGGCTCCTTTGCGGTGGACATAGAGCCTCTCCTTCTTGCCCTCCACCCGATGCTCCTCGATCTTGGCCACGTTATGGGCTACATCGTAGAGCAGCTGCAGCTGGGAGCCGGGGAAGTAGCGGTCGAAGACCTCTCTCGTCCAGTGGGCGATGATATGCCGGTTGGCCCAGGCATAGTTGGCGGCGCAGACCATAGCCCCGAAATAGTGATCTGCCTCGGGAGTGCCCAGAGGAGCGCAGGCCAGCTGCTTATCAGGGATGTCGATATTGTACTTTCTCACCGCTTTGGACAGGACGTCCAGGTGATCGGTGCAGATCTGGTGGCCCGCCCCCCGTGAGCCGCAGTGGATCATCACTGTGATCTGGCCCTTGAAAAGGCCGAACCTTTTTGCAATCTCCTGGTCGTAGATCTCCTCAACCCTCTGAATCTCCAGGAAGTGGTTGCCGCTGCCCAGGGTCCCCAGCTGGGGGCGGCCCCGTTTTCTCGCTTTGACCCCCACCTGGGAGGGGTCCGCTCCGGGCATGGAGCCATTCTCCTCGCAGAAATCCAGGTCCGACTCCACTCCATAGCCCTCCTCTACTGCCCACTCCGCTCCCCGGAGAAAGGATTCGGTCAATTGCCGATCGGTGGCATGAAGCCTGCCTGTGGATCCCAGGCCCGAGGGCACCGCCTGAAAGAGGGCATCGAGGAGGGTGTTGATGAGCGGCTGCACGTCCCTGGCCTGCAGGTCCGAGCGGAGGAGGCGAACCCCGCAGTTGATGTCAAAGCCCACCCCGCCGGGACTGATGATCCCACCCTGCTCTTTGAAGGCGGCCACCCCGCCGATGGGAAAGCCGTAGCCCAGGTGGGCATCGGGCATGGCCATGGAGTGTCCGACGATTCCGGGAAGGGTGGCGACATTGGCCACCTGGTCGACCGTCCCCGGCTCGACCATCTCCCGCAGGGCGGCTGAGACGAATATCCTGCCCGGCACCCGCATTCCAGGCCGGTAGCCGACGGGCACCTCGTAGATGTTATCATCGATCTTCTCAATTTCCATATATCACACGTCCACAATTATCACACATAGAACATCATCAGACATAGAGCCATCAGACATCAAGCACCACCTGAATGCACCACCGCTCGTTCTTTTTGATGGCGAACTTGTGCCTGGTGACCGCTTTCACCTCAGCGAGGAACGAGTGCCTTTCTGGATCCATCCTCTCCCCGCCGATCTCCGCCCGGAGCTTCCATCCCTTGCCATCTTCGATCTCTTCCAGCGCCACCTGGAAGCGGGAGAAGACCGCAGACTCGGTCTCGAAGAGAAAGACGATCTCAGAGAGCCACTGGTAGGCCAGGTCCTCCAGATCCTCCGCCTCAAGCTCCACTTGCCAGCTCTCCTCAACCTTAACCTGGCCGGGGGAGATCATGGCGCCAAATAGGGCGGCGGCGGCATTGGAGAGCATCTGGTCAGGAGTCGTGCCATAGGCGCGGAACTTGACATCTGCGGTATGCTCCAGATATTCGAATGGAATCATCATATATTAGTGAGAGCCGCAGGCATTAAAGCATTGCCAGCCCGCGGACCAGGCCGGCGGCAGCGGCAAGATGCAGAGCCTGGGCGTACTCGCGGGCGGTTATGGCGCGGGAAAGCTCGGGGTAGCGGCAGGCCTGGTACTCCGGATGGTACTGGGCCATGACATTCAGATAGGTGTGCACGGATATCTCCTGGGAGATGAAGCGCACCACCTCCTCCGTCCCCGCTGCGTCCGCAGGCAGGACCAGGTGGCGGACGAGGAGCCCCTGCAGGGCGATGCCCTCCTCGTCCATCTGCAGGTCGCCCACCTGGCGGTGCATCTCTTTCAGTGCCGCTTTATTAACGGTGGTGTAGCCGGGCGCTGCAGAGTACTTGAGGGCGGGCCCGTCCTGGCCGTATTTGGCATCGGGCATGTAGATGTCGATGATGCCATCCAATAGAAGCAGGGCCTCTGCGGAGTCGTAGCCGCCGCTGTTGTATACCAGAGGGACAGAAAGGCCCTCTTCTCGGGCCAGGACCAGAGCCTCCAGGATCTGAGGGACGACGTGGGTGGGTGTCACGAGGTTGATGTTATGGCAGCCGCCATCCTGCAGGGCGAGCATCATCTTGGCCAGCTCCTCTGCCTTCACCTCATGGCCTTGGTCCTCCTGGCTGATATCCCAGTTCTGGCAGAAGACGCAGGAGAGGTTGCAGCCGGAAAAGAAGATGGTGCCCGAGCCCGAGTGGCCCACCAGGGGCGGCTCCTCCCCAAAGTGAGGAGCATAGCTGGCCACCCGGGCCCACCGACCGGTGCGGCAGTAGCCCCTCTCATCTTCCAGGCGGTTTGCCTGGCAGCGGCGGGGGCAGATCTTGCAGGATGCGAGGCGTGCAAGAGCCTCTTGCGCGCGCTTCTCCAAAATTTCCGGGGGCATCTTGTTGTAGCGGGCCATAGAGCACAACAGCATAATTTGGGATCGGATCTTTGAAGAGCCTTTCGGCGTCAATTGTCCTTTTCAAAGCCGGTTTTTGTCAGGATGGAAAACTATATATATCGTCGATTGTCTATATAGACAAAGGCGAAAGTCGATAGAGTTTTCTCCCTCCTTTACCCCTTTCGGCTTTCCCTCTTCTATTCTATTCACCACCGATCATTAGGGCAATTGCCGACTTGAACTCTCTCCGGGAATGCACATAATCGATTCATTCAAGTCCGGCATGGCATCCCGCCCCGGGCAGCGTTCGTGGCCTCCGGGCAGACCACAAATCTGGATTTCACCGCCAAAGGGGTGGTGGCCTTGGGGAGAGGGAGAATGTGACTGAAAATCACGGCCTTTGCCCGCACCATCTACCTTTTCTATCGATTATTGCCAGGGCATTTTCTGTCAAGACTATCCGCTGGGCCTTGTGCCTGGCACTCTTTACTATGACCACAGGATCGCTCACTCGTCTCGCCTCAGCTATGATCCTGTGACCGTGAATCGAGTCGCCGACCTCATGGCCCTTCATTTTACTGGCTCCATCTTGCCTTCCTTTTCCAGGTCATCCATGATCTTGCATACCAGCTCATAATCCAGCTGTAGGTCGGTGCTGGCATCAGATGCATATGCCTCGCCCTTCATCTGGAAATACCCGGCAACTTCCTTTTTGGCAGTCTCATAGTCTACATCATGGTATTCGATGACCTTGATTGCAGCAAGCTTTTCCCGGACAGCATCGCGAATGAAGTCCGAGGGATTGAGGTACAGACCGGCATCTACAAGCCCGTTGATCTGCAAAATCTCATTTCGGGTCAGCTTGGCCCCAACTACTTTTCCCACATTTCCAGTACTGGCGATATCTGCGCCCATGCCCATTTTATTAGTTAAAACTAATTTATAGGTTTATCGGTCTGGTGCTTGCCAGTACCATCCAACTTTTCAAGCCTAATAAAATGATAAAAGGGAGATCAGAGGAACCTGATCCCTTTGGGCATCTCCCCGAAGCGCCGGCGGAACTCCTCCGGCCAGTTGGATGGATCCAGCCCCTTCTGGCTCAGGAAGGCACTGGCCCAGCGCTCCAGGCCCACTCCGCTGCATCCTGACCACAGAGACTCTCCCGATTGAGCTTTCACTGTAAAGCCCTTGGGGTACTTCTCCCCGTTTACGGACAGATTCTGAAACTCTATCCAGTTTCCGTTATAGGGCAGGATGGCCTCATAGTCCACTGTGCCCGCTCCGGTCATCTCTGATAGGCCGGTCTTGCCCTCCTGGGCCATGAACCAGGGAGTAACCCAGGCCGTCCTCCAGGTGAGCTCCAGGATATCCTCGAAGATGTGCTTGTAGCAGACTTTCAGCTTCTCTGCCTCCTCAAGGGTATGCTCCTTCGTCCCCAGCCAGACGATCTCTATCCGGTGGAACTCGTCCACCCTCTCGATGCCATGAATCCCGCCGGACTCATAGCGGTGGCTGGTGCCGGAGCGGTCGAAGACCCTCATGGGCAGCTCGCCATTGGGAAGGGTCATCCCCTGCAGGAATCCCCAGAAGGTGGGGCACTGGGCATAGCACATCCCGCCTATGGGCAGGTCGATCTTCTCTTTGACCAGCTCCAGGGGAACCTCATGGGTGACCTTGTAATAGTCCATGACCTCCTCCCAGAAGGCAGGATCGCGAGTCTTGGGCGGGCAGACGAAGTAGATCTCCGGGTAGACCCCCTGGGCATGGCCGCTCTTCTTCCAGACATCCCAGGTGTCAAGCTTTGGAAATATCATCTCCTGGTAGCCCAAAGGCCGGATGATCTCCTCTAAGACGATAGCCTCGAATGTGCGGAAAAGATGTGTGGCCTGGGGCCCGTAGATCCACTGGCCACGGGCAGAGCCGTGCTTGATCCAGCCCGCCTTTTGCATCTCCTCAGTGGGATCGGCTCTGAATTTGGGCTCTCTTTTCTCGCTCTCCCAGAGAAGCTCCCAGTGCTCAGTCTTCCCTCCGTAGCCCTTCTCCAGCTTCTCCTCCAGAAGGCTTACGATCCTGTCGGGAATGCGGTTCTCAATCTCCGACTGACCTAATGTGCCGCCCTCGCCTACATCCAGAATAAGGCGCAGCCGTCCTCCCTCATGCCTCATCTCCCGCACATAAGGGATACGATGGGAAATCTTTTCGTCGGACTCGACCTCGATCTCAAAAGCGGTCACATCCATGCCCCGTACGCCAATCCGGTACTGCTTTCCTAAAAGCTCAGAGAGAGGCCGGCGCAGCCTGAGCAGGGCATCATGAGCCCGAACATATCGGTCGCTGTCGATGACTAGATCGATTCTGTTTTTGGCCAGACGCCATTCGGTGATCTTTGCCCCCTGGCCCTCAGGAGCGCCCTTCTCCAATATCGGCCCAGCGTCCCTTATAAAATCGGAAATGGCTTTCTCGGCTGCGCCGGCATCAGCGCTCAGCCGAAGGCTTGCCTCTAAATGAAATCTCATCTATCCTCCGCAACAGATAGCGTCTCTTTTGCTATTTTAATGTTCATTAATAGGTCATCCATGGTGGTGAGCAGAGTGCCAGGCTTCTCGATTGAGAACTGCAGGGAGAGGCTTCTCTTATCGATCAACAGATTCATATTGGGCAGGTTGTCCGGCTCAATTGATCTGCCGACCATCTCCATATCCTCTCCCGCCTCTGCCAAGAGGACCAGCCGGGCATGAATCATGCCGTGTCCATAGCGGTCTGGCCGGAGGGATCGGTCCTTTTGTTCAGCTGCTCGTCCAGGATCTCGTCTAACAGGGCCAGGAAATCATCCTCTCTGCCTGGGGGTATAGAGGCGCCGCTGGCTATGGTATGGCCCCCACCGTTTCCTCCCACTGCCTCCGCTGCCCTTCGCAGGGCCACAGACAGGTCCAGTCCCCGAGCAATGAGTGGCTTGTTCCCCCGGGCAGATATCTTGATCATATCATCCTTGTGATTCAATGTCACTAAAGGCAGATCGGTGTAAAGATACCGAATCCCCAGGCCTGAGACGATCGCCCCCGCCTCCATATTCACCCTCTTTAGGTAGCGAAGGTTCTTCATCTGTCTGCTCTGCTCTCGAAGGAGGCTAATCTCTCGCAGGATGTGTTCTTTGTACTCATCCGCCAGCCTCTCGGCCTCGAGGAGCGCGCAGTGATCCCGCAGGCATAATGTGAGCCCAATTCCGGGAAGATCTCTATTGCCGCAGGCATTGAGCAGCTGCACCATATGCAGGGAGTTTTCCACCACCTCATGGCGGAGGCGGATCACCTCTCCTAAAATCGAATCCGCAGCAAAGCTGCCCTGCATGATCAGCTTGAGGGTTAATGCTGTAGCCAGCCTGGTCAGATCATCTCCCGCCAGGGACTGGACATTGCCCTTTATATTCAGATCATCCAGGAACTTCTTGATCTTCTCCCGGTCGCCGGTGAAGTCCAGTAGCGGCTCTATGCTCCTTGCCAGGACATCCACCACCTGTCCATCTTCTGAGAGCTTCAGACCGGCCCTGACCTGCACTGCGCCGCTGGCCACCGCCTCTTCCAGGATGGATCTGTTCGCCCCGATCATGGCCTGGCGGTCGCCCATCGCTCCCACCAGGGCGAGGCCTGCCAGATCGGCATTGTCGCCCATATGACGGACCACAGAATAGACGGTGCCCGCTGCAGACAGCTCAAAAGCCCCATCTATTCCGAAGAGGTGGGGGTTGTGGTGCATACAGTCCAGCGTTCCCACCGGTCGGTGATGGTCTAAAACGAAACACTCGCCTTGCACCCGGGAGATCAGATCCGGCTTTCCGCTCCCCATATCGCAGAAGACCACCGGCCCGGTCAGGCCGTCGATCACAGACCGGTCCAGCCGGTTGACCAATGTGGCCTGGAAGGGAATGCCTGCGCGCATAAGGGCATGGCAGATCAGCCCGGCGGATGTGATGCCGTCGGCATCGTTATGAGAGATCACCCGCATGTGCTCGCACTGCCGGATGGACCGGGCGATGGCTTCTGCCGCTTTGTCCAGCCGCTTCATGAGATGAGAATCTCAGCGGTCTCGGGCGAATAGGTCCATTCCGGAGCCAGACGCCCGGAGTCGTGATAGTATTTCACCATTCTTCTTATCTTGTTCTCAGTGAGCTGGAGAGCCCTCTTGTTGTGAACGTCTTTCTTATTGGCTTTTATGTGCTTTCTCACATGGAGCGCTTTTCTCATCAGATTTGTCAGGTCCTCTGGAATATCCGCCAGAGCATTGTTGTCCCTCAGAAAGCCGGTTATGCTCGTTCCTATTACCAGCTTGACGTTCGGCACTCCATACTGATCTCTCAGTGTGAGGCCAATGCGGCTGGGGGACATGCCTGTATCGTGCAGCTTCATGATTGTCTTTTCCAGCTCCTCTTTGGACACGTCAGACCACTCTGGCGCTTTGGTCACCATGGGCGGTCGGGAACGAGAGGAGCCCCCTTTTCGGCTATGCATTTTTGCCATCTTTCAATCCTCATTAAATCTCATAATGGCGAAGGTATAATTCTCACTGCCAGGTGAGATAAAAAACTTGCGCCGTTCTTCTGGCAACATATCCTGGTAGCAGGTTTATAAGCCAGGGATTTGAAGATTAGTGCATGCTTCCGGAGTACTTAAACCAGCTGTTCTATCTCATCGGCCAGGCGGTGGTCTTACTTGCCGCGGCCGTCCTCATCATCTCCATCCTGGTGGCTCTGCTCATCCTCTACTCCTTCAAGACGGGCAACTTCTTCGCCGCCAGATACATGCTTTTGGGCATCATGCTTCTTGAGGACGTGATAAAGTCGCTCTTCTGGGTGGCGAGAGCTGATGACTCCATGGTGGATGATGTGGGCGTGCGCCTGAGAAATTATATTAATACAAAAAAATTTTTAAACACTCCTTATGAGAAGCGTTTCATCTTCATACCTCAGTGTCTCCGGAGCGTCCAGTGCCCAGCCAAACTCACCCCAGAGGGAATAATGTGCGTCAACTGCGGCCGCTGTGGAATTGGCGAGGCCAAGAAATACGCGGAAAGCTTGGGCTACAAGTTCTTTATCGTTCCCGGCTCCAGCTTCATAAAGAGGATCATTAAAAATTATCGTCCCGGGGCTATTGTTGGAGTGGGGTGCTCCATGGAGATAAAAGAGGGCTTGGATCTTTGCCACAGCCATGGCATACCTGGCAGGGGAGTGCCTCTCTTAACATCCGGTTGCGTCGCCACCAGCATCGACTGGGAGGCCTTCTATGAGGCCATTGCCGAAGTGCCATCGACGGAAAAGCAGGGTGTTTGAGTTCGAAAGCAGCGTTGTTTCCAGGTAAATGATACGCCTAAAAAAAATGAGATGGAGTTGCACTCACTCCATGCTGATTGCTTCAGAGGGGCAAGCCTCAACACATGTCTTGCACTCAGTGCACTTTTCCTTATTTACGACTGCTATTTCCTCGTCGTCCAGGCTGATGGCCTCCTCCGGGCACTCCTCGACGCAGGTTCCACAGCTTACACATTCGTCTCGATTAACAACTGCGGGCATTATTGAGTCCTCCAATTTGCCTCAAAGGCAGATCCACCTGCATGTATATCCGATATATACCTTTCGCAGATCTAGGCCAGTTCATTATATTTCTTCCTGTCTTTGAGCTCCTGCCTCTTGGCGCTGTTCCATCCGCTGACCGCCTGCAGGTAGCCGGTGATCCGGCTGATGTGATCCACATTCTCCGATCCGCAGTTGGGGCACTTATCCTCCAGTCCGCCCGAGACCTGGGAGCAGCCCAGGCAGACGGTCATGTCCTTGGTGAAGGTGAAGTAGCCGATCTGGGTCTCTCTTGCCAGGCGCAGGCCGAAGTCCATCAGGCCCTGGGGATCAGGAGTGGCCTCGCCTAAGAAGACATGGAATATGTTGCCGCCATCAACAATGGGGAAGAATACGTGCTCGAGCTTTGCCCGCTCGAAGATAGTGACGTCCGCGCTGGGTGGCAGGTGGGTTCCATTGGTGTAGTAGACGGGCAAGTCGCGCGTCTTATGCAGATTCCTCCTCAACGCATCCAGGTCGCCCTTCACCACCCTCTCGGCACAATCTCTGAACTCCTCGTGTATGAGATCGGATACGGCAAAGCGCTGGGCCGTGGTCTCGGCGGGAGTGCGCGCGAGGGCAATGGTCATGCCATGCTGCTCTGAGAGCTTCCGGGCATAGATCTCCATCTCTGTCATGGCCCGAACTGCCAGCTTCCAGGCCTCTTTTGATTCATGCATCTGCTTTCCGGTATGGAACTGCACCATCTCATTGACGCCCACGACGCCTATGGTATAAACCAGGGCATCCAGGCCGACGGCGACGGAGCCCATCTCGCCGGTAATGGGATCCCTGGGCTGCTGGGTAGCAAATGGC